>Ga0180438_10011690_pt1 | contig 10570 bp, 6 predicted proteins | sample SS_ome_12_FD_132455 | JGI IMG/M metagenome (GOLD analysis project Ga0180438, IMG submission 132455) | Hypersaline lake sediment archaeal communities from the Salton Sea, California, USA - SS_3_D_2 metaG | ecosystem: Environmental > Aquatic > Non-marine Saline and Alkaline > Hypersaline >... | reverse complement strand
TGACAACGTTTTCGCCGCCACTACAATCGAGTTCGTGCTGTCAAAGATTGTCGGCATGCTGGGCAGTTTGCCCCGCCAACCGTGGCACACTGAGCGGTAGATTCGTTCACGCCGCTCGCCTTAAAAAACCCCCGGGGCCGCGTCGTGGCGGCGGTTTCGGATTTGGAGCATTCGTCCTTAGAATTTGTTTAGTATTTAGAATTTAGTGCTTTGAATTCGGTTGCGGACCCGCCGACTTTCTGTTGACACGGGTTTGCGGGGTGGCGAAAATGGAATGCTCAAGCTCCCGTTTCGTCCCTATGAACAGGTCGTCAAAACGGGCAAGCAGTGGACTCGCCGGCGCGACGCCGAAAAGCCGCGTTTTCCTTCCCCGCCGATAACCTCCCGCCCTCCCCGTGTTGATCGGCGCTTGCCGAACGCTCAACACAACCTGGCCTTGGCGTGATCGCCATGAAAGACTGGACCGTCTCGCTGGTTGTGGTCGCCGGGCTCGCCGTCTGCGGACCGCGCAGTCTTGGCGGCGAGACGTATCATTCGCCCTACGACATCGGCTTTGCTCCCGACGGCCGGCGGCTGGCCGTCTCGGACCGCACCGCCGGGGCGGTCGTGTTGATCGATCCCGTCGCCGGGCGGGTTGCGCAAACAATCTCGCTGGATGGGCCCGTTTGCGGCGTGGCGTTTTCGGCCGACGGCGAGCGGCTTTACGCCGCCGAGTTCGGCCGCCGCCGCGTGGCGGAGATCGACCTGGCGAGCGGGGAGGTCGCGCGACGCTTCGACGCCGGGGCGTATCCCGAGAACCTCGCCGTGGCGGCCGGCAAAAACTTGCTGCTGGTGGCGGGCTGGGGCACGAATCAACTCCGCGCGATCGACCTGGCCTCCGGCGAGACACGGGCGGAGATCGCGCTGCCCCATCAGCCGTTCGATCTGGCTGTTACCCCGGATGCGTCGCTGGCGGTGGTCGGCAATTTGCTGCCGGCCGGCCGGGCCACCGCGCCCGACTACGGCGCCGTCGTGAGTCTGGTGGACCTGAACGAGATGAAGAAGCGGACCGATGTCGCGCTGCCGATCGGCTCCTCGGCGGTGCGGGGCGTGGCGATCGATCCCGATGGGCAATGGGCCTACGTGGTCCACACGCTGGGCCGCTACAACATTCCGACCACGCAGGTCGAACGCGGCTGGGTGAACACGAACGCCCTGAGCGTGATCGATCTGGCCGAGGGCGCCTGCCACGCGACGGTCCTGCTCGATCAGCCCATGCTGGGAGCGGCCGACCCGTGGGGGCTGGCGATCAGCGAGGACGGCCGGCGGCTGTGCATGGCGCTCAGCGGCGCCCATGAACTGGGCTGCCTCGATGTGGCCAAGTTGAAGGAACTGATTTCGGCCGCGGACCCAAAGATGCTGGTCAACGACCTTTCCGGCCTGCACCGGACCGGCGCCCTCCGCCGCATTCCGATCGAGGGCAAGGCCCCGCGGGGCGTGGCCCTCTCTTCCGACGGGCAAACGGCCGCAGTGGCGGTTTATTTTTCCGGGCTGGTGGCCCTGGTCGATACGGCGACCGGCCGGGCGAAGATGGTCGCTCTCGGCGAGCAGCCGCCGGCCGACCCGGTTCGTCTCGGTGAGCGGGTGTTTCACGACGGCACGCGGTGCTTTCAGAACTGGCTGAGCTGCGCGACGTGCCACCCGGACGGCCGCGTGGACGGGCTGAACTGGGATTTGCTCAACGACGGACTGGGAAACCCCAAGAACGCCCGGTCGATGGTGTGGTCGGACCGCACGCCGCCGGTCATGTCGCTGGGGGTGCGGGACAAGATGGAGACGGCCGCCAAGGCGGGCTTCGAGCACATCCAGTTCACCACGCCCACGGACGAGGAATTGCAGGCGACGATCGCATACATCAAGTCGCTCGAGCCGCTGGAAAGCCCGTACCGCAACGCCGATGGCTCGCTTACGGAGGCGGCCAGGCGGGGCGAGGAGGTTTTCCGCTCGCCGAAGGCCGGTTGCGCGTACTGCCATGCGCCGCCGCTGTACACGGACCTGAAGCTGCACGACGTCGGCACGCGGGGCCCGATGGATCGGTCTGATGCATTTGACACGCCCGCCTTGACGGAGTTGTGGCGGACCGCCCCGTACTTGCACGACGGGGGCGCCGCGAACCTCCGCGAGGCGCTGGTCGATCGCAATACGGAGAACCGGCATGGCCGCACGTCCCACCTGACCCGGCGGCAGATCGACGATTTGGTCGAGTATTTGCTGTCCCTGTAAACGCGCTTCCCACCACGATAGAAAGGCCCACGATGACCCACTCGACTCGCCTGATTCAACGCTTCACTTGCGCACTCGCCATCGTTGCCCTGCAATGGGCCGTGGGCGTCGCGGTGGCCGGGCCGGGCTCGGGAGAGACCGCCCTCGATGTCGCCGGTTCAAAAAGCTCCCCGGACGTTGGCCGCACGATCGACAGGTTGGAAATGCTGACCGATCTCTCGCCGCCCTGCCACTGTGTGGTTTCGCTCCCGGCCGTCGAGCCGACGCCGGAAAATCGCGGCGTGCTCAACGGCCCGCTGATGAAGGGTGGCCACCGGGCCAGCGGCGAGGGGGACCGCGAGTCGCTGCGGCTGGCCATCGAAGACCTGATCAAGACCTACGGCGACAAGTATCCCCAGGGCGAAGAGTTTCTCAAGCGGCTGGAAGCGATTGGTGACGAGCGTTCCGACGAGTTTCGGGAACTCAAGAAGGAGGCCCTTCTGGCCAACCCGCTGCTCGACTTCGACAAGCTGCTGATGGTTCGCAGCCGCAAGGGCAAACGTTTTTCCAGCAATTGGCAAACGCGGGTCGATTGTGACGCGGCCGGAGCGTATGACGACGAGTTGGTCGTGATGTCACCCATCTGCGAGGGCGAGGTCCGCGTCGTGTATCGTCCCGGCGGCGGCAAGTTTGTCGGCGACGTGGACCTGCACTTCGACGCCGACCGCCTGCTGTTCGCTTCGCACCGGGACAAGAACGAGTTGAGCAAGGCGCCGGGCGCCGGCAAAGGCTATGCGGTCTTCGAACTGAAAATCGACCCGCGAACGGGCGAGCGGCGCGGTGAGCCGCGGGCGGTCACTCCCGACATGGGCTCGGACGTCGACTGCTACGACGCCTGCTACCTGCCGGATGATCGCATCATCTTCGCCTCGACCGCCAGTTACGAGGGCGTCCCCTGCGTGGGCGGTAATTCCTACGTCGCGAACCTCTACCGCATGAACCCGGACGGCGCCGGCGTCCGCCGCATTACCTACGACCAGGACGCCAGTTGGCATCCGGCGGTGATGGAAAACGGCCGCGTCATGTACACCCGCTGGGAATACACCGATTCGGCCCACTACTACAGCCGCGTGTTGATGACGATGAACCCGGACGGCACCGACCAGAAGTCGCTTTACGGCAGTAATTCCTACTGGCCCAACAGCATGTTCTTCGCCCGGCAGATTCCCGGGCGGCCCGAGATGTTTCTCTCGACGGTCACCGGCCACCACAGCAACCCCAAGGGCGGCGCCCTGTGCCTGTTCGACGTCTCCAAGGGACGGCACGAAGCCGACGGGGCGGTGCAACTGATCACCGGTCGCGGCAAGCCGGTCGAGCCGCTGGTGATCGACAACCTGTCGCGCGCCTACAGCCCGATGTTTTATAACCCGTGGCCCCTTAGCGACAAGTATTTCCTGGCGGTTACGGGCAACTCCGTGTACCTGCTCGACGTGTTCGACAACATGCTCTGCTTGAAGAAGTCGGACGGCGACGGCGGATACTTCGAGCCGATCCCGCTGAAGAAGACGCCGCGGCCAGCGAAGATGCCCGACCGCATCAACCTGGACAGCAAAGACGCCACCGTGCTGATCAACGACATTTACACCGGCCCGGGACTGGAAGGCGTGCCGCCCGGCACGGTGAAACAACTGCGGCTGTACCGCTACGAGTACGGCCCCCGCCACAAGGGCGGGCACTACTCGATGGGCATGGAAACCTGTTGGGACGCCAAACAGATTCTTGGAACCGTGCCGGTCGAGGCGGACGGCTCGGCCAACTTCAAGGCGCCGGCGAATATGCCCTTTGCCATGCAGCCGCTCGATGAGGAGGGCAAAGCCCTGCAGCTCATGCGGAGTTGGACCGTCGCCATGCCCGGCGAACGGCTCTCCTGTGTCGGCTGCCACGAGAGCCAGAACACGCCCCCGGTCGCGCGTCAGGCCAAGGCGATGCTCCGCGAGCCAAGTGAGATTGATCCGTTTTACGGCCCGATGCGGGGATTCAGCTTCCAACGCGAGGTTCAACCGGTCATCGACAAGTATTGCGTGAGTTGCCACGATGGGTCGCGCGATCTCACGCCGGACGGCCGCGACAAGGCGGGCCGTTACGTGGTGGCCGACCGCATCATCGGAACCGGCTCCGACGCCGGTAAGAAGTTCGCCGAGTGCGGCATACCCAATCTCTCGAACCCGCGATCGGCCCATGCGATGCTCCATCCGTATGTCCGCCGCAACGGGCCGGAGGGTGATTACCACCTGCTCACGCCGCTCGAGTTCCATGCCGATACCAGCGAACTGGTGCAAATGCTCGAGAAGGGTCACCACAACGTGCAGTTGGACGAGGAAGCGTGGGCGCGGCTGATCACCTGGATCGACCTGAACGCCCCCTACCACGGCACGTGGACCGAAGCGGGCGCCAACAAGCAAATTCTTCAGCGGCGGAAGGAATTGCGGGAGAAGTACGACCTGGTGGACTTCGATCCGGAAACGATCATCCATCCGTATGAAAAAATGGAAGAGAGCATGCTTCCCGAGCCGCTTGAGCGAACGATCGTCCAGCGAGCCCCCGCGAAAGTGGAGAGACATACAAACGAGACGCAGCAGTTCGACCTGGGCGACGGCGTGACGATGTGCTTCGTCCGCGTCCCGGCTGGATCATTCTCGATGGGCAGCAACGACGAAACGCCGGTGGAACAGCCCGTCACGCGAGTGAACATCGACACGCCGTTCTTCATGGGAGCGACCGAGGTGACGCTCGAGCAGTTCCGCCAGTTCGACCCCGACTATCTCAACGGCGTGTACGACATGCACTACAAGGACCAGGTGAAGCGGGGTTACTACATGAACGACATGCAGTACCCGGTCATCCGCGTTTCCTGGCGGCGGGCGATGGACTTCTGCGAGTGGCTGTCTCAGGAGACCGGCCGCAAGGTGACGCTGCCGACCGAGGCCCAGTGGGAATGGGCCTGCCGGGCGGGGACCGACACGCCGCTATCGTTCGGCGATCTGGACATGGATTTTTCCAGGCGCGCCAATCTCGCCGACATTACCGTGAAGGAGATGGCGGTCAGCGGCGTGAATCCCAAGCCGATTCAGAACCCGGGCGCGACGGAGGATTTCGAACTGAAGGACCCGCGTTTTAACGACGGCGCGCTGCATCTGGCCGAGGTTGGCAGTTACCAGCCCAACCCCTGGGGCCTGTATGACATGCACGGCAACGCCGCGGAGTGGACGCGGTCGGACTACAAACCCTATCCGTATAACGCCGGCGACGGCCGCAACGACGGCGGCGCCGGGGAAAAGGTCCTTCGCGGCGGCTCATGGCACGACCGCCCCTTCCGCGCAACCGCCAGCTACCGGCTCGGCTACCCGGCCTGGCAACGGGTGTACCACGCGGGCTTCCGTGTCGTGGTGGAATGAGTGAAAGGCCCTTCGGCCCAGCGGCGCCGCAAAGCTATGACGTGCGCATCAGCCGGTAGGTCTTCGCCTGCGCGCGGCCTTCGAGCACGGAAAGAACGCCCGTCGCCATCGCCTCCATTTCGAGGCTCCCCGGGTAGACGATCACCTGGGCCAGATGCCCGACGCGGTCTTTAAGTGCGCGTACAATCACGTCGGATCGGGTGAGCCCCCCGGTGAGGACAAAGGCGTCGATCGGCCCGGCCACGGCGATGCTCATGGCCCCCATGTCCTTGGCGATTTGGTAGATCATCGCCTCCACGACCTGCCGAGCTTGCGTATCCCCTTGCTTGATCCGCCGCTCGATTCGGGTCACATCGTCGTCATCAAGGTAGGACCGCAGCCCGGCCCGCTTGGTGAGTTCTTCCTTCAATTCGTCCTTGGTGAAGCGGCCGCTGAAGCAAAGGTCGATCAATTCATTCTGGGGCAGCGTTCCTGCCCGCTGAGGCGTGAACGGTCCTTCACCCAAAAGGGCGATGGTAACGTCCAGAACCTGGCCTTGCCGGACCGCCGCGACCGACGCGCCGCCACCAAGATGCCCAACGACGAAGCGGCACTTCTCCAGCGGCTTGCCGATTGCCGCCGCCGCCTTCGCCGCGACAGCACGGACACTCAGGATATGGCCGATGCTTCTCCGCTGAATGGGCGCGTAGCCCGAGAAACGGGCTTCCTCTTGCAGTTCATCGGTCGCGACGGGATCGACGCAGAATGCGGGAACCTTCAATGCTTGAGCCAGGCGCGCCGCGATGGGGATGCCGAGGTTGGACGCATGGTCCATGATCGGGCAGTCGCGGACGGCGGCGATGATGTCGGCCTCCACCATCACTTCGCCGCTGACAACCCGGCAGATGTGGTAGACGCCGCCGGCGATGCGTTGATTCTCCCGATTAAGGAACCCGCCGCGGCCAACCACGGCGCTAATCCGATCGGCGTATTCGCCCAGAAACCCCTTGATTTGTGTGACGTACTGCTCGATTTCGGCGTCGAACGCCTCTCCCGCAAGACCCGACCGGTGCCGCTTGGCGACTTCGAAATCCTTCAACAGCGAGCGGCCCACGAAGAGGGCCAGTTTTGTCGAGGTTGATCCGGGGTTGATCGCGAGGATGTGGTAGCGCCGGGCGTCCTCATCGGTTTCGGCCGTCTGGAGACTCGTTCGGGACGGTTCCTTGTGCAGATGGTTCGCATAGATGCAGGCCAGGGCGATGGAATCGACCTTGGAGCGAGTCGGGTCCGACCGCGATGAGATGACATAAGGCGTTTTGATTCCTACCGTGACGCACGCCATCCGCGCCAGACCGATCTCGGCCATTCGCATCAACATCTTGTACATGATGTTGGCCGCATCCAGCGTCGGGTTGACCAGGATGTCCGCCATGCCGGCCACCTGGAACAACGGCGAATCGGCAGGCAGGGTCTCCTTCTTCAGCATGACCGACGCGGGATCGACGGCCAGGTCGAACGAAAGGGGGCCATAGACGATCGCATCGTCCCAGGAGGCGGCGGTCAACTCGCTCGCCAACAACGTCGATGGCAGCGCCTCCATCGGCTTCTCGTTGCCCGCCAGCAAGGCCACTTTCGGTGTGGGGATGTTCAGCGAAGTTCTCGCAATCTCCACGGCGTTCCGGATCAGGCCGGACATGCGGCTGTAATTGAGAATCGCGGAGACGCCGGGGTCCGTCATGATCATCGGCGCCCCCTCCCGAAAACAGTCCACCTGGAACACGGTCGCCAGCGACATGGTGTCGCGGGTCCGCATTTTTACCAACTGCCGGTTCAAGATCGGGGTTGAAACGTTGCCTTTTTGAACGATGTCGATGCGCCGCGATTGCGCCAATTCCAAGACGCGAGCCGCCGTTTCTTCCTGCGAGTTGGTGGCGGCGACATCACTGGCGGGCAGGACCAGGCCGAGGGCTTCCGCCTCGCGCCGTATCGCCGCTTCATCACCAACGAGGATGCACTGCCGGACATACGGCTTTTCGCGCAGTTGCCGATAAAGCAACAGATCGCACGACCGGTCACCCCCGGCAATTCCGACCGTTTGCGGTGTCAACGCGCCGGCGATCCGCTCGAATTCGGCGATTTCGGTTGCAGGCATCTCGGCTTACGATGACGCTTTCAGATCACAGTACATCTCGAAGGCGGCCTCGGGCCTGGCGCCCTCGTGCACCACGTGCCGCACCGCCTGGATCATCGCCACGGGGCTCTCGGCCTGGAAGATGTTGCGGCCCATGTCCACGCCCAGGGCGCCCTGGTCGATGGCCGCGCGGGCCATTTTCAGGGCGTCCAGTTCCGGCAGCTTCTTGCCGCCGGCGATGACGATCGGCACGGGACAGGCGGCCGTCACCCGCTCGAACCCGTCGGCGCAGTAGTAGGTCTTGACCACCTGGGCGCCGTTCTCCGCCACGACGCGGGCGGCCATGCCCAGGTAGCGGGCGTCGCGTGTGAGTTCCTTGCCCACGGCGTTTACCCCCAGCGTGGGGATGCCATAGCGGTTGCCCGTTTCGATCGACTTGCAGAGGTTCCGCACGGTGAGCCCCTCATAGTGTTTGTCGCCGATGGCGCACATCACCGCCATCATCGAGGCGTTGAGGCGAATGGCGTCCTCGACCTCCACACCGATGCACTCGTCGTTCAGGTCGTTCAGCACCGTCGAGCCGGCGGAGATCCGTAAGGAAATCGGCTTGTTCACCGTCGGCGGGATGAGCGTGCGGAGCACGCCGCGGGTACACATCAGGCAGTCGGCGTAAGGAAGCAGCGGAAGGATGGTCAAATCAATCCGCTCCAGTCCGGACGTGGCGCCCATGATGTAGCCGTGATCGAAGGCCAGCATCACCGTCTTGCCGGACGCGGGGCTGAAAATCCGCGAAAGCCGGTCCTTCATGCCCCAGTCGTAATTGCCCGCGCCCTTGAGTTCGTACAGGGCGTTCTTCTGGGGAACGCCGAGGCCGTAATCGCGCGCCGCTTGGTTGCCGCTTGCTTCAGCCATCGCTCAGTCCTTCTTTCAGTCCGGTGAACAGGATAGACATCGAGGTCGCTCCCGGGTCGAGATGCCCGATAGATCGCTCGCCAATGTTTTTGGCCCGGCCGAACGCGGCCTTCATCTCCCTGGTGGCTTCGGCTCCGTTGACCGCGGCGGCCGCTCCCTCGGCCATTGCATCGGTCAGGTCCTTGCCCTGATCCACCGCCGAGCGGATGGCCTCGACCGCGGGCAGCAGCGCGTCGAGCATGGTCTTGTCGCCGGGCTGGGCCTTGGTGTTTTTGCGCAACTTCGCCACGCCCGACTCGAGCATGGCGACGAACGCGGCGCCGTCGATCGGCCCTGCTTCCGGGGCCGCGTCACTCAGGCCCAGGAAGAACGACCCGTACAGCGGGCTGGTCGAACCCGCGTCGGTAGACATGACGGCCCATGCGACGTCCTTGAGCAGCTTTTTCAGGTCGTCGCCCTCATCCTTTTCGACGGTCGCCGTGATGGCGGCGGCGACTTTCGAAATCGCCGTGCCGTGGTCGCCGTCGCCGGTGGCCGAATCGAGTTCGGAAAGGTACGCGCGGGCGGCGCGGGTCTTCTCGGCCGCCGCCAGGAGCATGGCCGTCACGGAGCGATCATTCAAGGTTTCGGACACTGGTATGTTCGACTCCGATCCGCAGGCGACGGGGGCCCCGGCTCCGACTTGTCGCCCTAGCGGGTTACCCAGGATGGCGCGTTGGACGGGGCCTTGAGCAATTCGAGCAACTGGTCGTCCAGCTTCGCCGCAAACATCTGGAAGCCCGCCATTTCCTGCACCGTCAGATATTCGCCGACGCAGGCGTGGGCGACGGTGATCCCCTGCTTTTCCGCGTAGTTCTTCGTCGCGCGGAAGATGATGTATTGTTCCATCAGCGTGGTGGCGCCGGCGCCGTTGATCATCAGCAGGATATTGTCGCCCGCCGCGCAGTTGGCGGCCGGCAGCGTCTGGGCGGCCATTTTCTCGGCCGTCGCGTCGGCGGAAAGCATCTTGCTGCGGCCCGTGCCGGCCTCGCCGTGCTGGCCCATGCCGATTTCCATTTCGTCGTCGGCCAGATCGAAGATGGCCTCGCCCGACTGGGGGTGCGTGGCGGTTTTGAGCGCGACCGCCAGGGTGGCCATGTTGTTGTTGATCTTCTCGGCCACGGCGTACACCTCGTCCAGGCTCGCGCCGGCCTCGGCGGCGGCGCCGGCGACCTTGTATAGCGGAATGCACCCGGCCAGTCCGCGGCGGTCCTCAATGGGGGCGTCGGCGCCGGGGGCAATATCCTCGTGTGTGACGATCATCTTCACGTTGATGCCTTCCGCCTGCGCCATCTCCATCGCCATGTTGGCGCTCATCACGTCGCCGGCATGGTTGAGCACCACGAACAGGATGCCGGCGTCGCGCTTAAGCATCTTCATCGCTTCGAACACCTTGGGAGCGCCCGGCGCCGCGAAGATATCGCCCACGACCGAGGCGTCGAGCATGCCCTCGCCGACAAATCCGCTCAGCGCCGGTTCGTGCCCCGCCCCGCCGAGCGTCAGCAGGGCGACCTTGCTTTCCTCCTTGGGCTTCGCGCGGGCCACGATCTTGTCGGATACGAGCCGCACCTGATCTGGGTGGGCGGCGCAAAAACCCTCCAGCAACTCCGCCGTCAGGTGGTCGGGATCGTTGATGAATTTTTTCATCGGCATGGGTGAGAACTCCAGGGTTGCGGCCGGGCTGCGTCGTCTAAGGCGAGCGGCGTGAACGAAGCTACCGCTCAGCGTGCCACGGTTGGCGGGGCAAACTGCCCAGCATGCCGACAACCTTTGCCAGCACGAACTCGATTGTAGTGGCGGCGAAAACATTGTC
>Ga0180438_10011689_pt1 | contig 10570 bp, 14 predicted proteins | sample SS_ome_12_FD_132455 | JGI IMG/M metagenome (GOLD analysis project Ga0180438, IMG submission 132455) | Hypersaline lake sediment archaeal communities from the Salton Sea, California, USA - SS_3_D_2 metaG | ecosystem: Environmental > Aquatic > Non-marine Saline and Alkaline > Hypersaline >... | reverse complement strand
CCGGGGGACCGGCACGCGGCCCCCTCCGCGGCCGCGCACGTCGGGCAAGCGAAGTCCCGCGGCTCCTCCCGTGTGCCGTCCTCGCTCCACGCGAGGAGCCGCGCCGCGTGCGGCTCCTCGAGCTCCCGCGGGTGGGAGGAGCACGGCTCACCCGGCCCGCTCCCACACTCCGGGCACGTCAAGCTCCGGGGGTCCGGCGACACCGGCCACGGGTTGCACGGCTCCTCGAGGTCGTGCTTGGCCCGGATGCACTCGAGCACCCGGAGCCGCCCGCCGGGGCCTCGAGCAAACGAGCGCGCGCAGCAATCGCGGGCCGGGTCCGCCGCGAGGGGTCGCCGGAGCTCGAGCCAAGCCGGGAACAAGGGGCGGACGTGGACCGGGAGCCGCCTCACGGGTAGTGCTCCGGCTCCTCGCCGCTCGCGCACCACGGGCAACGGGTGGGGTCGTTCCGGTGCCTACAGGGGGGGTCGAGCGGGTCCCCGTCCTCGAGCTCCTCGAGGTCCCCGTCCCGGCCCCACCGGGCGAGCTCGAGGGCCTCCCACGAGCGGCGGACCGCCTCGAGGGCCGGGGCCTCGAGGAGCGGGAGCCCGGCGAGCTCCTCCGGGATGCACTCGCCCGCCCGGACGCGCCATCCGTCCGGGGCCTTGTCCGGCGCCCGGAACAGGGTGGTTCCGCGTTCGGTGGACCGGTGCTCCGGGACGAGGAGCCGGGTAGGGAACGGCTGAGAGCTCGCGCGGCAAAGCTCGCACTCGCGGCGCCCCGGCGGGCGGGGTTTCGCTCGCCAGCGGTGGCGCGTGGCCGGGCTTGGGGTAGACTCGTGGGGCATCGCGGACTGACCTCCGCGGCGCACGCGTGGAAAGGGCGGCAACCCTTCCGCGCTCCTCCCCCCCCTCGCGCGACCCCCCTCCGGACCGACTCCGGCGGGGGGTTCGCCGTTTTGGGGCCGGGAGAAACCGGCGCCGTTCCGCGACTCTACCAGGGGAATCCGGGCCGGGTCGATTCGGCCGGGGCCGAAACCGCCACTAGTCCGGAACCGGGACCCCCTTGGAGCGCAGGAACGCTACCACCTTGGCCCGGAGCTCCGGGGGGAGGTCCTCCGGCCGCATCCCCGCGCTGTAGAGGTACTCGAGGGCTTGGGCGATCTCCGCCTCCGCCTCCTCTACCTCCGGCGCGATGCCGCCCGCCTCCGCGCTCGAGGAGCTCGAGGAGCTCGAGGAGCTCGAGGAGCTCGAGGAGCCCGCGGCGGGCATCGCCGCCATCGTCGCCCGCGCCTCCGCCATCGTGGACCGGAGCTCCGCAAGAAACTGCATCCCGGCCCCGAATAGCTGCATGGGGTCCTCCGCGAGCTCCCCGCCCGCGGAGCCGCCCGCGGAGCTCGAGGGGGGCGCGGGCATGTAGAAGAACGACGCGCCCCCCTCCGGCCCGGCGCCCTTGTAGGAGCTCCCGCCGCGCTCGCGCACTTGCGTCCGGCACGTCCCGTATCCGGCGGACCATTCGGCCGCAAACGCGTGAGTCAGAAACCCCGCCTCCGCCGCGGCCGTTTCCGCCACCGCGAAGTCCGGGTGATAGTCGATGCTCATCGACTGTTTCTGTCCGCCGTCCGCCGGGAACCACTGGCAATAGAGGTACTCGCCGGGTTTCAGCGAGCGGAGGGCCGCGCGCAGAGGGGACGGAAAATCGTGGATGCGTCCGGGAGGGGTGTCCGCCATCGTGAGGAGCTCCTCAGTGTCTCTCAGAATGAGCCCAAGCATACCGGGTCGGGCGTAGCGTTACGCGGGTGTCCGCCGCTCGCACGTTGCCGACTTACGCGGAGCTCCAAGGGGCCGCGTTGCTGGCGATGCGGTCCGGGGATGCCTCCGCGGCGCGTGAAATCATGCAAGCCGCGGGGGACCTCCGGGCGAACGGCGCGGAGGCGGACACCGGCGAGCTCCTCCGGGTGGGGGAGGCGCACCGGGAGCACCTATCCGCGGCCGGGAGGCGGTGGACGTGGACTCCGCGAACCACGTTGAGGGGAGCCCGGCCGGTGGCGAGCTCGAGCGCAGCGCAGAAGCGGACCCCCACGGGGTTTGAGGACCGCACATACCGTGAAATGTCACGGCTCGCGCGGACCTTGCTGCACTTGCCCGGCGAGCTCGAGGACAAGCGCAAGATGGGGGACGCTATGACCGCGCTTGACGCGGCATTCAAGAATCCCCCCAAGTACCGCGGGCGCGGCTTCAAGCTCACCGACTGCGCGGCGGAGCTCCACGGCGAGGACCGCGGCATCGTGGCGCGGCGGGGGTTCCGCGCCCACTGCCGCGGCTACGTGGCGGGCATCGTGCGGAACCTCGAGGCGATGGGGAACGCGGCGAACCGCATCAAGCGGGGCGCCGGGTCGGTTGCCTACTCGCTCGCGGACGAGGCCCGGAGCATCGCCGGGCAACAAGGACACCGGAACATCGACGGGGACAAGCTCCGCGAGGACCTCGGCAACGTCGCCAAGGGGGCCGGTTTCGGAATGGGAACACTACTGCTCATCGCCGGGGGCCTCTACCTGGCTTCCCAGGGTGGCGGGCGCCGGAGGTAGACGTGGCAGCGAAGATCGATTGGATGAAGTTCGGGATGGGCGCGTTCGGCGGATACGCGCTCTCCGTGTTCCTCGAGAACCGCTACCCGGACAAGGATTGGACCGGCATCGCCGCGTCCGTCGCGTCCGCGTGGATGGCGAGCGGGGGGACGCAGTTCGGGCGCAAGCACCGGGACGCGTTCATCGGCGCCGCGCTCACGGCCGGGTCCGGCGACTTCCGCGACATGGCGGCGAAGGTGCTCCCCGCGCCCAAGGGCGAGGCGGGCGCCTCCGCGGAAATGCTCGCGCTCCGGGACGAGCTCGCCGCGCTCGTGGAACAGGTCGAGCGCGCCCGGCACGAGGCGGGCGGGCACCACGACGCGGCCGGGTTCCACCACGACACGGCGCGCGCAGACCAGGACGAGCCCGGCGGGACCGTCATCGACTTGTTCGGCTAGCGGCTCCGCGGGGGCCGCACGACTCCCCGCACGGTAGAGACACGGCCGCGGCTCGAGCTCCTCGCGCCCGGCACCACTGAGCACAAGTCCCGGCCGCGGCCGGGCACCCCGGAGGCAAGCATGGACGGCATCTTTCTCACCACCCCCGGCTACGACGACGACGACCTGGCCGCGCTCGAGGCGGGCGCGTGGGGCAGCGACGACGACGCGGACGATCCGGACTTCGATGAGTACGCCATCGAGGACGAGGCGGGCATCCTCGAGTTCATCATCCCCGCGGTCGCCGCGGCGGAGGCCAAGCGCAAGGGGAAGCGGGTCAAGGGCCGCTCCCGGCGGAGCCGCGCCCGCAAGACGGGCCGCGGCCGCGCTCAGAAGGGGTGGGCGCGCAGCATCCGGCGCCGCCTCACGAGCATCAGCCGGGGCCTCCGGGACCTCTCCGGGCGCGTGGCGACGCTCGAGCGCGGCTCCGCGAGCCTGAACAACAAGGGCGGCGCGGTGGTCGCCACCGGCGGCGACCCGATGGGCGCGCGCCCCATCCTCTCCGCCACGCTCGCGCTCGGCGCCGCGGGGCCGGGCCTCACGCCGTGGGGCGGGGTGCTCACCATCAACCCCACCAACATGAGCGTCATCAGCACCGCCATCATCAGCGTGCTCGAGGACGCGCCCGCCGCGGTGGCCGGTCAGAACCCCGTGGGTCCGTCGTCGCCGTTCGTCATCACGCAGGCGACGCTCGCGGGCGCGAACCTCATGCGCTCCGCCGCGCCGTCCGCGCCCGGCGAGATGTTCGGCGTGAGCGGGTCGCAGTACGGCTACCCCCTCGGCACCGGCCGCTCCGTGACGGTCCCCCCGTCCGCCCCCATCACGTTCGTGGGCTCGTGGAGCCCGCGCACGTCCGGCGGCGCGGGCGGCGGCGACGTGAACGCGGCGCTCCTCTCGCCGCGCGTCGCCGCGTAGCGGAGCGAGCTCGAGGCCCTCGAGGCGCCGGGGGGCCGCTCCCCCGGCGCGCTCGAGGAGCGGCGAACCCTCCCGGACCCGTGACATTCCGGGCCGGGAATGTCACGGGAGGCGCACATGCCCGAAGATAGGCTTTGGCCGGGCCTTGTCCCGCCGCACTCCCCGGAGTACCCGGAGGGGTACAGCGTGCGCGAGCACGGGGAGCTCCCCGTCCCGGCCGGGCTCTCCCTTCCCACGGTCGCCATTCCGCGCCGGGCGCCGCAAGACGGCACCACCCCCATCCCCGGATACAGCGGGTGGACGCAGACCCCCGTTGACACGGACCCGGCCGCGGACTCCCCGCGGGCGGTGGTGTACCCCGGCACCGGCACCGGGGCCGCGTATCGGCGCGTGACGTTCCACACCCGGACCGCGGGACGGCTGGACGTGTTCCCGCCGGGCATCCCCCCGTCCGCCGATACCACCCCCTCCGCCGTGTTCCACGTCGGCCCCGGCTCGCTCACGCTCACCATCAGCGCGCGCGCCTCGCTCGCGTTCACGTCGTTTCCGACCGGCGCCCCGGCTCCGGAGCGGGTCCTCGTGCTCACGGCCGCGGAGGAGACGGACAGCCCGGACACAACGGAGGGGGTGGTCCTCGAGTCTGACACCGTGCCCGGTCCGGGCGCGGTGGGGTTCGAGGTCCCCCCGCAAGGGTGCCTATCCGCGTTCGTCGCTACCACGATGGATGCGACCGTCACCATCGACACGGACGGGGGGACGTTCGGCTCCTACACCGTGCTTGCGGCAGACCCCCCGCTTGACGTGGGGCCGCTCCCGGCCCGCGCGCGCATCAGCATCACCCCCACCGGCGCGGGCGGGAACGCGCTGGTTTCGTTCCGGTGCCGGTGGTGAGCCGCGAGCTCCTCGAGGACCTCGCCGGGCTCGAGGCCCGGACCGGGATGCGGTGGACCGTGCGCGGCCCGCTTGACGTACCGGACGCGTTCGCACTCCGGACGGCGCTCGTGGTGTCCAGCGCGGCCGCGGCCGGTGTCACCGCGGACGATGGGCCTCCGGACCTCTACTCGAGCCCGGTCCGCTACCAGCTAGACCCCAAGGGGTGCAATCCCACCGTCCCTTGGTGGACCGTGCTTGACCGGGGGACCGGCGATTGCCAGGACCTCACAGCGTGGCGGGCCGCGCAACGCTACCGCGAGGCGGGCGCGTGGCCGGTGTTCATGCTCGAGGACGGCGGACGACCGGGCCTCATCCACGTGCGCCTCGCGGACGAGGACCCCTCAAAGCGGCTTGCGGCCGCGGGCCGGTACATCGCGGAGCGGCGAGGCCCCGGCCCCGAATGCACCCCCGGAGTGTGGCCGGGCCAGCGGGACCGCCTCGAGGCGGGCGCGTGCGGGTGCGGGGAGCTCGAGGCGGGCGCGGGCGGGTTCGGGGTGGTCCTCGAGCTCCTCAATCAAGCCCTTGGGGGCGCGACTGCCGCGGTAGACGCGGCGAGCAACAGCAAGCACGGGACCGCCACCGGGACGGGGACCTCGAGGACCTCGAGCTCCCGCGGGTGGGAGGAGCTCGTGGCCCGGTTCCGGAGCTCCTCGAGCACCCCGGCGAGCTCCTCGAGCACCCCGGCGAGCTCCTCGAGCTCCTCGAGCACCCCGGCGAGCTCCTCGAGCTCCTCGAGCTCCTCGAGCTCCTCGAGCGCGGCCCCGTCCGGGCTCGTGGCGGAAATCATGGGACTTGTCGGCGCCATCGGCTCCGCGGTCCAGCGAGACAAGCAATCGGAGGCAGGCATGGCGGCGCGTATCTGGGAGGTCTACACGTGGGCGCGGAGGCGCGGAGGCGGCGGACGGTATCGCCGCTATGCGTCCGGTTTGAGCCGGAGCCGCGCGGAGAGCATCGCCGCGAGCCTCCGGGCACGCGGCGCGCGCGCCATCGTCCGGTCCGGCGCGGAGGCGGCTCCCGCCGCGGGCGCGAGCTCCTCCCCGTGGGTGGACCGGGCCTTGGCGGACTGGGATGCGGGCAAGCCGCGGAACACGATCCGGACCATCCTCGCGCGGGTGGACGCACTCGCCCGCCGTGGCGTGTGGACCGTCACGCAAGTCCGCGAGCTCCGCGCCATCCTCGAGGAGCTCGCCGGGGACCTCGAGGAGCCGGGCTCCCCGCTCGTGAGCCTCGTGCCGGGCTTGCAGAACGTCCGGAAGCCGGGCGACGGGTCCGGGCCGCTCCTCGTGAAGCCGGGCGAGGCCCCGCGGACGGGGACCAACCCCGCCACGGGCAAGCCGTGGCGCACGTGGCAGACCATCGGCCCCGGCGGGGTGCAGACGTGGCAAGCGGGCGCCACGCGCGCGCCTCGAGGCGCCAAGGCCCGGCGAGCCTACGCGCTCACGCTCCGGCGAGGAGCTCCGCCCGCGGAGCGCCCGGCCGGACAGAGCACGCGCGGATACGTGAGCGGGTCGTTCGGGCCGGGCGCCGACGTGGACGACATTCGCGCAGCCGGGGAGGCGGTGGTCCTGCTCTCCCGGCTCCTCGAGCTCTACGGGGATTGAGGCCCCCCATGCTCGAGCTCGAGCGGCCCGGCCGGGAATGTCACGGGTGGGAGCTCCTCGCGGAGCCCGGCCCGGAGCTCGAGGCGGGCGCGGGCGCGTCGGATACGTGGACCCCGGTACAGCGCGCGCGCTCGCCGGACCTACTCCACCCGTTGCTCTACGCCACGCTCACGGCCGCACAGCAAGCCGGGCTCCCCGTGCGGCTCCTCTCCGGGCGCCGCGACGTGGAACACCAAATCTCGATTTGGGAGGGCCGCTTTGCAGCGGCGCGGCGGAACGGGGAGCCCGCTCCGGCGACGTGGGCCGACGCGGAGGCGGACTTTCCGCGGTGGTTCCCGTGGCTGCAAGCGGAGGCGGACGGGCGCCACGGGTGGCGGAAGTACCGCAAGGAACGCGGATTCACGCGCCGCCCGCGCGAGGGGGTGAACCCCACCACGGGCAAGCCGTGGCGCGACGCTCCCCCGCTGCTGTGGCCGGGCTTGTCCAAGCACCAAGCGCAGCCGTTCGCGCTCGCGGCGGACCTCGAGGTAACGGACCCGGCCGCGAACAAGGCTGATACACTCCGCAAGGTCGCGGAGCTCGCACCCCAAGGGGTGACTCGCCCGATTCCGGTGGTGGAACCGTGGCACTTCGCAGTGACACGCGGGCACTACTGAGGCCCGTTTAGACGACGCGCACGCGCACGCGAAGCGCGGGAGGTAGCAAATGGCACGGCAGCAGGGACGCGTGGAAGTCCTCGACAAGTGGTTCTATGAGACGGCGGACGGCTCCACCGGGAGCGAGGCGGGCAAGGGTGAGCCGGTGGTGGTCCCCCGCGGGGAGGCCAAGGTGGCGCGGCGCCTCGCGTCCGCCAAGGGCGCGTCCAAGGTCGCGCTCAAGTACAAGGGCGGGGGCCGCGTGTCCTACTTCGACAGCAAGGGGCGCCGCCTCAAGGACCCCGGCGCGATGATGCGGTGGTTGGTGTCCGGCAAGAAGTCCTAGAGGGGGTCCCCGTGAGCAAGCTCGACTATGACGGTCCCCCGTGGGGCACCGTGGAATCCGTCGCCGGTCCCGGTGGCCGGGTGCCCGCCATCCTGGGTGAGCCGCTCGAGCCGCTCGAGCGGGTGGTCCTCGCCGGGGAGGACGGTCCCATCCCCGGCCGCATCCACTACCAGCCGGGCCACCGGCCCGCGCTCCACGTGCGCCTCGCGGGCGCCGGACAAGGGAACCTCGTGCTCCCGTGGACCGGCTACCGCGCGGCGCGGTGGGCCGACTTCGCGGCCGCGGCCGCGGAGGGGGTCCCGCTCGCGGAGCCGGACCGCTGGCACCGGTCGCCCGAATCGATGCGCGAGGCCCTCGCGGAGCACGTCCCCCCGGCGGCTCCGGGCGGGGACTCCGGCGGGCCGCTCGCGGTCCGGTGCGACGTGTGCGGGGCGCCTCCCGGCGCCGCGTGCGTGGACGGGCGCGGGGTGGAGCTGGAGCCGCACGCGTGGCGCGTCGCCAAGGCAGGCGAGCTCGCGGAGGCGGACGAGCCGCCGGAGCTCGAGCCAACGGAGGACCTCGCGCACCCGTGCGAGTCGTGCGGAGCGCGGCCCGGCGAGGCTTGCACCACGAGCTCCGGCGCGGAGACTTCGCCGCACGCGGCGCGGCGCAAGCTCGCGGAGGCGGCGCGAGCCGCGGCCGCGCTCGAGGACGAGGACCTCGAGGAGCCGCCCGGCGAGGACCTCGAGGAGCCGCCCGGCGAGGACCTCGAGGACGAGGACCTCGAGGAGCCGCCCGGCGAGGACGCGTGAGCAAGCGCGAGCGATGGCTCCGGAACCGGGGCCTTGGGGAGAGCGCGGCGCCGGAGCTCCACCGGCGCCCGCTCACCCCCGACGAGGCCCTCTACCTCGCCACCCGTTGCGCGGAGCTCGCGGAGCGCGCCGTCCTGCAAGGGGACGGGGACGCGGCCGCGAGCCTCGCGCAGCTTGGGGAGGAGCTCGCCGCATCCGTTGAGGACGAGCGGGAGCTTGACGCGCTCGTGAAGTACACCCCGATGCACTGGCCCGCCGGAGCTCCGGGGCCGGTGCCGAATGACTGGCAAGTATTCGGAGCCGTGAGCCGGTTCGCGGCCGGTCCCGCCGGGCCAGGCCTCGGGATGGGGCGCGCGGTCGCGTGCGGTCCCGCGTGCCACTGCCGCGCGCTCCCGTTCGCGCCGTCCTCCCACGTCCTACCGTGGGAGGTCCTCGCGCGGGCCGGGGGCCTCGAGCTCGAGGACGGGGACCTCGAGGAGCGCCGCGGGGCCTAGTGCCTCGAGCGCGTCCCGGAGGCGGCGGAGCTCCTCGTGCCGATTCCATCGAATGCCGGGCCGGGCGAGCGCGTCCAAGGCCCGATTGACACCGGCGAGCGCGGCCGCGCGCGCTCGCGCGGCTCGTTTCTGCGCCGCTTTCCATTCGCTCCGGCACGCGCGCGCCGTGCCGGGCCATTCGTCCGCGTGCGTCACCACCGGGCGCCCCGTTCCTCGAGGGGGGAGCCCGTAGCAGCACACCGGACACACTCCGGGAGTCACTCGTGCTTGTCCGCTCATCGTTCCTCATCCTCGCGGCCGCGGCCGCGCTCATCCTCGCCGGGTGCCCGTCCGGCTCCGGCACGCTGGACCGCAACGAACCCGCCGCGGTAGAGGTCACGGTGGAGCCCATCCCCGGCGAGCGTGGCCCGGCCGGGCCTCCCGGCGCGGACGGGGAGCCCGGCCGGGACGGGGAGGACGGGGAGCCCGGCCCCGCGGGACCGCCCGGACCGGCCGGAGCGCCGGGAGCTCCCGGCGCGGACGCGCCCGCGTGGCTCCTCGAGGACGCGGGCTCCGTGTCCTCGAGCTCGCTCTACTACATCGGCACGGGCGAGGACCTCGCCACCGGCTACGCGGACGCGCTCGCGTCGATGGGGTGCGCGGACGTGAGCGTGGCGAGCGTGTCGCCGGTGCCCGGCGGGGTGGCGGACTCCGTGGGGGTGCTCCTCTTGCTCGTGTGCCCGTAGCGGCTCCGCGCGAGAATGTGACTTTTCCGCGTTTGTTTGCGTGACATTCCGGGCCGGGAATGTCACACTTTCCCCCGTGGCACCCCCGCCACGGAGGAAAGCGACGATGAGCGACCCCACCCGGTCCCCCCTTGCAGCGTTCGGGCTCGAGCTCGAGCGAACCCCCACCACCATCGGCGCCGCGTTCGAGGTCCTCGAGCACGGCGAGCGCATCGGCAGCGCCGGGCGCGACGCGGACGGGTTGCCGTGGGTCCACCTTGTCCGGTCCGCGCGCGGGCGGCTCCCGGCCGCGGCCCTCCGCCGGCGGCTCCCGGCCGCGGCCCTCCGCCGGCGGGCGGTGGTCCGATGAGCGCGCCGCGACTCTGCGCCGCGCCGGGGTGCTCCGCGGACCTCGAGGCCCTCGGCAAGCGCGCCTCCGCGCGGACGTGCTCGCCGCGATGCCGCCAAGCCGCCAAGCGGGCGCGCGCCGTCCGCAAGCACGATGCCCGCGGCGATTCGTTCCGGTGCTCCGCGCCCCACGGGCGCCTCACAGTCACCCGGCCCGCGTCCGGATCCGGACGGAGCTCGAGCCGCTCCCGCAACGTCTACGGCTCCGCGTCCTACCGGGCGCGGGAGGTCCACGTCCCGCTCCGGTGCGACCGGCCCACCGGGCACGAGGGGGAGCACAGCGCGCACGCGCGCGTGAGCTACTCCGCTCCGGGGGTGGTCGCCACCCGCGACCGGCGCGTGACGTGGACGGACGCGGAGGGCCTCCCGGACCCGGCCGACGTGAGCGGGCGCCGGATGCGCGCCCGGCTCCTCGAGGCCCTCCCGGAGCTCGAGGACCTCTCCGCGGCCGCGTGGCGGCTCCTCATCGACGCGCACCGGGCCACGGAGGCGGACGCGAGCTCCGGCGCGTGGATGCCGCGCGAGGTCCGCCCCCTCCGGGAGTACCTCGAGGGCCTCGAGCTCCTCGAGGCCCGGCCCGGCCGCGGGGGGTGGTTCCTCCCGGAACGGTGGCGCGAGGGGTACGTGGAGCCGGAGCCGGAGCGGCCCTCCGCGGCTGACCTCGCGGAGCTCGTGAACCGCAAGCACGGCGCGGGCGCCGT
>Ga0180438_10011688_pt1 | contig 10571 bp, 8 predicted proteins | sample SS_ome_12_FD_132455 | JGI IMG/M metagenome (GOLD analysis project Ga0180438, IMG submission 132455) | Hypersaline lake sediment archaeal communities from the Salton Sea, California, USA - SS_3_D_2 metaG | ecosystem: Environmental > Aquatic > Non-marine Saline and Alkaline > Hypersaline >... | reverse complement strand
TCAACCGAACAAAAGAATTCGACCGAGCAGGAGAAGAATGCAATTCCTTATCCGCTGGCAGAGTGGAAAGGGGTTCAGGGGAAAACGCTCGCAGATTCTAAACCATACTTCATTGGACCTCACAAAGCCCCTGAAGGAGCCCCAAACGTCTTAATCGTTATGCTGGATGATGCCGGTTATTCGAATGCAACATCGTACGGGGGTGTCATGCGCACACCCACCTTCGACCGCATCGGGGATGAAGGGATCCGGTACACGCACATATCCGTGGCCGCAGTTTGTTCCCCGACCCGCGGCTCTTTGCTGACCGGCTATCACATTCACCAGATCGGAACCGGGATCATATCAGAGTTTGCAACCGGTTACCCGGGATACAATTCACAAATCGATTACAGCACACCCTCCATTGCAAAGATATTGACCGAAAACGGATACGCCACCGCGGCCTTCGGTAAATGGCACAATACACCCATGGAAGAGGCCTCCCCTGCCGGTCCTTTTGCGAGCTGGCCGACAGGTATTTGGGGTTTCGAGTACTTCTGGGGATTCCTGGGCGGTGAGACCAACCAGTTTCACCCGCTGTTGTATGAAAACACCACCGCTATTGAAACCCCGAAAACCAATGCAGATGGATCGGAGTTCCATCTTTCCCAGGGTATGGCGGATCAGGCGATCAAATGGCTGGACAACTGGAAAGGCCTGCGGGATGCCCCTTTCTTTATCTACTATGCACCGGGGGCTGTTCATGCCCCCATCCAGGTGCCCGAAGAGTGGCGTGACAAATACAAAGGACGGTTCGATGAAGGATGGCACGCCTACAGGGCCCATCTACTGGAACGTCAGAAAAGTCTGGGTTTGGTTCCCGAAGATGCGGAAATGGTCGACTGGCCGGAGTCCATTCCCCGATGGGATTCCTTCAGCGGGGAGGGAAAGGCTTATTTGTCAAGGCAGATGGAAGTCAATGCAGCCTTTCTGGAGCATGTCGATTTTCATGTCGGACGGGTCATAAACCGTATTGAAGAATTGGGTGAGTTGGACAAGACACTTGTGATCTATCTTACAGCCGACAACGGATGCACTGCGGAAGGAACGCCGACAGGTACAGTGTCGGAATTGTTGATGCAGAATGGGTTCCCACCCCTCACGATGGAACAACAGCTTGAACTGTTGGAAAGATATGGAGGAATTGGAGAGTGGGGCGGACCCAATTTAGCCAACCATTATTCCGTGGCCTGGGCCTATGCCTCTTCCACACCCTTCCAGTGGACCAAACAAATGGCATCACATTTCGGGGGAACCATGGCCGCCACGGCCATACGGTACCCCAGAGCAATCAAAGCAAGAGGAGAATGGCGAAGACAATTTCAGAATGTAACGGATATTGTCCCCACCATTCTCGAGGTTACCGGGGTTCCGGTACCGGATTCTGTAAACGGTCAGAAAAGAAAAGAGTACCCGGGCAAATCGCTTACCTATGCGTGGAACAACCCGGAGGCCAAAACCAACCATCCCACCCAGTATTTCGAAATGACAGGATTCATAGGGTTGTATCACGATGGCTGGACCCTTTCCGGGAAACCCTATCGTATTCCCTGGTCCGTAGATCCCTCGGTCCTGGCAAACTTCGATCCTCTGAATACAACCTGGGAACTGTACAACATTGAGGAAGACCCGATACAGCAGGTGAACGTGGCAGATCGGTATCCGGAAAAAGTGAAAGAGCTGGAAAGAGTGTTCTGGGAAGAGGCCGAAAAGTACGATGTGTATCCTGTCGGCGGTTCCCTGGGCAGGACGCTGCAACCGGAATCCAATCCACAGCGGGCTGCAAAACGACATTGGGAACTCACTCCGAATGTGTACCGGGTACCCGATCTGGCCGGACCCGAGATCAAGTCCACCAATTACGAAGTCAATGCCTATCTCACAAGTGACAGCAGAACGGAAGGCGTGATTTATGCGATTGGTGAACACATGGGCGGACAGGTTCTGTTCATAAAAGACGGAAAACTGAGGTACAGTTACTCAACGCTCGGCCTGTACTGGCACGATTTCGATGGAAACGTAAAGATTCCCTACGGAGATGTAAGAATCACTTTAAAACATACCATGAAAGAACCAAGGCTGAACGGGCCGTCCACCGTTGAATTTTTCATCAATGATGAAAAGGTGGGGAAAATGGATATCACCGCTACCGTGTATGGATCTTATACAGCGCACGAAACATTTGATATCGGACGTGATGAGGGGATGCCCGTAAATGAAGAATATGCGGACAAAGGCAAGTTCGAATTTACGGAAGGGCAGTTGCACAAGGTTGTCATCGACATCAAGAATCCCGACGAACAGGAAGTGGGTGCCTCTGAGTACAGCCTGATTGAATAGTGTGATCATTTATCGGAAGGAAGGAGCGCGAGGGTTGTGCCCAAGTTAACCCGGCGACAGCCTTTATCCACTCGTCGGGCTGCGCATCGTAGCGCTCCCTGTCAATAAATTCTCGATTCTGCTCCAGGGTGACGCCGGCGGCTTCGGTGCCGGCGTGGACCTCGCCCTGCACACGATTGCGTCCGTGGCATACATGTTTCCTGTTTCAGGAAATTGGTTCATGGGCATACACGCAGGCTACAGGGCCTTGAACGAACGGGACAAGGAGGGAAGTGGTCCGGATAGGACGGAGACCGATCTAACCGTCCACGGCCCCTGGTTTGGGTTCGGCTTCCATTATTGATAGAACGACCGGGAACCGAGCTTGTAATCTGCCCGGTCCCAACATCATCCGAAAGGAGGGAATGCAATGTACAGGACACTACGAATAGGGCTGGTACTTCTTCTCATGGGTTCGGTCTATGGGAGCGCTCGGGCCGCGGAGCCCTACGTCTATCCCACCAAGGGGCAGAGCCAGGAACAGATGGAGAAGGACAAGTTTGATTGTTACAGCTGGGCCAAGCAGCAGACCGGTTTCGATCCCATGCAGGCGCCCCAGGCGGCCCCTCCCCCTCCGCCTTCGAGCCCTCAGCACCAGGGGCAGGTGGTCGGGGGAGCTGCTAAAGGGGCGGCACTCGGTGCGATCGGGGGCGCCATCGCCGGTAATGCCGGCAAGGGCGCTGCGATCGGGGCCGCGGCAGGTGGGGGCCTCGGTGCCCTGCACAAGCGTTCGGATCACCGGAACCAGCAGGCCCAGTACCAGCAGCAGGTCCAACAGCAACAGGCTCAATACCAGCAGAAGCGAAGCGAGTACGACCGCGCCTATTCCGCCTGCATGGAGGGGCGTGGCTACACACTGAAGTAACCGGCCGCATCGAAAAGGAGGGCAATGGAAATGAATAAGAAGATGCTTGGGGTTCTTACGGGTACGTGGTTGCTGTTCCTTGTTTGCGTGGTGGCTCATTCTGCGCTCGCTGCCGACTTCGATGGATCGAAGCCCCTGGTGTGCGCCATGATCCAGGCCTTCGAATGCGGGCCGGATACGGGGTGCGAGGGCGGGACCCCTGAAAGTAACGGGCTCTCACGCTTTCTCAGGATCGATTTCGACAAGAAAGAGGTCTACACGACCAAGCAGGCACAGGCACAGGCTTCCAGGATCGAGAAGGTGGAACGTGCCGGCGGAGTGGTTCTCCTCAGCGGGACGCAGAACGGCCGTGGGTGGAACCTGTCCCTCACCGAGGAGACCGGCTACCTGGTCCTGACGGTCGCTGGCGATCAAGTGGCTTTCGTCGTCTTCGGGGCCTGCACCGCACCGTAAGACGCACTGGATGCTCGCGTCGGGGCCACACCAAGGGTTCTGTCTCATAAACCTTGCGGGTCAAACGGGACCAGGTCCTCTTGATTCCACATGAACAGAGATTTCATGAAATGACACGACATGGATCGCCCCAACTGCCTCAAGCGATTTTCATACTTCTCTTGATCTGAATGATGCGCTTCTTGCAGGTCAACCAGGGCCCCCAGTAACATCCGTCATTTCGCGAACCTTGTCCCCGCGAAAGCGGGGAGCGGGAATCAAAGATGGGGCGGCGCAGGGCAGTCGCCCGGCACCCATTCTGGAGATTGCGAGGAGCAACAAGATGACGGAAACCCCCAGTACGAAACGGAGCACACTATGTCTCTCAAACAGCGCATCACCGAAAAAGCCCTCGAACTCGGCTTCGCGGACGTAGGTTTCACAACGGCCGAACCCCTGGACCTCTACATCAAGGAGATCGAATCCCGACCCGAAATGTATCAATGGGTAAAAGACGCCGGCCTGGACCTCCCACAGGGCGCCACCCTCTCCAAGAACCACCCCTGGGCCAAGTCCATGGTGGTGCTGATCTACAACTATTACCAGAAAGAGTTCCCGCCGAACCTCGTGGGCAAATACGGCCGTTGCTACCAGATAGACGACCGCATCTCCCAGAAGGACTGGGTCCTCGCCATCATCAACTTCATCGGATTCCTGAGCGAGGAAGGGATGCAACTGCACCAGGGAGAGGAAATCCCGGCCCGCATGTCCGCAGCCCGGGCCGGACTCGTGACTTACGGCAAGAACTGTTTCGCCTACGCACGCAAGTCCATGATGGGCGCCTCCTGGCTGGTGAGTATTCCCATTCTGGTCAACACCGAGATCGAGCCGGACGAGCCTTCCATCGAGCTCGGCTGCCCCTCCTGGTGCAAGAATGCCTGCATCGCCGCGTGCCCCACCGGTGCCCTGTACAAACCGAAGAAGATGAACCCCCTCAAGTGCATCGCCTACAACTCCTACTTCTCAACGGGCATGACCCCCATGGAGTTGCGGGAACCCATGGGCAGGTGGATCTACGGTTGTGACCGGTGTCAGGCCGTCTGCCCGCGCAACGAACCCTGGATGAATCAGGTGCTCCCGGACAATCCACCTCTCATGGAGATCGCCAGAGCCTTCCAGCCCGACGTCATACTCACCATGTCCCAGGACCATTACGAGAACAAGATCATGCCCCTCATGTTCTACATCCCCAAGGAGAATATCGGGAAGTGGAAGATGAATGCGGCCCGGGCCCTGGGGAACATGGACGACACGACCCATGTCGCGATCCTGGCCGATACCCTCACCGACAACCCGGATGAGACGGTTCGCGGCATGTGCGCCTGGGCTCTGGGAAGGCTCGGCGGAAGCAAGGCCAAGGCCACCCTCGAGTCCCGTCTGCCCAACGAAGACGGCCTGGTCAAGGAAGAAATCACCCTCGCCCTGGAGAAATTGTAAGGGGGAATCCGATGGCCTCTTACACACCATGATCCGCATAATTCCCGGTTGGCACGACGTTTGCCCTCCTCCCCTATGCGAATCATTTGCAGCGGACAGGCAAGGCCATGGCCGAAACGAGGGTGTACAGGAGCCTGCCCTGTTGCTTCCTGCAGTGTGTCGTTGTATAAGTTGAGGTATCAAAGATCCTAGATTTTCGAAAGGAGAAACCCCACCTAACCATCCAACCTCATTGGACAAATCAGGCGTTGGTTCGTATAGCTGCTATATTTCTTCATTCCTGATACGAACCAGACCTATGACACTTTTACAGATAGGCGATAACGAGAGTCGCGGAGGCGATTTTCTTTATCGGCGGGGAACGAAGCCGCGGTTTTTGTGCCCGATGGCGCGTGGCTTGCAAATGGGGATTCAATCGGGGCAAGGGGAATGAAGGATGATCGTTGGGGTTGTCGTGGTAAGAGAGGAGAGGATCTGAACGAACGGAAGTGACCAAAGAGAGCGTCTGCAGGGACTGGAGGAAGGGGGTGGTTCGATTTTAGGGCGCATGAGTCCTATGGCCTTCTCTAGAGGCAGTGTGAGGAGCAAGGATGGGTGTTTGTTCTGGTTGTACTCATAAGGGTTCTGATCAGGAAGTATCCAGGAGGGGTGCGGACAAGGTGGCAAGGGCAGGGAGCCGGAGGGTTTCCGGGAGAGCTCTTCTCTGGATCGTGCCTCCGCAGTTGGGACAGGCGGTGAGGTCGAGGCCGGTGAGTTTGAGCAAGAGTTGTTGCCACTTGAGCAGATGGAGCTCGACGGGAGGCGTAGGGGGTGTGGGCTGAGCACCCTTAAGGAGGCGTGCGGCTTTCTCGAGTTTGGTCTGAACATTTCGAGATGCCATGAGCCCGAAGTGTCGGATGCGGACAAAGCTGTGGGGGAGCACATGGAGGAGGAAGCGACGGATAAACTCCTGTGCAGAGAGGCGGATGAGCCTGTAGGTTCCTGGGTTCGTGTTATCCCTGGCGCGGAAGGTAACGGTTTGATCCTCCGAGGCCACGAGCCTCTGGTTGGAGATGGCCACCCGGTGGGTGTAATGGCCCAAGTAAGAGAAGACGTGCCGGGGTCCACCGAAGGGAGGCTTGGCGTAGACGACCCATTGGATACGTCGGAGTTTTCTCGTCAACCTGTTGAAGGCCGCTGGGTTTCTCCAGCCGGCGATGTTACCAGAGAAGATGAGCTTCCCTTGTTCGAAGGCCTTCTCGAGGCCCTGAAGAAACTTTCCTCTGACCATCTTGGACAGGGCGCGGACCGGGACCAGGAAGTTGTTTTTGGCCGCGATCCATCGGTCGCCCTCGAGGCTCAAACCTCCGGCCGTGACCACCATATAAGGAGAAAGGCCCGGATCTCCTCCTCGCCCATCTCGGCGGGTGAGCGCATGAAGTGCTTGGCGAACCCTCGAAGGTATCGAAGGTAGGCCTCGTGTGTACGCTCACTGTAGCCTTTTAGCGTCAAATCTGCTTTCATCTGTTCGTGTAGCTTTCCCATGGGCATTCTCCTTTCTTTGGAGGTTAGTGGATATACGATGTGGGAAAGCTACTTGCTTTTTGGGCGGAATGACAAGGGGGAGGGGGAAGACAAAAGATGAAAGACAGGACGACGGTCAGGAGGTCGTGAAGCACTCAACTGCCGCTACGCCAAAGGCGGAGCGGCTTCGTTCCTGCTTGATACCTTGAGTCGGAACAGGCCAAATTTGCCCCATTTTATAACAACCCGGTAGCTTTCAAAAACGCCTTGTACATTCCTGCAAATTGTGGTTATGATTGCCCGTCGGTTGTACTAATCCATTCCCTTAGAAATGACGAGGCCATGCCCCCACAATCCTTTGAACGCAGACTCACCGCCATTTTGAGTGCCGATGTTGCGGGCTACAGCCGCCTTATGGGCGAAGATGATGACGGACCCGTTCGCACATTGACCGGTCATCGAGAGATGATGACTTCTCTTATCAATAGAAAAAGGGGAAGGGTAGTTGACTCTCCAGGGGATAATCTGCTTGCTGAATTCCCGAGTGTAGTCCATGCGGTAGACTGCACCGTTGAAATCCAGCGGAAACTCAAAGAAAGGAATGCCGAGCTTCCGCAGAACCGCAGCATGGAATACCGCATAGGCGTCAACCTGGGAGATGTAATTGAAGAGGGAGAAAAGATCTACGTTTAGACTTCTTCGTAAGGAAACGATCCAATGAAAAGAAGGGATACAAGCAACCCTTCAAAAGAATATTCGAAGGAATTTTCACCCAATGTTAAACGTACAGTTCGGCTGTTGTTAAAACATCTGTTCCTGCACCCGCTGCTTTTTTTCCGTACGTTTCGCAAACACGACAATCTTGAGGATCACCTGACCGAATATGCGTCCAGGGTTTCCTTCGGTCGCAGCGACCATCCGTTGGATGATATGGGACCGTTGGAAAGCTCCTTTTCCGCCATTCCCAAGATGATTTTTCGAACTTCTCAATCCGTATTGAGCGTTCGACTTGAGAAACGGCAGGAGAATCAGTTCCTTTTTCGAACCAGGGCATTCAATATTTTCAAGTTGATGAAACCGGAGAATTTCTACAAGCACGTTTATGAATACGGCGATGAAACACCTCATAAGATCCTGAACCTTCGAATAGACATCCTCAGGGATGATGTCTATCGTATACGGCTTCAGGCGTCTCCTGAATTTGATGAAACATTCACTCCGATGGTGGCAAATGATATTCGGGATGATCGTTGCCAGGTACATGTCAGCGAAGACGATCGCTGTTATCGTTTACAAACCAAGAAGCTCTGTCTGCATATCTATAAAACAGACTTCCGGATTGAACTCTATGATGCGAGAGGCAATAAAATAACCCGGAGCGGCGGGCGCACCGATAACCATTTTGGTTTGGTCTACGATGCCTACCCCATGGGGTTTGTTCGAGATAAACGCCATAAACACTGGTATGCGGTGGAGTCCTTTGAGCTCTCTCATGATGAATCGATCTATGGCCTGGGAGAACATTTCGGACATATCAACAAAGTGGGAGAAACCCTGCGCCTTTGGATTACGGAGGGTGTCGGCAATACCAGTGGTCGTGTCTACAAGTCTGTACCGTTTTATGTCAGCACCCGCGGTTACGGCGTATTTTTCAATCAAACACACCCGATGACCTTCTGGGTCGGCTCCAAGGAAAAATCAAAAGTACAGGTAGCCGTCGAAGAGAAAGCACTGGACTACTATCTGTTTGTCGGAAGCATAAAAGAGATACTGGGGTTCTACACCGATCTAACAGGCCGGTCCCCTGTACCCCCCAAATACTCATTCGGTACCTGGATCTCCCGGATGTCCTATCTGTCACAACGGGAAATTATGGAGGTAGCCGGAACGCTCAGAGAAAACAAATTTCCTGCGGATGTGATCCACATGGATGTCAGCTGGTTTCAAACAAGCTGGAAGTGTGACTGGCAGTTCTGCCCCCGCCGTTTCCCTGCCCCCGAACAGATGTGTCGGAAACTGCATGAACAGGGCTTTCGATTTTCACTGTGGCAACAGCCTTATGTGATCAAAGGAACGGAAGCATGGAAGGAGGCCGGTCAGGGCGGTTACCTGGCGAAATGCAAGGCACCTTTTATCTTCTGTGGGCAGTTCGAGGCAGCCCCGATCGATTTTACCGTTCCGGAAGCGGCGAGATGGTATCAAGAACGTCTTTTGAAGCCTTTGTTGAAGTTAGGCGTGGATGTGATCAAAACCGATTTTGGAGAATCCATACAACCCGGGATGCAATTCAGAAATGGGTGCGGGCATGCGCTGCACAACGTCTACCCCCTCCTCTACAACCGGGCTGCATACGAGGTAACCCGGGAGGTTCATGGTCAAGATGAGGCGATGGTCTGGGGCCGAAGCGCCTATGCCGGTTCACAGCGCTACCCTGTGCACTGGAGTGGAGACAATGCCGCCACCTTTGGCTGCATGCAGGCCTCTCTGCGTGGAGGATTGAGCTTCGGCCTCAGCGGATTCACCTTCTGGAGCCAGGACACCGGCGGTTTTGTGGGAGAGCCTACCGATGAGATCATGGTGCGCTGGACACAGCTGTCCATCTTCCAGTCTCATCTTCGCTACCACGGTTGCTACCCTTTCAGGGAGCCCTGGCTTTTTTCAAAGGAAGCGCAGGATATCATGCGGGCGTATCTGAACTTGCGCTATCGTCTGATTCCCTACCTTTATAGCGAAGCGTTTGACAGCGCGGCATCGGGCCTGCCTCTACTCCGCGCCCTTGTCGTAGATTACCAGGAGGATCCCACCGTACATGCTATCGACGATCAGTTCATGTGCGGCCGCAACATCCTGGTCGCACCCATCATGCGTGAAAGTTCCGAGCGCACCTTCTATCTGCCGGAAGGCTTGTGGTATGAGTTTTTCAGCAAGGAACGCTTCGAAGGAAACCGCTGGATCACCCGGGACTATCGTCTGGAACAGATGCCTGTCTTTTTGCGGGCTGGTTCGATAATCCCCTTCGGCCCGGAGGTTCAAAGCACGGCAGCGTTAACCGAGGAAACACGATTGGAATGGATCGTGCTGCTGGATGAACAGGGCAAAGCGAGCTGCCAATTTCATCAAAACAGGGAAAGCACGATTGTGACAAGGGCCAGCAGTGAAGAAGAGCAGGTGCTTGTGACAATGAACAAGGTAATACCGTTGAAACAAATTCGCGTATTCGGCCCAAAAGGTGAAATTGACGGTCATCAGATCACTGTAAATGCGATTTAGATGAATGCGTTGAGCGGGATCCGTCCCTCAATCCTGTCCAGCCGGAAAAGGACCAGCAAATGACAGACGAAGAAAAGACAAGAAGAGAAGGCCTGGGCATTCCGCCTTTATGACAACATGGTCGCCGTCTATCGTTATATTCTTGTTTAGAATTAACTCAGGTTCTTGGAATGCTTGTATTACTTGTTGAAAGAAGATCCTTTCTCCATCTACTGCGCAGGTAACATCAGAAAATGCCTTCAGGATATGGTGGGGTTCCGCATGTGTTATCCAATTTAAGATAACTTCTCTCATATCAATCATAGTCGTTGTGGCTGGCGTTCAGATGACCTCGGGCGGTTTTCATGATGTCGATGCGGCCTGGAATATCATGAAGATAAATAGCATAACCCAACCTCACAGGAATTCCTTGATTACCTTATCGAATGGCTGCCAAACACTTGTATCCTCAGAGGTGGACCCCATAGACTGGACAGGGGGCGGTGATTTATAAGTGAAATCTTCTGCTGTAAACTCTTGAGAGAGGAGGAGCAGAAGATGAAGAGAAAGAGAAGGAACCATTCCCCGAAATTCAAGGCCAAGG
>Ga0180438_10011687_pt1 | contig 10572 bp, 6 predicted proteins | sample SS_ome_12_FD_132455 | JGI IMG/M metagenome (GOLD analysis project Ga0180438, IMG submission 132455) | Hypersaline lake sediment archaeal communities from the Salton Sea, California, USA - SS_3_D_2 metaG | ecosystem: Environmental > Aquatic > Non-marine Saline and Alkaline > Hypersaline >... | reverse complement strand
TTTTCAAAGATGCTGAGCTATAGAAGCCTTTTGCAAAATCCGACACTCTTTGTCGTTTTTTGTGTAAATGTTTTGCTCTCGATCACGCTTTTTGTAGAGTGGGTTCAAGGATCTTCTCAGCTCTTTTATCACACCCTTTTGATCTGCTCTCTTTGGATGACCTCTCTTTTTGCTAATTTCTCTGAGGCGATTGCTGAAGGGAGAGGAAAGGCTCAAGCCTCCTCACTGCGATCGTTGCAGTCGGATACATTGGCCAATAAGATAGAGGGGGATTCATATGGATGTCCTACACAACAGGTGAGATCTTCAGATCTTCAGGTTGGAGACCTTGTTCTCGTCTCTAAGGGAGATACCGTTCCTTGCGATGGAGAAGCCGTCGAGGGTATTGCTTTAGTGGATGAGAGTGCCGTAACAGGGGAGAGCGCTCCTGTTGTCCGAGAGGCAGGCGGCGATGTGAGCGCGTTGACAGGGGGAACGGTTATCTTATCGGATTGGGTTGTCATGAAAGTCTCAGCACGCTCTGGTGAAGGGTTTTTAGAGCGGATGATCCAGCTTGTGGAAGGAGCAAAAAGAAGAAAAACGCCAAATGAAAAGGCCCTTCACGCTGTTTTGGCGGGATTTACTCTTGTTTTTCTTATTGTTGTGGGAACCCTTTCTCCTCTTTTTGAGACAACGGCATTTTTTTTAGGTGTAGATCTTCCGCTAGATCCATTTATCTCTATTGCCTTGCTTGTCTGTCTCATGCCAACAACAATCGGCGCACTATTACCGGCGATAAGTATTGCTGGCATGGATCGCATGGTTCGCCATAATGTGTTGGCTCTTACCCCTCGGGCTGTTGAAGCCGCAGGTGATGTCGATACGCTTCTTTTGGATAAAACGGGCACCATCACATTGGGCAATCGGCAAGCTGCGGAGTTTTTCCCAGCTTTTGGGGTCTCTATGGAGGAGCTTGTTGAAGCGGCTCTTATCGCTTCTTTTTCTGATGAAACGGCTGAGGGAAAAAGTATTGTTGCGCTTGCTCGAGAGACGTATGGATGCGCTACTGAATTCGAAACGGACCACTGGAGGTGTATTCCCTTTACAGCAAAGACGAGAATGAGTGGCGTTGACGTTTGGGATGAGCGGTATCGAAAAGGGGCGTTAGATGCAATAGAAGCAATGCTACGAGAAAAGGGCGGGGAAGTTCCTGAAGGGATCAGAGAAGAAGTTGCCAAAATATCGAGAAAAGGGGGAACTCCTCTTGTTGTTTCAAGGGGATATCGAGTTGTGGGGGCCATTTTTCTCAAAGATATTGTGAAACCAGGGCTTAAACGACGCTTTGCGAAGCTGAGACAGATGGGCATTCGAACGGTTATGGTAACCGGTGATAACCAGCTGACAGCGGCAGCGATCGCTGCAGAAGCCGGTGTTGACGACTGCTATGGTCAGGTAACTCCTGAGCAGAAGTTGAGGATTATCGAGCAATACCAAAGGGATGGCCATATGGTCGCTATGACAGGAGATGGCTCCAATGATGCGCCAGCTTTGGCAAAGGCAGATGTCTCTATGGCGATGAATAGTGGAACGCAGGCAGCGAGAGAGGCTGCCAACTTGATCGATTTAGATAGTAATCCAACAAAACTTATCGAAGCTGTCGGTATCGGAAAGCAGCTTCTTATGACACGTGGAGCGTTGACGACATTTAGTATTGCCAACGATGTTGCCAAATACTTTGTGCTTCTTCCTGTTGTCTTTTTGCCGCTGTGCCCTCAGCTTGCGCTTTTTAACAAGATGAACCTCTTTTCGAGCTCCACAGCCTGTCTTTCATGCGTGTTATTTAACGCGCTTGTTATCCTCGCACTCGTTCCCCTCGCTCTCAAAGGTGTTCGCTACACTCCGATAGATGCCAGCCGTCTTTTTTGTCGCAATCTCTGTTTTTGGGGAACTTTGGGGCTTGTTATTCCCTTTTTTGGCATTAAGATGATTGACCTGATCATATCTTCATTTTTGTTGGGGTAAAAGATGAAAAGGCATGGAAAACCAGCTCTGATACTGCTTCTCATGGGAACTCTCCTTTTTGGAGCCGTCTACCCTCTTATTGTGTGGAGTGTTGCCCATCTCTTTTTTCCCTTCAAGGCAGAAGGGAGCAAGGTTTTTCTCAATGAAAAATGTGTTGGTCTTCACTTTGTTGGACAGACGTTTGTGCAAGAAAAGTACTTTTGGGCGCGCCCCTCGTGGTCATACCGCGTTCGAGACCGACTGATCTCCGGTGGCTCTAACCTTTCATGGTCATCGCCACTGCTTCGAGCAAGTGTTGAGTCTAAATCGAGGGCATGGCGTCAATTAGGTCGAGATCTTCCAGAAGATCTCGTCATGGCCTCTGCAAGCGGCTGTGACCCTGAAATCTCTCTCAATGCAGCTCTCATCCAGGTGCCCCGAATCGCTCGTGCCCGTGGCCTTTCCGAAGAGGAGGTTATGGCGCTTGTGAGAGAAAGCGAAGAGCCCTCCTTTGGCAAGCTCTTTCCTAAAAGAGTTAATGTTTTGAGAGTAAACGTGGAGCTTGATGGTTATTTTTAAGAAAAAGAGGGGAGTAAAATGGATCCAGTAGAATGTCCATTTTTTCAGGAAATGAAAAATAAGTTCGAATTGACGACGCCAGAAGGATTGAGAGAAGGGGATCAGAGGAACAATTCAGTGAGTCGGGCAACGACAATGGAAGAAAAGGTAGGTATGCTGCAAGCTAAAATACTAAAGGATCGAGATGAGGAGCAAAAGGTTCGAGATGCACTTCGAGAGGAGATAGATGCGTCGAAAAAGCCTTGTGAACGTATAGTTAGGCTTCAAAATTATCTAGGTGTACTGAGACGGTCTTTGACTGAGATGGAACAGCTAGTAGCTGGGTTCAAGGAGAATCAATAGAAGATAATAGATGCGCTGAGTCAGGAAAGCTAGTAACCGGGTTCGAGGCGTTCTCTTAAGAATAATATAGTCTAATGGCGAAGCAATACTTAGGGGAGCTGCTGGGTTATAGAGCTTTAGGAGAAAAAATTTCAAGTAAAGGCCCTGTTTCTTAATACCCCTTTCGTATCCAAATACAAGCGGGTTTCTTTTCTGCCTTCCACGCTTCGATTGATGAGGTGTCTGATAAAATAGTTTCAAATGGAGCTTGTGAGACGGCCTCTGGAGATATCGTGTCGATGAGCAAGAAGACGACGGTATTTGGAATTGGATGTTGTTCGCTGTAAAGGCGGATCTTGCTGAGCGTCATGGCGTTTCCTGCTATAAATATCGTTTGTCCGGGATTAAATGCAGACCAGCGCGCTGCGGCAACTGAGAGCCAGCTCTCATCGGCAAGGGGTGGGGGAAGATAGAGTTGTGCTATGGGCTTATGTTCGATGAGAAAAGAAAGTAGTGGTGGAGAGTAGAGGGAAAAGATCGGGGAGGAAGGCTCGCTGATCGAAGAGAGCACCTTTTCTTCATAAAGAGAAAGGGTGTCTGTCTCTTCTTCAAAATGCTCATACGTTTCATCGACAGCTGGGGTGTTTCGGAAAAACTCCTTGAGGCTAGAAACAGGAATAGTATCTCGGCCATCTCCAAAGAAAATTCCATTTGAGTGAACGACGAAGAGCTCGTTGTTAGGGTCGTCTGATAGGTCATGTTGAGTAATCAAAGCTTCTAACCAGTGGCAATCGGCAGGCACGCCAAACACAAAGATACTGTCAAAATCCTCACCTTCAGAGATCTCAAGGTGGGGCATACAGCTGTAGCCTTGCATGAATTTTGGCTCTTTTTGTCCAAGATGTCCCCAAAGGTGTTCTGATGCAATGACAGAGGCATTATATTTGTTTGCTAAATGCAGCAGAGGGGCTTTCCAAAACGGTCCGCATTCAGAGCCAAACACACAAAGGGGGTAGTGGGCCTGTTCAAGGCGGGAAAGAACGGTTCTCCAGGCGTTTTTGATAAGGTCATGATCTTCAAAATTAAAGACCGTTTTTCGGTAGATATGGGGAGGAATATATGAGAGGGCCACTTGGTCTGGCAGATCAAGGACAACCGGTTGGAGAAGCTCCAAAGAGGTGTCGAGTGCTTTGTCGATAAGTCGGGCGGCTGTTCTTCTATCATCGAGAACAAGATGGGTTGCAGAGAGCTGGTGGATGAGATGGCGAAGCTCTTTTCTTCCCCTCTCCTGTGCGCTTAAGGGAAGACTACACAGCTCCTTGGTCTCTACCTTCAATGAGCGGCGGACAACAAAAAGCAAGGGGGTGAGCGTTTCTGTACAACAGATAACGCCGTTAAAAACCTCATGAAGAAAATCCTCTGGGCAATATACTGCTGAAAATCCCTGACACTTCGATCCTATTTGCGAGGCCCAGATGGCATGAGAGATGGTATTCCAGGAGATGGGCTCTACAGATCTTTTTTGATGAGCAGAGGAACATAAGGGGGAGAGCTGAAGGGCTGGTATGGTGTGAAACGAGGTAATACCTAATAGGGAAAGCTTGTAGAGCAGGTAGTCGGCGACGGTCATCTGGGCATTTGGAGGGGGAATTCGTTCTCCCTTTTCCAAATAGGAAGGATGCAACTGTTCTGCCCCTTGCATGACGACCTCGTTTGGTAGATACTTCCTGTGTATTGTAAGTATTGAGACGGCTTTCGCAAAATATATTTTCTTATCTTTTTCTCTTTAGTCGTCCTACATCGTGCAAAATACTGTTGCTAAAGCGGGCAGTTTTGCTACAATTTCTCTCTTTAAGAGTCATATGAGATGTACTACTTTTAGACGCTAAAAACCTTACACGTTTTTTTGTTGAGGAGATTAAACAAAACACATGCGTATTCCTTTGTCGTGGTTACATGATTACCTAGAGATACGGTTATCGCCAGAAGAGATTGCTCAGAAACTCACAGATCTCGGTATTGAAAGCGAAGGGATATCTGTTGAAACGCCGTCTTTTAGTGGGGTTGTGGCAGCTCGTGTTGTAAAGGTTTCTCCCCATCCCAATGCTGACAAACTCTGTGTTGCTCTGGTCGACGATGGCGTAGAGCAAACCGAAGTCGTCTGTGGAGCTCCAAACTGTCGAGAGGGGATGTTAACAGCGCTGGCCCGGATTGGGGCGCGCCTTGGGATTACGGATGAGGGTTGTGATTTTGAAGTAAAAAAGGCGACTCTTCGCGGTGTAGATTCATATGGCATGCTCTGTGGTGAAGATGAGCTTTCTTTAGGCGATGATACAACGGGAATCATCGAATTGGATTCCGGATATGTTCCTGGGGAAGATCTTCAAAAGCGGTTTTCCGATACGGTTTTTGAGGTGGCTATTACTCCAAATCTTGGCTATTGCTTAAGTATTGAGAGTATTGCACGAGAGCTCGGAGCACTGCTTGGGCAGGAGGTAAAAATCCCCTATGGTCTATCTTGCTTTGAGTCAAAAAGTGGTGGGTGGAGTGTTTCGATCGAAGCACAAGATGACTGCCCTTCATATGCGGCTCTGGCTATTAAGGGGGTAAGAGATAAAAGAGCTCCTCTTGAGATGAGAGTTCGTTTACAACGAGCGGGAATGCGCTCTGTAAACGGTCCGGTTGACTGTGCCAATTACGTGATGCTTTCTATGGGTCAGCCTCTTCATACGTTTGATGCTCAAGCTTTTAAAAAAAAAAAAATCATTGAGAGTCATTCAAAGAAAGCTGATACGATTCGCTTGATCGATGGAAGGGCTGTCGAGCTTCCAGAAAAAAGCCTTATTATTTCCAATGGTTCTCGTCCTTGTGCTGTAGCGGGAGTGATGGGGGGTGTTGAGAGCGAGGTTGGAGAGACAACAGAGGATATGATTGTAGAATCTGCCTATTTTGACAGTAGAGCAACAAGAAGGTCGGGAAAGGCGATTCAAACTTTCAGTGAAGCCCTGAGACGGTTTGAAAGAGGTGTTGATCCAAATGGTTTTTACAGGGCCCTGCAGCTCTTTTGGCAGCTTTTCTCAAAGATTTCTCCCGAGAGTTCAATTGAGGGCGTTGTTGTTCAAGGGCAAACAGAGGTTTTACCCAAAAAAGTGACCTGTCGGAGATCTCGAGCCCAATCTATATTGGGAGTGGAAGTTCCTCGCCAGTCTATGGAGCTGGTCTTTTCTCGACTTGGCTACGAAAATTCTTGGGATGATCACGACACGCTCTCTGTGCAGGTTCCTGCCTACCGTCACGATGTGTCAGAAGAGATAGACCTTATTGAGGATGTGGCCAAATTTACAGGTCTTATGAATTATGCTGGGGAGAAGATCGAGAAGGTTTCTTTTTCACATCTTTCTGATCATCCTTTGTATGTATATGAGCAGACAGCGCGCAGGGTTTTGACCTCTCTCAATCTCCAGGAGTTTTTAAACTGCGATCTTATTAGTCCGGAGCTTGTCTCTCTTGTCGAAGAGCAGCCGATAGCAAAGCATGCCATTATTTCGGTTGCAAACCCTATGTCAGAAGAGCAATCTGTTTTGAGACCATCTCTTCTTCCCGGGTTTATAGCTAATTTAAAGCATAATAGTTCCTTTGGTGAGACAACTCTTGCCGCATTTGAGGTTGGCACAGTTCATTTGCGCAGTGAGGGTAAATTTACAGAGCGGCTGGTTGCCGGGGTGTTGCTTTCTGGTAAAAGAACCCCGTACTATTATAGTGATGAATCGGAAGATTTTGACTTTTTTGATCTGAAGGGAATTTTAGAAAGCTTGACTACATCACTTGGGGTGTCGGGGCTGGGCGTTCGATCCTCTTCGATTTCGCTTTTCCATGATGGTAGACAAGCTCTTGTTCTTTGCGGTGGTCATCAGGTTGGGATGTTAGGAGAGGTTCATCCCGCTCTTTTAGATACATTTGATATTAAAGAGCGTGTGTACTTTATGGAGATTGATGTACAAGATCTCTTTGCACACGTAAGAGAAGTCCCCTCGATGAAGCCCCTTGCTCGCTATCCGAGTATTAGGCGCGATTGGACAATGACAGTTCCAGAATCTCTTTCGCATCAAGAAGTAATGGATGCAGTACAAAAACACCTTCCAAAATATGTTGAAAAGGTGGAATTGTTGAGTGTTTTTAGACATGAAAAACTGGGGTCAGATAAAAAGAATGTGACGCTTCGGTTTATATTTAGAGAGCCGACGAGAACGCTGTTACAGCCTGAAGTAGATGAGGCTTTCTCAGAGATGGTACAGCGAGCATCGCAATCTCTTGGTGTGCCGGTACATGTATGATTTTTGAAAGAAACAAACATATGGTGACTATAATGAAACAACATCTTTTGCCTTCGATACGATTTTGTTGGATGGTAGGAGCGTGCTCTCTTTTTGCAATAGGGTGTTCTTCTTCGTCACAAGAAGAGGTGGTAAAAACTTCGTATTACCATTCATATGGGCCCAAGATATCAGAAGATGCATGGCAGGCTCAGGGCTCGACTGGAGAGGTCGTTGAGATGCTCAAAAGCGGTGTTGAGGTACGGCGTGAATATCGATCGGGTGTATTGCATGGACAGGCGACATGGACCTTTCCGTACAGCAAAGTAATAGAAAGAACAGAAGAGTACGACAATGGACGGCGATTTTTAACGTCGAAAAATTATGAAAGTGGTGCACCTAAAAGTCAGGAGCAGTGGTTGACCAACGAGCACAGAATCGTGCACGCTTGGTATATGGACGGTTCTCCTCGACTTATTGAGGAATACCGTTCTGATCAGTTGGCAGAAGGGGAGTATTTTACAACTGAGGGAGAGATAGAAGGTGCGGTTACTGCAGGAAACGGCACAAAGATTGATCGCTCTTATGAGGGTAAGCTATTGGCTCGAGAACAGGTAAAACAAGGGGGGATTTCCTCTCGAGAGACATTTTATTCATCTGGACAGATTCGAGAGGTAGTTGCTCTTTCCCATGGTAAACGCGATGGTCAAAGTCGCAGATATGCTGAAAGTGGAGAGCCACTGATGATAGAGCACTGGAAAAAAGGGGTTCTCGATGGTCTTCAGGTGGTCTTTGAAGCCGGTCAACCTGTTCGACAGATTCCTTATGCGCGTGGAGTGAGAGACGGCCTTGAGCTCTACCTTCGCCCGGGAACAGAGGAGATTGTCGAGGAGATTTCTTGGCACAACGATCAGCGCCACGGGATTTCAAAGACATATCTTGCCGATCAAACCATTACTGAGTGGTACTGGAAGGGTGGACGTGTAACAGAAGAGCAGTTCTCTATTAGAAATAGAGCTTCTCTTGTCTCTATGCGTGCTGGATAGAAAGCTGCCTTTCTCCAAAAGGATAAAAAAGAGCATTGGATGCAAAAAAGAAGCATCTCATGCTCTTTTTTTTTTTCTTAAATGTAGCGTTAGCGTTAAGATGCGCGATCCATGAGGATTTAGCCCAAATGGGTTAAAAAATAGGAGTTTCCTAGTATGAAGTGCTTTAGTGTTTTCACGGCTATATCGGTAGTTTTTTTGTCTTTATTTTCTCGCGTAGAGGGAGTAGCGCTTTCAAAACAAGAGCTGTGGGATAATCAGATGAATGTAGTTGTTCTGGGAGAAGATGGAAATCCATTAAGTGCTATCATTAAAGAGGCCCATACGGCGTGTACTCTTATGGACGTTCCTTTAGCCGGAGGGCGTACAGATGGTGATTATCCTCTTTTCAGATTTGTTTTTGAAAGTCAAACAAAAATACAGATTGCAGAGCGGGTAAACGTCCTTTATCAAGACCAAGAAGCAGAAAGAAAAAATCTAGAGGCAACCTATCCCGATTTCTTTTCTACAGAAGGGTGGTGGGATCAACCCGCCGCACAGCTGTGGAATGCTATAAACAATGAGATTGACGAGCTTACTGTAGAGTATGAGATTGAAGATCTTCGCCTGCAGAAAAGTGTGTTAGCCCTTTTGGAAGCGTTTTACCAAAACCATTACACGACGTATGACCGAGTTCTCGTTTTTGATGGAGATAATCTTCAAAGTGTTGGAGCTAAAAACCAATATCTTCGAGATCAAGAGCAAAGAGATCTCAAGCACGAAGAGTACGTCCAGGAGATACAGGCTTTTACAACCTTTTTAAAGGCCCAATTTTTTGCGAGTACGAACTAATACTAGTTACGAAAGAATTGTCTAATTTTTCGTTGCCATTCAGTGAGAGGCGGGGAGTCGCATCGCGGTTTCGGCCTACGCCAGATGGCGCTTTCTATTCCATCGGGGAGTGATTTAAGAGGGTTGTGAGAACAGTTACCTTCGATCAACCTCGAGAAGAGTTGTTGCACATCTGCAGGAAACGCCGAGAGATTGTTGTTGGAGCAGTCGAACACCTCCAATTCTCCTAATGCTGCAACACTTTCAGGAAGTTCGGAAAGCTGGTTGGCATGGCAAGAAAAATGTGTGAGGCTCGTACAATCACCAATATTTTCGGGAAGCTTGGGAAGCCAATTGTTATCACAAAAAAGCATTTTGAGGTTTTCGCAATCACCAATATTTTCGAAAAGCTCAGTGAGGAGGTTTTCGGAGCAGTCTAAAACTAGAAGGTCCATGAGATTTTTGATGCTCTTAGGAACTTCTCTGAGGTGGTTATATGAACAGTTGATCCGTTTTAACCTTCTGATATTCCCAAGATCGTCAGGAAGCCAGAAAAGATGGTTGTGAGAGCAGATGAGGGTTTCTAGATTCGTGAGGTATATGAGGCTATTAGGAAGCATTGAAATCTGGTTATGGCAACAGTTAAGGCTAATTAACGAACCGAGATCTCCAATCCCTTTGGGAAGTTTTAAAATCCTGTTACAGTAGCAATCGAGGTTCTCTAGGTAGCTAAGGTATGTAACGCTGTCAGGAAGGGAGGAGAGTTGATTGTGGGAACAGTCAAGGTGAGTCAGCTGACCGAGATCCCCAATCTCTTCGGGAAGCTCTGAGAGGCTGTTGTAGGCACAGTTAAAGGATTGAAGATCCTGAAGCAGTTTAATTTCCTTTGGAATATGGGATAGTCCCTTATTGAAAAGGTCGAGGTGATCGATTCCTAAGATAGGCTCTTTTCTCTTGAGTTTCTCTCGTATTGTGCTCCTGTTAGCAAATAGTTTATGGGCAACCGCCTCGGCAAAGATATCGAGATTTCGATCTTGCTCATATTGCTCCTTGAAAAGGGTCTTGAGGTGCTCGAGCGAAAATGGTCCCTCTCCTTGAAAAATCTCTTTTCTTTTCTCTTCAGGAAGAGCTTCCCAGAACTTTTGACCAAAGAACATAATGTTTTTGAGAATGTCCGGTGCCGTTAACGTTATCTCCTGAGGTATTCCATAGAAAGTCAATGCTGAGCAAAATTCTTTATCCTGGAAAAGCTCGATAAGGACCTCTTGCGCTTTTAACTGCACAGCCCGCAATTGTTCTTCTCCTTTTAGCCGCCTGGCCTCTTCTGGCGAAATATCTGTAGTTACTGCCTCCTGTTCGTTTGTTTGTATGTGAAGCGGGCTGCCGGAGTAGTTAATACGGAAATTTCTAAAGCTATTGGGAAGTATGATGAGCATATTGTAGGAACAATTAAACTCTTGTAATGATTCGGGAAACTTAAGAGTAGGGGAGAGTGCAAAGAAACAGTTATGAGCACAGTTGAG
>Ga0180438_10011686_pt1 | contig 10573 bp, 7 predicted proteins | sample SS_ome_12_FD_132455 | JGI IMG/M metagenome (GOLD analysis project Ga0180438, IMG submission 132455) | Hypersaline lake sediment archaeal communities from the Salton Sea, California, USA - SS_3_D_2 metaG | ecosystem: Environmental > Aquatic > Non-marine Saline and Alkaline > Hypersaline >... | reverse complement strand
CGAACCGGGCGTTGAACTCCAGGACCTTTGGCTGGCCGTCCTTGATCATCAAACCGCCGTACAATACGCCTCGGTAGGGCCGCCCTTCAGAGGCCATTCCCCTGATGGTTGGAATCATGACCTCCTCCATAATCTTGCCGTGAATTTCCTCCGTCACCACCGGTGCTGGGGAATACGCTCCCATTCCCCCCGTATTGGGCCCCCTATCCCCATCGTAGATGGGTTTGTGATCCTGTGAGGACGCCAGAGGAACCACGGCCTTCCCATCGGTAAACACGATGAAAGAAGCCTCCTCCCCTACAAGGAGTTCCTCAATTACTACCCGGTTGCCCGCATCCCCGAAGGCTTTCTCCACCATTATCATATCCAAGGCCTTTAATGCCTCTTCCTTCGTCATGCTGGGAATGACCCCTTTGCCAGCTGCAAGTCCCTCCGCTTTCACCACAATCGGGACCCCCACTGAATCGACATAAGCCCCCGCTTCATCGCGGTCGTCGAAAACCCTGTATTGGGCTGTGGGCACCCCGTACTTGCTCAATAAATCCTTGCAGAAGACCTTGCTCCCCTCGATCTCGGCCGCCTCCCTATGGGGACCGAAAATTCTCAACCCCCTTTCCTCGAAAAGGTCTACTATCCCCATGACAAGGGGAAGTTCGGGTCCCACAACGGTGAGATCTACCCCGTTCCCCTCGGCAAATGAAGCCAATGCCTCCAAATCCGTGGCCGGTATATCAACGCATTCGGCCATCTGGGCTATTCCCGCGTTACCGGGCGCACAAAAGAGCTTGGAAACCCTTTGGCTCTGGCCGATTTTCCATACCAAGGAGTGCTCCCTCCCTCCACCGCCGACGACTAATACTTTCATAGAGCCTCCACTCAGTTTAGATGGTGATTACTCCTTTCCTCCTACGGAGCTCAAGTAGGTGGATATCGCCCCATCATACCCGGCCGTCATTTGAAAGACCTTTTTGGCAAGACGAAATCTGGTTCGAGCCGACACCTGGCCACTATTTTCCCTCAGTTCCGCGATGAGATCGCCGTAATCCCCCGGGTCAACCACCACCGTTACATCCCTGTAGTTCTTGGCCGCCGATCTGATCATGGTGGGTCCGCCGATATCGATATTCTCGATGGCCTCCTCCAAGGTGCAATTCGGCTTGGCAACGGTGGCTTCAAAAGGATAGAGGTTCACCACCACCATATCAATCGCATCTATCCCGTGTTTTGCCATTGTCGCGACGTGATCCGGATTTTCCCGCTGGCCCAAAATTCCTCCATGGATCTTGGGATGGAGGGTCTTCACCCTTCCATCCAGCATCTCCGGGAAGCCCGTATAATCGGAAACGTCCGTAATCGCAATCCCATTTTGGCGGAGCGCCTTCGCAGTCCCCCCCGTGGAGAGGATCTCCACCTTCAAATCGGCCAACGCCTTGGCCAACTCAACCACTCCCGACTTGTCCGATACGCTTATCAGCGCCCTCTTGATCTCTCGCATGTCAGCCCCCTCCATCCTAATTTCCCATAGTGCACATTCAATAGACCGTCATCCTCCCGGCAAATCCCCCGGCCTTTCGTTCCCTGAGCGACTCGATCGACGACCAGCCATTTCAAAGCTCATCTTCTCCTCTTTTACAATCTCGAACACACAGGGTTAGTGGGCCCACGTCCTCACTGCGCGGCCGGTGATTATTGGCCACCTTTGGCACCCTCCCTCCCATGCCGAGAAATGTGCGCTATTATCGGCATTCGCCTCTTATACGCCGAAGATCGAATCCTCGTTCTTACCCGCTCGATAAACTCCTCCCCAAATCCCCTTCGAATCAATTCCTGCCACGGCAGTCCCTTATCCACCATGAGGTCCAACAACTGATCGACCTCCCTGTAGGAAAATCCCAACTCCTCCTCGTCGGTTTGCCCTTGCCAGAGATCTGCGGAGGGCTCCTTCTCGATGATCTCCTTTGGCACTCCCACCTCACGGGCGAGGTCCCATACCTGGGTTTTGTAAAGGTCGCCCAAGGGGTTTATGGCACAGGCCATATCTCCATAGATGGTTCCATAGCCCAAGAGGATCTCCGTCTTATTGCTGGAACCCAGGACTAACGCGTTGAATCGGGCCGAGTGGTCGTAGAGGATGCTCATCCTCTCTCGGGCCATCTTATTCCCCTTCCTGATAAGGTCCGCATCCGGAAAGGCTTTGAAATAGGTATCGATCATGGGCGTGATCTCGACCGAAAGAAAATGGATTTTCAAGTGGCTTGCCACTTGCCGGGCGTGCCGGATTCCATCGCGGCTGCTATCCCTGTAGGGCATATTGATAGCATGCACGGCCCCGCTTCCCAAGGCTTCTGCGGCCAAGTAGGCGCACAGCGAGGAATCAACACCGCCCGATAATCCCAAGATCACCTTCTCGAAACCCGCCCCGGTAACCTCATCGCGGATAAACTTTACCAAATCCTCATGGACCTTCTTATAGTTCGATCGTAAGGGAATCATCATCCAACAGGGGTAGAAATGGGGAAAAAATTCCCGATACCTTTAGCATAAACTCCCCATGCTGGTCAATTATGAATTTGGCAGGAGTTTCTGGGGTTCTGAGACGACACCCTTGCGCTCAATCACACTCAGATACTCCGGAATTCGGAAGAGGAGCTCTGAGCGCGAATCAAAGATTTTTTCGCCGAGTCTTGGGAACGAAGGAGTGGCTCAGGCGATTTTTGTAGGAAGCGGACGTTGGAATGGGCGAAAAAAGATTTTTGAGCGGCGAAGAGCGAGTTTTTTCGAGATTTCAAGGGGGAGCGTGGAGGCGGAAGATGAAATGCCAAAGTCCAAAATCCAAATGACAAATGTGAAAGGTTAAGGTTAAGGTTGAGGTTAAGGGGGTGGGGGGAAGGCGAAATGATAAATGACAAATAACTGATAACGAACACGGACAACGAGCACGAACACGTATCGCGGACACGCTTCACGGACACGCATCACGAACACGATCTTCTAATGCGGTCTGCCGTCCGCCGTCTTTTTTGTCTTATCGGCGGTCATCGGTCCGCGGTCTGCGGTCCTAATTATCACGGACACGAAACACGAACAGTGAGAAAAGGAACAATGATGTTTCCCAGAATTTCAGAAAAATCCAAAAAACGAGTTGACTTGATAGCACAAATAGGATAGTTAATTCCGTCAGTTAGTAAGGAGGAGCTACGTGCCAACTAAGGTCAAACCATCCTACGCCAAACAGATAGAAGCCCTGAAGGAGATTAGCACCGCCATCTCCTCTGATCGTTACATAGACGATGTTTTGAAGCTTATCGTTACCGTTACCGCCAATGTAATGGATTCCAAGGTCTGTTCCCTCTGGTTGATTGACGAGAAGGAGGAGTGCCTGAAAGTCAGGGCGACTCAGACGATGAATAAGGAGTACCTGAAGGAGAGGAGTTTGAAGCTCGGTGAGGGTGTTGTGGGCTTTGTGGCGCAACAAAATAAGCCGGCCATCATTTTGGATGTCCTCGAGGAGCCCCGATACAAGGAGAAGGAGCTGGCGAAGAAGATGGGTCTCTGTTCGATGCTGAGCGTTCCCATGCAGGTGAAGGATAACGTCATTGGCGTCATCAATATCTATAAATCCCCCCGCCACGAATTTACAAAAACTGAATTGGATCTGCTTACTACCGTTGCCAACCAGGCGGCCATCTGTATTGAGAATACGGAACTGATCGTGAGATCCAAGGTGATCCAGGAGGAGTTGGAATCCAGAAAACTGGTCGAAAGGGCAAAGGGCATACTGATGAGGGAGTACGGCCTCCTGGAGGATGAGGCCTTTGGCCGAATCAGGAAAAAGAGCATGGATTCGCGGCGGTCTATGCGTGATATCGCTGAGGCCATCATCTTGGCCTATGAAATGAAAAAGTAACAGAAAGAGGAGAAAAAGCTTGACAAAATTGTAGGAATTTGGTAATTGAGGACAAATTTTAGCGCGATAAGATACAAAGGCGTATCGACCAGACAAAGACGTCCATGAGACGAGGAAGTCTCTACTGTACCATGGGCGTCTTTTTTTATCTTACGGAAGGCATGAGATGAAAAAATAACAAGAAAAGTTTGACAACGGCTCAAGAAATCGTCAATGAGAACCACAATGTAGTTCCTCTCGATACAACGACGTATCAAACTGACAAAGGCGTCCTTTAGTTTTCGGTTGGACGTCTTTTTTTATTCCGGCACGAGAAAGGAGTCCTACGATGTCTTTCACGAGACAGAATGCGAGCGCGACTACGAATACGCGAAATCGGATGAATCCATCGCCCCAACAGGCGGGTTGCCAAGGTGAACGATGGGCTCGTGTTCCCACACCAAACCCGTTAGCCGAGGATGGATACAAGGAACTATCCAAACTGGGCGCCATTCTGGAGGGTAGGCAATCGCGGCCTGACCAATTGACCGAGGTCCTGCAAGACATGCAGACCCAATTCCAGTACCTTCCTGAGGATGGGCTGCGCATTGTCGCCGAAAGGCTGGGAATCCCACTCATACAAGTGTTTCAGGTTGCAACCTTCTACAAGGCTTTCAGCCTCACCCCACGTGGCCGTCACCTGCTGACCATCTGCATGGGGACGGCCTGTCATGTGCGTGGATCGCCGAGGCTTCTGGATACAGTCGCGGGACAATTAAATATCTCGCCGGGGGAGACGACTCCAGATGGAGCGTTCACGCTGCAAAAGGTGAATTGTCTCGGTTGTTGCGCTCTTGGCCCGGTGGCAGTGCTGGATGGAGTCTACCGCGACCACATAACTCCGGGAAAGCTGCGCAAGCTGATTGCAGCGATTTACAAGCAGGACAAGAAGGAACTTCGAGATAATGCGTAGGATTACTTCTCCAGATGATCTTGCCGCGCTGAGTCAACAAGTGCGTCGCCAGCAACATCAGTATGCTACTACCATCATCGCTTGCTCTGGAAGCGGTTGCCGGGCGGGTGGCTGTCTGCCGGTGTGGAACGCATTGCGAGCTGAACTGGATCGACACGGGCTGTCTGATACGGTTTATGTTCGCAGTAGCGCCTGCCACGGCTTTTGCGAACAGGGCCCCCTGATGGTCCTTGAACCACACAATATCTTCTATTGCCATCTCAGGCCAGAGGACGTGGCCGAAATCGTCTCTGAGACTCTGGTCAACAACAGAGTGGTCGAGAGACTCCTATACACCGACCCTGTTTCGGGGAAAAAAGTCATCAGTGAAGGCGACATCCCCTTCTACCGTGCCCAGGACCGTGTACTCCTTAGTCAGAACAAGCTGGTAGATCCTTGTCAGATCGATGACTACATTGCCACCGGCGGATATACAGCGCTGGCCAAAGTCCTGACTTTGATGAAGCCAGAAGACGTCATTGCTGAAATCAAGGCCTCAGGCCTGCGAGGGCGAGGGGGTGGAGGGTTTCCCACCGCTCGCAAATGGGAAAAATGTCGCCGAGCTCCTGCAACGCCGAAATTCGTCATTTGCAACGCCGATGAAGGCGACCCTGGCGCATTCATGAACCGCAGCGTATTGGAAGGCAATCCCCATTCCGTGCTCGAAGGAATGATCATTGGCGCCTACGCCATCGGTGCCGAACACGGCTTCATCTATGTTCGCAATGAATATCCGCTGGCGGTGGAACATACCGGAATTGCTATCGAGCAGGCCTTTGAGTACGGATTGCTTGGGAGAGACATCATGAGCAGCGGGTTCTCCTTCGACATCAGGGTAGCCCGTGGCGCCGGTGCATTCGTGTCTGGCGAATCAACGGCGCTCATGGCCGCCCTGGAGGGAAAGCTTGGCGAACCGCGGCCTAAAGACGTACACACCGTTGAGAAGGGATATGGAAATCTGCCTTCAAACCTCAACAACGTGGAGACATGGTCCGACGTGCCGCTCATCATCAACAACGGCAGCACCTGGTTTACCGCAAAAGGAACCGCAAAGAGCCCGGGGACTAAGATTTTCGCCTTGACAGGAAAGGTCAAGAACACGGGCCTGGTTGAAGTGCCATTGAACACACCCCTGAGGACCATCCTCTACGACATTGGAGGCGGGGCTGTAGATGGGAAAGAGATCAAGGCCGTGCAAATCGGAGGACCATCGGGGGGCTGCATCCCCGCGGACCTGTTCGACCTACCGGTGGATTTCGAGTCACTGGCCGATGCCGGGGCCATGATAGGCTCCGGCGGCATGGTAGTGATGGACGAGAGCACATGTATGGTGGACGTTGCCAGGTATTTCCTGGAATTCCTGCAGGATGAGTCCTGTGGAAAGTGCGTTCCTTGTCGTCTGGGGATTGACCGCATGCTGGAGATCGTTACGGACATCACCATGGGGCGAGGAACGGAAAACCAGCTAGCCCTACTGGAGGAACTGGGGGAGACGATCGCCCTGTCTTCGTTGTGCGGCCTCGGTAAAACCGCACCCAACCCGGTGCTCACCACCCTGCGTTACTTCCGAACGGAATACGAAGCCCACGTCCGGGAACGGCGCTGCCCGGCCGGGGTCTGCCGGGCCCTTATCCACTACGCCATTGATCCTGAGAAATGCACGGGCTGTCAGGTTTGCCTGCGCTCCTGCCCTCATGGTGCCATCACGGGAGGGAAGAAAGAGCCGCATGTTATTAACGAGGAAATGTGCTCCAGGTGTGGTATTTGCAAAGAAGAATGCGAATTTGAAGCGGTCATGGTCAGGTAGGAGGGGATATGCCAGAATACGTTAACCTTACCATAAACGGAGCCCGAATCCGAGTCCCGAAGGAAACGAGTGTCCTCGATGCGGCCCTCGATCATGGCATTTGTATCCCCCATCTCTGTCATATGCGGGGTGTCTTGGACATTGGGCTCTGCCGCCTATGCCTAGTGGAAGTGGTGGAAAACGGGAGATCGAGGATTACCACCTCCTGCACCCTTGGGGTCGAGGAGGGAATGGTAATTCGAGCCCACACGGAGAAAATCCTCAAGCTACGGCGAAACGTTGCCGAGCTCCTGGTAGCTGAAGCCCCCAACTCGCGGGCCATCCAGGACCTGGCGGTGCGATGTGGCGTGACCGAAGTACGATACCCATTCCACAACGCGTCGTGCGTGCTTTGTGGCCGTTGCATCCGTGTGTGCAGTGAGGTCTGGCAATCCAATGCTCTGGGATTTGTGGGGCGGGGAAAAGACAGGCACGTTGCCCTGCCTTTTTATGAACGGCCCGACTACTGCAAGAGATGTTGGTCCTGCAGGGAAGTTTGCCCCATGACCATTGTTCCCTGCGACGGGCCAATGAAGGAGGGTGAGGAATACCTCTGTGGAAAGTGCGCCTCCCAGCTCACCATGGTCGAGTACTCACCTGATTCGTGTGTGTGGTGCCGACTGGGTGAAGGCTTTCAATGCGCCAGGCAACAACCGTAATTTTTTACTGTTCAGCAAATAATCTACCGAGTTCTAAAAAGGAGAGTTCCCAATGAATCTGTCGCTCCCAAATTCCAATGATACTTCGCAAACAGCTAATCGCTCTCGGAGCGTGGTGCCTTCCTCCGGTCTTTGCTCTCGCTGCATCGATGGCTGCACAGGGAATTGCGAAGTTTTCAAGGCCTCTTTTCGTGGCCGCGAAGTCATCTACCCCAATCCGTTTGGGTTCATAACCGCGGGTGCTGACAAGGAGTATCCTGTTGACTACTCCCACCTGAATATCCAGGGCTATGCCATGGGCGCTGAAGGGCTGCCAGAGGGAGTGGAGGCCAGTCCAGATACTACGCTCTTCCCGAGGGTGGAGACGGAGACGGAGATAGGCTTTGAGCAGAAGGTGAAGATGAGGATGCCGATCTTCACCGGTGCCTTAGGTTCCACTGAAGTGGCTCGGCGCAACTGGGAACATTTCGCCGTTGGTGCAGCGATTTCGGGTATCCCCATAGTTTGCGGTGAAAACGTGGTCGGCATAGACCCCAGAGCCGAATTGAGCAAGAACAATAAGATCAAAGAGTCTCCCGACATGCGGCGCCGTGTAGAGCAGTATCGTCGCTGGTATGAGGGATATGGTGACATTTACGTCCAGATGAATGTGGAGGACACTCGGTTCGGGGTGGCCGAGTATGTCATCGAGAAACTCGGTGTGGAGACTATTGAGCTGAAGTGGGGACAGGGGGCCAAGTGCATCGGTGGCGAGGTCAAGATTAACACCATGGAACGAGCCCTCGACCTCCAACGGCGGGGTTACCTGATCACCCCTGATCCTTCGCTCCCGGCCAACCAGGCCGGCTTTCGGTCCGGAGCCGTAAAGGAATTCGAACGTCACTCACGGCTGGGCTTCATCGAGCAGAGAGCGTTCATGAAAGAGGTCGAGCGGCTCCGCAAGCTCGGGGCTAAATGTGTAACGCTAAAGACAGGGGCGTATGGTATGCGCGAGCTGGCGATGGCTATCAAATGGTCCTCAGATGCCAAGATTGACTTGGTCACCGTTGACGGGGCCGGAGGTGGGACCGGCATGAGTCCCTGGCGCATGATGGTCGAATGGGGAGTCCCGACATTCTACCTGGAATCCATGACCTACGAACTATGCAGCATGGTGGCCAGCAAGGGGGCTCATGTCCCCGATATCGCAATCGGAGGGGGCTTTTCGACTGAAGATCATATATTCAAGGCTCTGGCTATGGGCGCTCCCTTCGTGAAGGCCGTCTGCCTGGGGCGGGCACTCATGATACCAGGGATGGTGGGCAAGAACATCGGTATCTGGCTCGAGGGAGGCGGCGTCAACCTCCCAGCCACCGTCGCACAGTATGGTAACAGGGTTGAAGAGATTTTTGTTACATACGAGACACTGCGTGATAAGTACGGCGAAGCAGTTAATGAAATTCCCCTTGGGGCCATCGGCATCTATACCTTTGTGGACAAGCTTAGAACCGGTTTGCAACAGCTCATGGCTGGTACCCGGAACTTCCGAATATCGACCATCAACCGTGACAACATAATGGCCCTAACTGAGGAGGCAGCAAAAGTCTCTGGCATTTCCTACGTGATGGACGCCTATCGGGAGGATGCCGAAAAAATCATCAACGGGTAAAATCTCCAACACGTTATTGGCGCCACTTTCTATAGGACAAGCTGATTGCGCCAGGTCGCAATACATAAAAAAAGCTTGACAAGAGTTTAGGAATTTGGTAAAAAAGCAAAAACCTTAGCAGATCAAGATACAAAGCCGTATCGACTGACAAAGACGTCCATGAGACGGGGAAGTCTCCATTACTTCATGGACGTCTTTTTTTATCTTATGGGGCCCACGAGATGAAAGAATAATAGAAAAGCCTAACAACGGCTCGAGCATTCTATGAAGAGAACCACAATGTAGTTCCTCTCGATACAACGACGTATCAAATTGACAAAGGCGTCCATGAGTTTTTGGTTGGACGTCTTTTTTTATCTCAAGACGAGAAAGGAGGTCTAAGATGTCTTTCACGAGACCCAATGCGAGCGCGGCGACCATCACTCGAAATCGCGTAACCCCCGCGCCCATCTCGGGCATCTGCGTAACATGCCTGGATGGCTGCCCAGGGCCGTGCGAGGTGGGGAGATCCGCCCTGAGGGGAAGGGAAATGCTCTATCCTCAGCCCTTTGGCAAGGTAACGGCGGGATCGGAGAAGGATTACCCCGTGGACTTGTCCCATTTTAATATCCAGGGGAGTTGCGTGGGGGCGAGCGGGGTAGAGGCCAATTCGAATCTGGCCACCTTTCCGGCGGTGGATATCTCTACCGCGGTGGGGGGAGAAACGAAGATCAGGATGAAAATCCCTTACTTCACTGGTGCCTTGGGCTCAACCGATATCGCCAGAATCCACTGGGAGTCCATGGCCGTTGCGGCTGCTGTCAGCGGAACCATCGTCGTTGTGGGAGAAAACGTCTGCGGCATGGACCCAGAGGCGGAATTCAAGAACGGTACTATCAAGAGATCCCCCGAACTGGAGAGGAGGGTCAGGATTTTCAAACAGTGGTATGACGGCTACGGGGGAATCAGCGTCCAATACAATGTCGAGGACGGGAGGCTGGGGGTCCCTGAATACGCCATCGAAAAACTCGGGGCCGATATTATAGAGCCCAAGTGGGGCCAAGGAGCAAAGGATATCGGGGGAGAGGTAAAGCTTCCCTCCCTGGAGAGGGCTCTCCAGCTAAAGAACCGGGGATACATCGTTATCCCTGACCCGGAAGACCCCATCATCCAAGAGGCCTTCGAACAGGGAGACTTCAAGGAGTTCGAAAGGCACTCCCGCCTGGGAATGGTAGATGAGGAGGCCTTTCTCAGAGAGGTGGAACGCCTGAGGAAAACCGGGGCACAATACATCTCCCTTAAGACGGGGGCCTATCGTCCGGCTGACCTTGCCCGTGCAGTTAAGTGCGCATCCGATGCGAAAATCGATCTCCTCACCGTGGATGGCGCGGGGGGGGGTACCGGCATGAGCCCCTGGAGAATGATGAATGAATGGGGTATCCCCACGGTCCAGATTGAGTGCCTCCTCTATCAATTCATGCGGAGGCTGACCGAAAAGGGGTCCTTCATCCCCAGCTGTGCTATAGCGGGAGGAATCTCCTTG
>Ga0180438_10011684_pt1 | contig 10574 bp, 12 predicted proteins | sample SS_ome_12_FD_132455 | JGI IMG/M metagenome (GOLD analysis project Ga0180438, IMG submission 132455) | Hypersaline lake sediment archaeal communities from the Salton Sea, California, USA - SS_3_D_2 metaG | ecosystem: Environmental > Aquatic > Non-marine Saline and Alkaline > Hypersaline >... | reverse complement strand
TTTCTACGAAAAAACCGGGTTCAATGTTGAAGGTATAAAGAAGAAAGCCCGTAAACTAGATGGAATATACGATGATGTCCACATCATGGCTATGTTTCTAACTCCATAAATTTCCATAACCGTTTATAGTGCGGGAAATTCAACCTGCCTCTTACATGGAATGGGCGTTTTGGTGGAGTCCTTTACCGAAGGGGGATAAGGTTGATTCAGTGGGGAACATGGCCTCAAGGTCGGTGTTCGAATTCATCTACCTGTTTTGATTTCCATTGATAATCGTGCAAATGCATCGGATGAAGCCCTTACCGGGGTAACACGTCGCCGTCCACGCTGTACCTCTCCATGAGGATAACCAGGATGGGGAAGGCGATGAGGCTCCACTGGGCGAGGGGCACCCAGAAGAGCAGGTCCGGGTTCAGCTCCCAGATGGCGCCGCCGATCACCGGGCTGAGCGCCCCCGCGACGCCCACGATAAGGTTCCTGAGTCCCATGTAGCTACCTCTGACCCTCTGGGGGATGGCTTCCTGGCTGTACGCGTCCATCCCGACGTATAGGCACCCCTCGAGGCTCCCGAGGACGCTCACCAGAACGAGCATCTGCGGAAACGAAACGGGTGTCATGACGAGTACGAGCCTCGCGAGAACACCAAACATGTGTCCAACGTAAGCGGTCTTCCTCCTACCGTACCTCTCCACGAGGTTGGCCAACGGCATGCTGAAGAAGATGTCGATGGCGGGCTCAGCTACGCCTATCCAGCCGAAGATGAATATGCTAGCCATCTTTATGTCAACCTGGTAGATGCCCCTGAACGGCGTCACCATGAGCATGACGAAGACCGTGGTGATCTCGCTGAAGAGAAGCAGCTTGAGCCGTGTCGGGCCGTTGATGACCGCCTTCACCCCGTCGAGGATGTTAGTGCTTTTCTCCCCTCTCTTGATGTGAACGGGCTCGGCGTAGCGGGTCACGATTATTAGGATCACGGTGTCCGCGGCGAAGAAGATCAGAAACAATGGCCTGATGCTGTCCGCGGAGTCCAGTCCACCGAAATAGTTTATGGCGTGCGCTATGACCATGGGGGATGCGACGCCCGCGATGGCTGTTATCGTCCTGTGGAGCCCGAGCCCTGAGACCCTTGAAGCGTCTTCCATGGAGTCTATGTCCATGATGAGTTGAGACGGGTACTGGATGCTGATGCTCACGGCGTAGAGCATCATCACCGCCAGGTACATCCGCCAGTCCCTGGTGAAGTACAGGGCGAGGAGAGCCGGGAGGCTCAGCGCAAAGCTGGCGAAGTAGAGGCGCCTGATGTCGCTGGTTCTGTCTATGAGCCAGCCGCTTGGGACGGCAAGCAGCACGTTCAGGAGGCCTATGATGCCGTTGACGTAGCCGATCTGTAACGCGGATGCTCCTAGGCGGCTGAGGAATATGCCGTCGTAGCCGCCCATTCCTCGCCCCATGGGGCGTCTGCCGCTGAACATGGTGAGGCTGTCCCTTGCGATCATGAGTCTGTAGTTTGTTTTCTGGGTGCGCCAGAACTTCTTCATCTCATCGAGTAGACTCATGATCTCGGTACAGGAGGGCTACATGGATAAGAAGAAATCGAAAACGGTGACATATAGTACGCGTGCGCAAGGCGGTAAAAGGCCCTATATTTCACCAGAAGTCGGTGGTTCATGTCAACCTCCCGCTATTAGCAGCAAAAAGATTACTGATTATTTAAAAAAGAGGAATAAAAAAACTCATTTTCCTTGTACTGCATTATAAATTGCTTCTCTTTTGTAAGAAGTTGTTACCTTATAATATCCTGATAGTTTTTTATTGAGTGATTCATCGCCTGTTTTTACAATAAAAGGGCTTCCTTTCATTGATTCAAGCCTAGTTGGAGTGATCAGCAGGAGGATGTTTTCTTTTTTAACTTTCTTTAATATTTCAGAAAAGCCTTTGAAAACGGTTCCATCATCGTTTGGACAGAACACAAGTTTTGTGTTTCCATCTAGGTTAAGGTGTTTCAAGTCTTCTGGGTTTAAGCCTGTATGAAGTAATTTTCTATTTTTTATGACTTGTATTCCCTTTTTAGGGGTGATTCCCATTTTATCCAAAATGTTGGCGGTTTCCTCTCCCTCGCTCAATATATATGTCATGTTATTCTCCCTGTTTTCCATAAAATCTTGTGCAATTGAATCTAGGTAATACCCATTAATTTCATCATATTTTTTCAATCCCTTTTCTCGAAAGACTTTACCCATTACTCCTACCTCTAAAATGCATACTCTTTACGAGTCTGAGCAATTTTTATATAAAATTATCGGATATCCGCAAATAAACCATCTCGATTTCGCTAATATCGCAAATAATATATTTGTGGTGCTAGGGTATTCTTGTATCCAAGAAAAAAACGAAATGTGAATGAATTTGCTCATTGATGTTAAAATTGAAAATAAAAAAATCATAATAGCAGGAGGAGGTAGCCTAGCTGAAAGAAAGGTAAAAAACCTACTTCCCTTCAACCCTGAAATATATGTTATAAGCAAAACGTTCACCCCCTTTTTACAAGGCCTCCAATCCCAAGACCAAGTACATCTAATTGAAGGAGATCTTCTTCATAACCAAGGCTTATTGGACCAGTTTAAAGATGCCATTTTAGTATATGCAGCAACCGACAACAAACAATTAAACACATTAGTTGCCGAGAGTGCCAGAGAAAACAAGATACTCGTCTGTGCAATAGATAAGCCGGATATCTGTGATTTTTTCACCCCAGCTACACTGAAAAAAGGGAGTATCCGAGTAGGAATATGCACTGATGGTAAAAGTCCCTTAATGTCAAAAATGCTTAAAGACCGATTTAGTAACCTTTTGACAAATCAAGACGCTCTGCAAGTAGAACTTCAACACCATGTCCGCGAGATAGCTAAACTAGAAATCAGAGACATTAAGAAAAGAAGAGACCTTCTATACGAAATCTATCAAAGTGAAGAAATTAACCAGCTTTTAAAAAAAGGTCAATTAGATGCAGCGAAAAGACGGGTCGAGAAAATTATGAGATTAGACCATGAAAACGAGTGACGGTTATGAATTATCCCAAACTTAGAAAAAGAAGACTCAGGTCCACGGAAAAAATCAGAGAAATGATGCGTGAAACAGACGTATCTGTTTCGGATCTTATCTATCCGCTCTTCGTAAAAGAAGGAATACGAAAGCCAGAAGAAATCTCTTCAATGCCAGAACAATATCAATATCCGTTAAAAGATGTCGTTCAAGGCGCCCGGGAGGCAGCTGAACTAGGCATCCCGGCAGTAATGCTATTTGGAATCCCCGCGCATAAAGACGAGGTCGCAAGTTCAGCATACGATGAAGACGGAGTAACTCAGCAAGCAATTAGAGCCATTAAAAAAGAACTTGGAGACCAATTGGTGGTCATCGGTGATGTATGTCTCTGTGAATACATGAACCATGGACACTGCGGCCTCATAGAGAACGGTGAGGTGCTTAATGATCCAACGCTTAAACTCTACGGGCGGGTAGCTGTTTCTTACGCCAAAGCTGGGGCGGACATGGTTGCCCCATCTGGGATGATGGATGGACAAGTAGCTGCCATAAGAGAAGCCTTAGACAAAGCTGGCTTTGAGAACATCCCAATAATGGCTTACTCTGCAAAACAGGCGTCCAGTTTTTATGGACCATTCAGAGACGCGGCGGAATCGGCGCCTAGTTTCGGGGATAGACGGGGATACCAGATGGACTACCACAACAAGAACGAGGCCCTGAAGGAGACTGAGTTGGACGTACAGGAGGGAGCCGACCTCGTCATGGTAAAGCCTGCATTAGCCTACTTAGATATGATCCATATCGTGAAAGAGGAGTTTAGGATGCCTACAGTCGCCTACAATGTAAGCGGAGAATTCAGTATGGTAAAAGCTGCATCCGCTAATGGATGGATAGACGAGAGAAAAATCGTGTTAGAGATACTAACCGCGATAAAGAGAGCCGGGGCCGACTGCATAATCACGTATCACGCAAAAGACGCCGCTAAATGGTTAACGGAATAGGCGAATCATTATTGGAGATCACCATAGGAACAAGAGGAAGCACATTAGCTCTCACACAAGTAGATATAGTGAAAGATCTAATCAACGAAAAAATTTCCCAGATTGAGACAGAAACCAAGATAATCGTGACTTCAGGAGATAAATTCAGGGATCGTTCAATCGAGGCTATAAACGAGAAAGGCGTCTTCACGAAAGCAATTGATGAAGCTGTTCTCTCGGGTGAGGTTGATCTCGCGGTTCATAGCATGAAAGACCTTCCAATGGAGATCCACCCCGAATTAACAATAGCATCTGTACCAGAAAGAGCAGCCCCCAACGATACCTTCATCTCGAAAACATATTCAAACATAAGTGAGTTACCTGAAAATGCCATAGTTGGAACCGCTAGTCCTCGTAGGAAAGCCCAGCTACTATACGCGAGAAAAGATCTGGACGTCACGCTAATTCGAGGTAATGTCGAGACTAGGCTTGAGAAGCTATACGATGGAGAGTTTGACGCCATAATTCTTGCCAAATCTGGTCTAGATCGGTTGGGCAAGACTGATGTAGTTACAAATGTTCTAAGTTTGCAGGATTTTACCCCTACAGCGTGTCAGGGAGCATTGGCTCTAGTTACACGCCGAGATAATCAAGCGCTAATCAATACTTTAGAAAAAGTCACCCATCAGGATTCATGGGATTGTACCCTTGCTGAAAGAGCTTTTATGCATACAGTAGGAGGCGGCTGTAAGACGCCAATTGGTGTGATAGTTGAACCAGGGAGCGAATTGGAGCTTTTTTCGAATGTGTTAGCGCCTGATGGCTCCGTCAGACTTCAATATAGAAAAAAAGGTGCATATGGTTCTCCAGAAGAATTCGGTGAAAAAGCTGCTAAAGACATGCTGGATCAAGGAGGAGCAGCGTTAATCAGCAGGTGGAAAATATGACTGAAGAAAAGGTATACTTGGTCGGTTCGGGTCCAGGAAACTCGGGTCTTTTAACGGTTAAAGCATACAATCTTCTCAAGGAATGCGATGTCTTACTCTATGATCGTCTTGTAACTGACGAAATATTAGATCTAGTTCCTGAAAAATGCGAGAAAGTCTATGTTGGAAAACATCCTGGAGAAGCAAGTGCTACTCAGGAAAGAATCAATGAGCTCCTAGTTGAGCACGGTAAAAAAGGAGGCATCGTGGTTCGCTTAAAAGGTGGAGACCCTTTTGTTTTCGGCAGAGGCGGAGAAGAGGCCATCGTTCTTAGTGAAGCAGGCGTTCCTTTCGAAGTTGTTCCTGGGATAACCTCCGCAATTTCCGTACCAGCTTATGCGGGTATCCCTGTTACACATCGGAACGTTTCCGCCTCTGTAGCTTTTATTACAGGACATGAAGCTGAAACAAAGAAGGAAAGCTCTGTTGATTGGCATGGCTTAGCTAATTCGGTAGATACGCTTGTTGTTTTGATGGGTATCCGAAACATGCCCCATATAATGAAGAAATTAATGGACGCTGGACGTAGCCCCGATACTCCTGTCGCTGTTATTGAAAAAGGCACGACCATCGACCAGAGAACAATAACCGGAACCATCAAAGACATTCACAATAAGACAGTTGAGGCAAATGTCAAGCCACCCGCCATTACCATCATAGGAAACGTCGTTGAGCTACGAAAGGAGATTTCTTGGTTTGAAGAATGAAGCTACACCACTGTTAGGTAAAACTATTGCCGTAACTAGGCCAAAGCATCAATCCAGCGAGATTGTTGAGCTTATTGAGGCCTATGGTGGTGAAGCTATTCTCGCCTCAACTATAGAGATCATACCCAAAGAAAGCAAAGAACTTGATGATTTTATCGAAAAAATACTCGAAGAGGACTTTGATTACCTATTTTTCCTCAGTGTCAACAGTGTTACTTGTTTATTGGATAAAGCTAAGAACAGCGGTATTCTACCCCGGTTTATTGAGTCTTTAAACCGCTTGAACATTTTTTGCATAGGAGAAAAAACACAAAGCGCCTTACTTGAAGTCGGAGTAGGTTCTAATGTCTCTGAGATACAAACCACAGAGGGCCTTCTACAAACACTAGAAATGGACCTTAATGATATTAGAGTAGGCATCCCAAGATCCAGTCTCGCGGATAATACTTTAAGATCAGCCTTGGAGCAACGAGGCGCCAAGGTCACTGAAATCATAGCGTATGTTACCTCTGTCCCTACAGACACCAAACCTGTGGTTAATTTAATTGAAAAACTAGATAATGGTGAGGTTGATGCAGTAACATTCACTAGCTCATCTACTGCAAGAAACCTTCTGTCTATTTCACAAAAAATGGAGTTCGCTGATAAGCTTAGGATAGGCTTGAGTAACTCCTTAATCGTGTCTATCGGCCCAAAGACCAGAGAAACTCTTGAGGAAATGGGTTTCCATGTGGATGTTGTTCCTATAGAGTACTCCATTGAATCAATGATTGAAGCGCTGGTAGCTGAAATAAAAGGTGAAGCCATTGAATCATAGAAAAAACGAATCCAAAAGAGGGCATCCTGGCGGAGCCCCAAATAGCTCGGGAAAACCAATACCTAGAATCATATCCTGGAATACCACTTTCAAGTGTGATCTGAGGTGTGCTCACTGCTATATGGATGCACAGGAGAGAGAAAGCCGCGATGAACTTTCTACAGAAGAAGGAAAGATGTTAATTGACCAGATTTCTGAGGTAAGCAAACCTGTTCTTGTGCTAAGCGGTGGAGAGCCATTGCTTAGAAAAGACATATTTGAGCTTGCTGAATACGGGACCAAGAAAGGCCTGCGCATGGCTATGGGCTCCAACGGGGTTGGTATCACGGATGAGGTTGCGAAAAAGCTACTGGATTCTGGGATAAGTAAGGTTGCGATAAGCATTGACTCAGGCACACCAGAGATACATGACGAGTTCAGAGGAGTACAGGGAGCTTGGATGAAAGCCATCGAGGGAATAAAAGCCTGCCTCAGAAACGGCGTTGGAGTCCAGTTTAACACTACTGTAACACAACAAAACTTTGACGATATTGGGGATATCCTCGAATTAGCTGAAAGCTTGGGTGTCAAAGACTTACACCTGTTCTTCCTTGTTCCGACTGGAAGAGGCACCGGGGTGGAAGATATTACCCCTGAGATGTATGAGACCATGATCCGTAAGGTTCTCTCTGAGTATGCGGATAGAGAACTCGATGTAAAACCGACATGTGCTCCCCAGTATATGCGTGTCGCCGATCAGCTTGGAATAGACATGAGCCGCTGGAGTAGAGGATGTATAGCTGGGATAAGTTATTGCAGAATCTACCCAGAGGGCGAGGTAACCCCCTGCCCATATCTACCGATTAAGCTTGGGAATATCCGAGAGACAAGCTTCAAGGAGATCTGGGAAAACTCAGAGATACTAAAACAGATGCGAGACACAAGCAATCTAAAAGGAAAATGCGGCGCCTGTGAGTACAAGGAGAGATGCGGTGGCTGCAGGGCAAGAGCCTATGGCTTATCCAGTGACTTCATTGAAGCCTGTGGTGGGCTCCATGAGCCCGAGGACCTTAAAGGTGATTTCCTGGGGGAAGAACCTTGGTGCCCATACAATCCAAAAGGTTGGGCGGCGTAACCCTCATGGAGACTACCCCGCTCGATGAAATTGATCGTATGCTCCTATCGATAATTCAGGAGGAGTTTCCCGTAGTCAATGATCCGTGGGGTGTATTGGCTGAGAAAATTGGGATCACCTCAATAGAAGTATTCGAGAAAACGAAGAGGCTGTATGATTTAGGGGTTATTCGTAAGATTGGTCCTGTTTTGGAGACGGATCGAGTTGGGTTGTCTGCTCGTACATTGGTCTTGATGAAGGTGCCTGAGGACCGGGTTGAGGAGGTGGGAGAGATTGTAAGTGGGTTTGACTCTGTTACTCATAATTATCTCCGTGAGCATGAGTACAATCTCTGGTTTACGTTAATCACTTCCTCGGAGGAGAAGTTGAGGTCCAGTCTCGAAGAGATATTGGAGGCAACAGGCATCCCGGAGTCGGACGTTCTTGATCTCCCAGTCACCAGTAAGCACAAGATCAAGGTGAAGTACCAGTTAAGGTGATTTTTTGGAGTCTATTGATAGAGAAATATTAAAAGCGGTTCAAGATGGAATTCCATTAACACTAGAGCCATTCGAGGCTATATCAGAGCAGACCGGCATCCCAGAAGACACTCTAATTGAACGCCTCAACGCGATGAACGAGAACGGTATTATCAGGAGATTTTCCGCTAACATAAATCAACGAAAACTGGGTATTACAGCCAACGCAGTAGTTGTCTGGAATATCCCAGATGAGGACATGACCAGAGCCCTACCCGTGTTTTTATCATATTCCGAGATATCCCATCTCTACGAGAGGAAAACCTGTCCGGGTAGATGGGATTATAACCTATACTCAGTAGTCCATGGCTATAGTGTAGAGTCAGTGAAGAAATTCGCTGAAAAGATCGCCGAGGAGATCGGCGTAACAGATTACCAAGTCTTGTTTAGCAAGAAACGATTCAAAGGAACCAGCTCAAGGCTGGTCCAAGAGGATGAAAAATAGATGATACGATTTACCCGTCTACTTCACGGGAAAGGAACAGTAAGCCAAGCCATAAAACACAGGCATTCAGCGCCAACAGATGCGCCTACAGAGGTATTGGCTTTCACAGAGACAAGAAGGCCTGTAATCTTCTGGAACATTACCAACAAATGCAATCTTTCCTGTCATCACTGCTACATTAATGCAGGGCCAGATGCTATGAGAGAGAACGAACTCACCACAGAGGAAAGCAAAGCATTCATTGATGACGTAGCTGAGATGGGAGTTCCCCTGCTTCTGTTTACAGGCGGAGAGCCATTGATTAGACCTGATTTCTGGGAACTCGCATCACATGCGAAAGGCAAGGGGCTAAGGACCGTCATAAGCACAAATGGCACATTAATCACTAAGGATGTAGCTAAACGGCTTCAGGATATTGGCATACAATATGTGGGTGTCAGCTTGGATGGAGCGGACCCTGCAACCCATGATGCTATACGTAACCAGAAAGGGGCGTATGAAGGCGCTATACAGGCTTTGAAGAACTGCGTGGAGATAGGCTTGAAGAGCGGGATACGGGTTACCGCCCATAAATCAAACTTTAAAGAGATTCCAGAGATGCTTGAGATGGCCTTGGATCTAGGTGTACCGAGGTTCTGTCTCTACTGGCTGGTGCCAAGCGGGAGAGGAATTGAGGGATACTTGGAGAATCAACTCAATAAGGACGAGATAGAGGAGACACTAGATTACTTGTATACTAAGGCGAGGGATCTTGACCCTGAGGTCATTGAGATTCTGACGGTGGATGCTCCACAGGATGGTATCTATCTCCTGAATAGGATGAAAGAGGAGAATCACCCAGAGTATGAGAACGCCTACAAGCTGCTCAGTATGACTGGTGACAGTTGTAGCGCTGGCGATAGGGTCGCTAATGTTGATCCAGTGGGGAATGTATATCCTTGCCAGTTTAGTCAGCGCCCCGATTACTGTGTGGGAAACATAAGGGAGACGACGTTCGGTGAGATGTGGAATGACCCTGAAAACGATATACTGAATAAATTTAGAGCTAAAAAGGATAACCTCAACGGCATCTGTAAAGCTTGTTCAAACATGGATCTATGTGGTGGAGGCTGCAGGATTAGAGGCCTAAATCAGCATGGTGAGATATGGGCTGAGGACTCGTTCTGTGAGTTTGATGGTGTGGACAGGTTAGTTCAATCTAGTTCAGGCGAGTAGCGTGAATAAAGTAGAGATATCTAAGCCCAAAAAGGTGTTATTGCTATTCTTAGGCACTCTTTCTCTTGTAATGGGGGTCATCGGGATGTTCCTCCCGGTGCTTCCTACTACTCCATTTATTTTGTTATCTGCTTGGTGTTATTATCGGAGTTCTCCTAGGTTTCATGATTGGTTAGTTAATCACCCTCGTCTGGGTCCGATTGTTGAGGAGTACGCGAATGATGAGGGCATGAACAGAGATAGTAAGATTAAAGCCCTTGCTATGACTTGGATAGCTGTAATTTTTACAATGGTTGTGTTCTTGGACTCCATTCAAATGAGATTACTTGTAATGGGTTTAGCTATTATTGGTACAATAGTAATCTTAAGAATTAAAACAAGACCCAATAAAATATAAATTAAGACTCTCTCACACGCTATTTATTCCTTGAATAATATTACAATGTGCGCTCGCTAGTTTAAACGCTAGCGTGTACCAATCCCCAATATCATCCTGTTTACGCTCCAAGTGAGCGATATATACAAGTAATTATAGAGACGCATGCTAAATTTGAAAAAATATGGGTTCCTGATTTAATCCCAGGGGGACCCAAGGTTATTATAGTTGTCGAGTTGGGTTGCCAAGTCTAACATGTCCGAGCGCACACCGCCCTCTAAGGCGGCGTTGACTGCATCAACTATGCTATCAGTGGTCATCGGATAGTTGACCTCTGGGTGTTCTGCATTAAGGATAGCCGCTGTCGCTGC
>Ga0180438_10011683_pt1 | contig 10575 bp, 11 predicted proteins | sample SS_ome_12_FD_132455 | JGI IMG/M metagenome (GOLD analysis project Ga0180438, IMG submission 132455) | Hypersaline lake sediment archaeal communities from the Salton Sea, California, USA - SS_3_D_2 metaG | ecosystem: Environmental > Aquatic > Non-marine Saline and Alkaline > Hypersaline >... | reverse complement strand
GGAATGAAACGGGCCACGGTTGTCTGACGGAAACCTTGATCGGAACCCTCTGGACGGGCAAAGGTGGGAGCTTTCCGTTGCCATTATCTACACCGGTTCGATTCCCATCGGCCACTTGCTCGAACCCCGTCTGGACCCCACGCTTCAAGGTGAACTTCGTGTCGCATTTTTCACCCTTCCTGCGAACGCAAATGCCAAGCACGACAATTATGTGTCCCGTGTCTGGAATCCTACATTCATCGGTAATCGGTCGACTGCCTCCGAGCATTTCAATGGACGCGGCGTCGAGGCTCGTGCGGCAACGGATCTCCAGCGTTTTCGCGCTGATCAGACTTTTTACTGCCGCCAATCGTTCTCCCTTTTCGTTGAAGAGAAAGAGCGCACAGGCAGGGCCCGTGGTTGACGATGTCGAAATGTGTTCGGACTCTAGTGTCAATACCGTCTCCGAAACACCGTTCGCATTCCGGGCTTCCCACACGATGCCCTTGCCAAACCATCCGCAGGTCTTTCCTTGAACGGTTGCCGTTTCGATCATGCAAATACCCCATACACGACCCCCACCATCACGAAATTGGGCGGCGAGTTCCGAAGGAACGGCGGCACGCGTGACGCACGCTTGGGGCAGTTCGTCCACGTAGTTTGCCACACCTCGAAACTGCCACTCCACCGCTCCTGCCGCCACCTCCAGCCTCTTCTCCACTATCTTCTTTACCAATCCTGTCAGGCCGGGCAATGCCTTCCCATACCAGAACGCCGCTCGTCCCTGAAGCGGCTCCTTTTCCGTCCCTTCCTTCTGCTCGGCCAGGTCCCACCACGCATCTCCCAACGCCGCCTGCTCGGCGTGCCTCGACACGCCCTCCAACTCCTTCACCGCCAGGGCCTTCAGCGCCGGATCGCTTCCCAGGGCCAGCATCGGCAGCCCATTGCCCCAGTCCCCTTTCACGAAGCAGCGATACCTGCCGACGGCCAAATTTGCAGCCGGGTCGGTCGGGCTCTGCTGCAGGGTCTTCGTGGCGGCCTGAACGGTCCTGTACGCCCCGGCCAGCTCCTCGACCTCTTTCTTCCGGGCCGCCGCGGCCTTGGTCAATTCCGCGTCACGGGCCGCCCGAGCCTCTTCCAGGGCCAAGTCGGCTAGCTCGGCGGCCATGTCGAAGTCATCGCGGACGAGGGCGTCATCCACGAGCTCGATCGAGTATTCGGCGATCGCCTTGTGCTGGGCCGGCCATCGGGACATTCTTGCCCCTGCCCGAAGCACCTTGGCCTTCATCGCCAGCGCGTCGACCAGGAACGTCCCGTCCATCTCGTCGATTGCCTCACAGGCGGTCACGCCGTCGCCGGCCTGGGTGGCCACGTCCCGGGCCACGCGCAGCAGCACGTACTTGTCCGTCGAGGCTGCCGACTCGGCCGCCTTGGCTAAGAGCTTCTTGGCCAGGGCCTGCTTCTGCCGGTCGGTCTTCGCGTCGGCCCACTCCTGGCCGTAAACCTCTTTGACCAGCCCGAGGGCCTCCTGCTGGGCGGGGTCGGAAGGGACGGGAGACTTCCCCGTGCCGTCGGCTCGGACAACCTGCGAGCAAGCCAGCAGGGCGAGCGGGATTAGGAAGCGGCAGCGATCCATGGTTCGGCCGGCTGGTGAAAAGGGTCTGCCGCCGCCCCCCGGGCGACGGCCTCCGGCGGGGAACGACCGGCGTCACGCCCCGCTCGATCGGGCTATTCGAGCAAATCGCTCAGCGACCGCGGCTGACGCGGCTCGGGAACCGTGGCTTCGCCGGGCGAGGCGGCCGCCCTTTGCAGCCTCTCCGCGGCGGCCTTGCGGGCTTCCTCCAACGGCTTCTCGAGCTCGACGATTCGCAGGGCCACCGTCCCCTTGAGCTCCGTGTCGTCCGTCTTGCGGCTGGCGACCAGCGCCAGCGTGGTCAGCTCTTTGGCCAGGTCGATCTTGCCCTCAACGATCGCCCGATCCGAAACGGCCAGCAGCTCCGCCGCGACCGCCCGGAACTCGGCTTCGGTCTCGGAGCGATCGAGCTCCTCGCGAAGCCGCCGGGCCGCCTCTTCGACGGTCTCGGGCGTCGGGGCGGGATCGTCCCCGGGCTCGGTTGGAACGTCCCCGGGTTCGGCAGGCCCGCCCACCGGCTCGGCGGGGACGTCAGTGGGCTCGGCAGGAGCTTCGGGGAGTCGGGCCGGAGTTTCGGGGGGTTCCGTAGGACCGTCGGGCGGTCGGGAGTTGGCAGGATCGTCCGCGGGGATCGGCTCCTGCGGTCCGTCGTCAGCCACGGGGAGGGTGGCGGGCGGTCCGCCCGGCACGTCCGCGGCGGGATTCGTCCCGGACTGGTCGGGGGGTTGCTCGGGCGGATGCGGGGGAGCGCCAGCCCCCCCGAGCGACGGGTCCGTTGCGGCGGGACCTTGAGCCAGGTCCTCGCCGCCGGGACCGTCCGGGGCCCTGCTAAAGACGATCAACGCGATGACCAAGGCCCCGACGACCACCGTCGCACCCACCGCGGCCGGGCCTTGCCACGACCGGCTCGCCCGCCGGGGAGGCTCACGCGGGGTGAAAGCGGGCAGCTCGGCTGGCGGCTCCAGCGGCGCCTCCGAGGGCGCGGGCATTGCGGCGCCCAACGGCTCGGCCGTCAGAAGCGGCTTGGGCCCGCCGGACTCCGGCTTCTGGCGCAACTGCCGGTCGTACTCCTCCTTTTTGGAGGGATTCAGCAGGCAAACCCTCGCCGCCGCGATCTCGTTGAGTATGCGCTGCGACAGGTCGGGGTGTTTGCCGATCTGAAGCGACCGAACGTGCGCCATCTGCTTGTCGGCCGCACCGGCGATCACGTCCGGGTCGGCCTCGAAGCGGTCGACGCCCAGCAGCCGGTAGTGATCCGGCGGCTGATCCTTCGGCGAAATGCCGAGCCATTTGTGGTAGGGATCGAAGTGAGCCGACACGATCACCCCCCCAAGTAGACGGGTCTCTCGCCCAGCACAAGGTATTTTACCACTCCCGCCGAAGGGCCGACAAGCGAAGCAGCGATGGAGCGTCCCGCCCCGGCGCACGCAACTTCGGGCCCCACTTTGGCGGGGGGCGAGGCGGCGGGTTGAAGAAGATGCACCGGGCGGCGGCGGTGCGCTTGAGCCGCGGTGCTCGGCCGGCCCCCGTTCGTTGCACGGGTGAGCCGGTTGGTGCGCAGGCGGAACGGTCGACCCTGCTGCCGACCCGGTGCACGTTACGGCACACGGAGCGTGCCTACTACTCTTCGACCTTCTTCCCGTACAGCTTCAGGTCGTCCCAGTTGCCGTTGTCGTCGAAGGAGCCCAGCCCGATGCGGCCGGTGGTGAAGGTCTTGTCGTTGGCCGTCATGACGGGCTTCTGCATGTCGTCGAAGTAGATCTCGATCTTGCCCGAGGCCGTGTCGCGCACGATCTTCACCTCGTGCCACTCGTCGTCCCAGGGGATGCCCGGCGACTTGTTGGTGGTGATCATCACGCGCGGGGCGTCGTTGACGATCATGATCTGGCTGGAGTGGGGGTCGGGGCGGTGGCCGAGGTGGACGTAGTAGAAATGGGCCGGGTCCTGGTAGTTGAAGAAGAGGCACATGTCGCGGTGGGCGCCGGCGCCCGTGTTGGTGCTCTGAACCTTCACGGTGAGGACGAAGTCGCCGACCACCACGTCCTTCAACAGCGAGATGTTCAGCGGGCTGCGGTGGGGCGGCTTGTACTTGCTGTTCTTGAACTGGTTGTAGACCTTGCCGCGGTCGGTCTCGGCGATCCGCCAGGCGTCGGCGTCGGTCGGCTCCCAGTTGGCCGCGCCCTTCTCGAAGCCGTCCTCGTAAACGAGCGGCAGGTCGGGGTCGGCCGCGAGGGACGCAGTGCAGCAAAACGGCAGCATGAGTGTCGAAGCGAGCAGGCAGCGTAGCATGGCAGGGTCCTCCGGGGGGACAGGGGCGAGAATCCGGGCGGGACGCGATACGGGGGACGGATTGGCAATCCGTCCTACGGCCCGACGCTGGGTGCCACTGTAAACGGCGGCGCGGCGTCAGTCAATCACTTTATTGAGGGGGTACTCGACGATGCCCCGGGCCCCGGCGGCGCGGAGGCGGGGGATGATGTGGCGGACCACCGACTCGTCGAGGATCGTGTTGACGTCGACCCATGCTTCGTCGGACAGGCTGGAGACGGTCGGCTTCTGCAGGGCCGGCAGCAGGGAGAGCACGCTTCGGAGCTTGTCCCGCGGGACGTTCATCATCAGCCCCACCTTGCCCTCGGCGGCCATGGTGGCCTCGAGCATCAGGGCCAGGTCGTCGATTTTCTGTTTCTTCCAGGGGTCGGCGTAGGCCCGGTGGTTGGCGATCAGCCGGGTGGTGCTGCGGAGCACCTCGTCGACGATCCGCAGGTTGTTCGCGCGCAGCGAGCTGCCGGTCTCGGTCACCTCGACGATGGCGTCGGCCAGCTTGGGGGGTTTTACCTCGGTGGCGCCCCAGGAGAACTCGACCTTGGCCGTCACCCCGTGGCGCTTGAGGTACTGGGTAGTAAGCCCTACGGCCTCGGTGGCGATCCGTTTGCCTTCGAGGTCCTTGACGTTCTGCACCGGCGAATCCTCGGGCACGCAGAGGACCCAGCGGACCGGGCGGCGGCTGACCTTGGAGAAGACCAGCTCGGCCACCTCGTGGACGTCCGAGCCGTTTTCGACGATCCAGTCGTGGCCGGTCAGGCCCGCGTCGAGCACGCCGTCCTCGACGTATCGGGCCATCTCCTGGGCCCGGATCAACAAGCACTCGATCTCCTCGTCGTCGATCGTCGGGTAGTAGCTGCGGGAGCTGAACGTGATCTTGTAGCCCGCGCGGCGAAACAGCTCGGCCGTGGCCTCCTGGAGGCTGCCGGCGGGGATTCCGAGCTTAAGGACGTTGGGCATGGCGAGGTCGCTCTTAATCGGGTGTGGTGGAGTGATGGGGTAGTGGAGTGGCGGAGTATTGGAGTAGTGGAGTGGCGGAATCCCAGGAAAACGCGGCCCGCAAGCGGGCCCGCTACACGACGCTTCCCACTCCCCACTTCCCACTACTTGTTGCCGTACACCTCCCCCGGGTCGAACACCCGGGTGCTGACGGTTTTGAGTCCCTCGGGGGTCACCTGGCGATAGAAGCAGCTCGGGTAGCCCTCGTGACAGGCGGCGCCGCCCTTCTGAAGGACCTTCAAGAGGATCGTATCCCGGTCGCAGTCGAGGAACACGGCCCGGACCTCCTGGAAGTTGCCGCTCTGTTCGCCCTTGCGCCAGAGCTTTTTGCGGCTGCGGCTGTAGTAGACGGCCCGGCCGGTGCGCAGGGTCTCGGCGTAGCTCTCCGGGCTCATGTAGGCCATCATCAGCACGGCGCCGGTCTCGGCGTCCTGGGCGATGGCCGGGAGCAGGCCGTCGCCTTTGGTGAAATCGGGGCCGGTTTCGGGGGGATCGGGCATGGGGAGGAGTCAGGGCTCAGGAGTCAGGAAGAAATGTAGCTCCGACGCTCCGCGGCGGAGCCGGATCACGGCGGCCGGTGGTTGCGGCTGTCCGCAACTCAAGGTGTGGCCTCACGGAGTGCCACGACTGCAAATCCCGGCGAGCCGTCAGAATACCCAAGTCGCGGATCGTGGACCAGGGGTGGGCCGTGACCCCACGTTCCGGCGGCACGCTCCCGGGGGCCGCGTCGAGGGGGCGAATCCCGGAAAGCCGGCGCCGACCGCACGACGCGGCCGCTTCGTTCGCCACATACGGGCGCACCCACCCGATGGGCAAAGGTTGCGCAATGCGGCAGGTTTCGCCTCTTCTTCAGGGAGGGGCCCGCCGACGCCGAAGTTCACCATGAGCGCGGTGTTTCTCCCTCCTCCCGGACAAGGAGCCCTCCCGTGCACCGGTCCGTGACCGTCCTGCTCCCCGTCTACAACGCCCAGTCCACGCTCTTGGGGCGGGCCATCAGGGCGTTGGATATGGCCAGCGAGCTGGGTGAGCAATTCGAGCTGGTGATCGTCGACGACGGGTCGACCGACTACACCAGCGAGGTGGCCTTCGAGCTGGCACGTGACTACCCCCAGATTCACGCGGTGCGCCACGGCCGGCGGTTGGGGCGCGAGGCCGCGATCCGTAGCGGGCTCGAACGGAGTCACGGGGAGGTGGTCTTCCTGGCCACCGACGAAGCCGGGGCCGAGCCCGGCACGCCGAGCCGCCCGACACGCCTGGACGGACCGCCGCCGGACGGCTCGCCGGTTCGGTGCCCGGTCGGATTCAGGCTGTTGGACCGTCGGACGCTCGAGCGGCTGGGGATCAAGAGCCGGCCCGGGCGCCCCAACTACCTGGCCAAGCGGTCGCGGCCCGGAGCGCCCCGTCCGTTGGCCGAGTAGGCGAAGCAGGGTTCAGGTATCTTCGTCGAGCCTCGTTCCCAAGCTCCAGCTTGGGGACGGACCCGTCTCGAGTCCGGGGATGCACCCCCTCGAAGCTCTACTCCGGGGTACGGAACGGCCGGGCCGAGAATTTCGGCCCCAGACCCCGAATAGCCACTTGCAAACCGAATTTGGGGTTGTTAGGATAATGCGTGTGGGGCGGCCCCCGTCTTTCGCATTTCGCGGCCGCCTCGCTCAGGGCGTTTCGCCAGACGGGTCAGCCAGCCGGTGCGGCGCTTCGTAGTTGGGCAAGCGGCGCCGCCAGGGGAACGGGTGAGCGCGACTCTCATTTCTTGAGTCTTCTCATCGTCTTTTCTTGTCTTACGTGTTGAGCCGCGGTCGAGCCTTAGCGGCCGCCGGCCGGAAGGAGAAGTGGCATGAGCGTGGTCAACTGTAGTGTGCCGGCGGCCGGGGGGAACGGCCACGTAGAAGTCCCGCCGACGGCCTGTCCCTTGCACCGCCTCGGCTCCGTGCGGCGGCTGCAAGGCATTTCACCCCGTAGCGTGGCGCGGCATCTCGGCACCGACGTGGCCACGGTCCGCCGGGAGGAGCAGGAAACGTCGGACATGCTCCTAAGCCGCCTTTACGAGTGGCAGCGCGCCCTCGACGTGCCCGCCAGCGAGCTGCTCGTCGACACCGGCGACTCCCTCTCGACGCCGGTGATGCGGCGGGCCCAGCTCGTGCGCGTGATGAAGACCGCCCTGGCTATCCTCGAGGAGACCGAGCAGGAATCGGTCCGCCGCATGGTGCAGACCCTGATCGCGCAGCTCACGGAGATCATGCCGGAGCTGGAAGGGGTCGGGCCTTGGCACACGGTGGGGCGCCGACGACGACGCGACGAGCTGGGCGTTGCGGCACAGCGCCGGCTGTCGGAGGACGTGTTCGTCGATCTGGTGGACTAAGAGCCTATCCCAGAGCCGGGGAAGGGGACAGTCCCATTTTCGCTGCGCGAAAATCGGGACAGTCCCCCGCATGGCTCACTTGCGGCTCGGCTTGGCCTCGCTTAAGTGCGCTTCGATCCACGTCTCCATGTCCTCCCAGTCGACCGGGGGGAGCTTGGAGAGGTCCGGGCGGAGGTTGGCCGCGTCTTTGATGTAGACGTGTACGATCTCGTCGACGCGCTTCGGCGTGTTCCAGTGCAAAAGGATGCGGATGCAGCGCCGCAGCGAGCCCGGCACGTCCAGCTCGTGGTGGCACATCAGCGCCGTGTCGAGCCATCCGAGCTGTCGGGCGGCCAGGGCGGGGAACTCGGCGTTAAGGTCCGGCGTGGTGGTGAAGATCGCGCTGGCCACGTCGTCCGGCTCGATGCCGTTTTGGCGGATCATCAGGGCCAGCAACTGCCGGGTCGCCTGCAGAATCTCCTCGGAGGTGTTGGCGTCCGCGGTGGTCGCTCCGCGGACTCCTCGGCACGGCATCGGTCTTCCCCTGGGTTCGAGAACGAAACGAGAAAAGGGGGCTACGAGGAAGTCCGTTTCGCCGGGCCGGAAGGGGACGCCTTGACCTCGATCCGCTTCGGCGGCGTGGGCTTGATCTTCTTCAGCTTGATTGTCAACACGCCGTTGGCACACTGGGCCTCGACCTTCTCCGCGTCGACCTCCTCGGGCAGGGTCACCGTGCGCCGGAAGCTGCCGTAGCGGCTCTCGCCCTGGACGAAGCCCTTCTCCTTGCGCTCGGTCGATTCCTTCTTCTCGCCGCTTACGACCAGTTGGTTGCCCAACAGGGTCACGCTCAGGTCGTCCGGCTCGACGCCCGGCACCTCGGCACGGATCGTCAACGCGTCCTCATCTTCGGTGACGTCGACGGCGGGGGCCCACTTCCCCTCGCCGCCGAAGGGCCACTCGACCGAGCCCAGCGGCCCCCGCACGTACGACTCGAAAAGGCGGTCGATCTCGCTCCGCAGGGCGGCCAGGGACGAGGGTTCGGCGATCGGGCGGCTCTGCTTGCCTCGGAAGGGGATGAGACTCATGGTCGGTTCCTCCGTCGATGGGCGGCGCCGCGAAACGGAGCCATGTTGCCCCCCGGCCCTGTGCCGGGGGAGAAGCTGCCCTGGCCCCGCCGACGCCTCTCTACGGCGATTTTACCGCAATCTTCCGCGGTTTGGTAGCCTCGGTCTTGGGCAGGTGCAAAATCAGCACGCCCTCGTTGTATTCGGCCGTGATCTTGCCGGCGTCGACCGCCTCGCTCACCCGGAACGTGCGGTAGTAGTCGCCCACCCCGTACTCCTGGATCGCGTACGAGGTGTCCTCGGGCTGGCGGGGCTCGACCCGGGCGTGGATCGCCAGGGTCCCCTCCTCGAACTTCACGTCGATCCGGTCGGCCGCCGCGCCCGGCACGTCGGCCAGCACGGTCAGCTCGTCCTCGTTCTCCAGGATGTCGACGCTGGGGCGATAACACCGGCCGGAGCGCGTCTGCTCCACGCCGCTCGCTTCCTCCTCCGCCGACGGCTTGGTGAGGTTGCTTTCAGTAGACATCTTTCCTGCTCCTTTTCTCTGCATGGGTAGGTTGGCTCGGCGACGGGCCGTGCCGTCGGGTTGGACCCGCTCGGGCCCGCTCAGGACACGGCCTTCACCTTAATCTTCCGCGGCTTGGCGCTCTCGGCCTTCGGCAGCGTAATCGTCAGCACGCCGCCGGCCAGCTCGGCCTGGACCTTCCCCGCGTCGACATCGGCCGGGAGCCGGAGCACGCGGGTAAACGTCCCCACGGGTCGCTCGCGCCGGTGGTAGGTCACGCCCTCCTGCTCGACCTCCGGGCGCTCGACCCTCAGCGACAATTCGCCGCCGACCACCGAGATGTCCACCTGGTCCTTTTTCACACCGGGGGCCTCCAGCTCGACCTTCAGGGCGTCCTGGGTGTCCCAGACGTTCACAGCCGGCTGCTCGCGCCCCCCAGCCAGCCAACTGCCGGGCGGCTGGGCGAAAAAGCCGCTTAAGAGCCGGTCCATCTCGTGACGGAGCTGGCCCAGCGGTTGACGGGGATAGAAGCTTCGAAACACCATGGCAAGTCCTCCCTACGTCTGAGCGATTCTCGTTCCGATCGTTTGGTTTCGGGCGGGCGCCCCGGGCCCGGCCATGGTCGGCCGGCTGCACTCCGGACGCCTACCTGATGCACTGACTCATGGTATGCAAAGGGTATGCCAACCCGGCCCGGTGGCCGTTACCCTAAGCTTGGTATAGACTTACGTCATCCGATGGCTGGGGCCGGGCCCCGCCGCCTGTCAATTTGGCAGGCCGTGACGCGTGGCCGGCCGCAACACCAGGGGCTTGTTTCGATGAAGATCATCGCTGCCAAGAAGATCCTCGAAGCCAACGACCGGATCGCCGCGGAGAACCGGCGGCGGCTTTCCGAGGCGGGCGTGCTCTGTGTGAACCTGGTCGGCTCGCCGGGGGCGGGCAAGACCACGTTGCTGGAGGCCCTCCTCGCGGAACTCGAGGACCGCGCCCGGCCGGCCGTCATCGAAGGGGACATCGCCGGCTCAATCGACGCCGAGCGGATCGAGCGGCTCGGCGTGCCCGTGGTGCAGATCAACACCCAGGGGGCCTGCCACCTCGACGCCGGCATGATCCGCGAGGCCCTGGAGGGGCTCGAGCTGGCCGCGGTCTCCATGCTGTTCGTCGAGAACGTGGGCAACCTGGTCTGTACGGCCGGCTTCGACCTGGGCGAACACGTCCGCGTGGTGGTATTAAGCACCGCCGAAGGCGACGACAAGCTGGTCAAGTACCCGGCCATCTTCCAGGGCTCGGCGGCCCTGGTGGTGACGAAGTGCGACCTTGCTGCCCACACCAACTTCGACCCCGCCCGCGTCACCGCCGACATGAAGCGGCTCGTGCCGGAGGGCGAGGTGTTTCAGGTGGCGGCGCTTAATGGGGCGGGGGTCGCGGCGGTGAGCGAATGGCTCTTGTCACGTCGCGGAACTGCGACGAAGAGCCACGGATGAAACACGGATGAAGCGAGTGTTCGTCCTGCTATCGCTCGAAATCAGCCGCACGATGGCCCGCGTCCGCGCAGGTCATTTTGCAGGCTGGATTCTGTGGATGGAAGCTGCTCTCTTGATTCCGTGGCAACGCAGGGCGTGCTGCCACAAGGCTTCCACCGAAGACTTGAGCCGAGGGCACTCAGCCCCAACACCGTTAAGCCAAGCGACAAAATCGACTTCCGTCCATTCATCACGTCCCGACTGCACGGCTC
>Ga0180438_10011682_pt1 | contig 10576 bp, 10 predicted proteins | sample SS_ome_12_FD_132455 | JGI IMG/M metagenome (GOLD analysis project Ga0180438, IMG submission 132455) | Hypersaline lake sediment archaeal communities from the Salton Sea, California, USA - SS_3_D_2 metaG | ecosystem: Environmental > Aquatic > Non-marine Saline and Alkaline > Hypersaline >... | reverse complement strand
TAATACCAACCGGAACCCCAACGTTATCAATATACCTTGATCTAGTAAAACAGGGAAAAATTGCTGTCTTGTTTCCTTATACAGGAGCTCCACAATTTAGAAAAAAAGATATAAAAAATATAATTAACTTTAGAGCATCTTATACCAATGAAGTAAAAGCCGCAATAAAATATCTGATTAAAACTCATGGAGTTAAAAACTTTGCATTCTTTTACCAAAATGATTCTTACGGTCGTCCAATAGCAGAAGCTGCTCAAAAAATCCTAAAAGACCATGGAATAACAAAATGGCTTGATCTTCCTCACTTAAAAACTCAATCCGATTTTAAATATCTAGCAAAGAAAATAAAAGAGATAGGCCCTAGTGCAATAGGATGCTTTTCCTCTCATTTTCCAACTCAAGAGTTTATAAATCAACTGGGACCACAATTTTTCTTAGGCAGAATTCTTTTTGGAGTATCTTTTCTATATAGCAGCGCATTTCAAAGATTTTTAGAAAATAGAGGAATAGATTTTATTTTAAGCTCAGTTATCCCAGACCCATTTAACAGCAATATTGAAATTGTACAAGAACATAAAAAATTAATGTTAAAAAGAGGTTTCATCCCGAATTTAAATTCACTAGAAGGATACATAGCAGCCTCCTTATTTAGAGATGCAATTGAAAAAATTAGTCCCCCATTCACTAAAGAAAAAATAATAAACTACTTTGAAGGATTAAAAAATTATAAATATAAAGGCCTAACTCTTACATTTAACCCAGAAGAAAGAGACCTCTCACAACCCGTATGGATAAGATCTTTAGAAAAAAAATGGATAGAATATTAAGCTAAATAAATAAAAAGAAAAATCTCCGGTGTAAAAAGCCGGAGATTTTTCTTTTTAAAATCTTCTAGGAAAATTATTTATAGGCTGCAGCAACTTTTTTAGATAATCTGCTTATTTTTCTTGAAGCAGCTCTTTTATGAACCACTTTTTTGCATTTAGCTCTTGCAAGTTGTGATTCTACATCTTTAAGTAGAGTCAAAGTTTTTTCCTTATCTTCGCCCTGCTTTATAGCCAATAAAACTTTTTTAACAGCAGTTTTTATAGCTGTTTTTCTATTAAGGTTTTTAATCCTTTTTTTCTCTGATTGTTTAGCTCTTTTCTTGGCTGACTTAATATTTGCCATAATCTATTTAACCTCTAAAAACTATATAACTTTTTTTACTTTACCTGCTTTTACACACTTTGTACAGACACACGCACGTCTCACCTTACCAGACGCATCACCCACCAAAGTAAAACGCATCCTATGTACATTCGGAAATAACCAACGCCCTGTTCTGTTCTTTGCGTGACTAACATTGTTAGCTGAAACAGGCCTTTTATTGCATACAGCACAAATTCTAGACATTAACTTAAACCTTTAAATCTCTTGATTGTATCTCTATATATTTACAAATCCACGTTTTTATATCTTATATTTTACTTTAAAAAAGGGTTTTTGGCAAATTAATATTAATTCTTTATTCACTGCTCCTTTTTGCCTAAAATATCCATGAAACCCTTATGAATCGTTGCATTTGCCCCAATTAGGCTCTTAGAGTCCATACCTATAGGCTTGTGTGAAAAATCAGTAATAACGCCTCCAGCCTCTTTTATCAACAAGATTCCTGCCGCAAAGTCCCACCAGAACATATCTTCAAAGAAAATAGCATCTACTTTTCCGCAAGCAACATAGGCCAAATCAAGTGCAACCGCCCCAAAATGCCTAAAAGTAAGCGTTTTTCGCATTATTTCAGACATATCATCAAAAAAACCTCGTAAATAAGAATCGCTTTTCTCATAAGGAATTCCTACAACTAAAAATGTCTGATCAAACTTGTTAATCGAGGAAACTTTTATAGGTGAATTATTTAAAAATGCCCCCTCGCCTTTAATAGCATGAAACATCTGGCCTAAAATTGGCTGGTATACAAATCCCAAAACCGGCTCATTATTTTTAGTTAGCGCAATAGATATGCAAAAATATGGAATTCCGTGTACAAAATTTGTTGTACCATCGAGTGGATCAATCACCCAACAAAGAGTAGATAAATCACCTTGAGCTCCAGACTCTTCTGCAAAAAAAGAAGCTTCAGGCAATATTTTTGACAAATTCTCTATTAAAAACTTCTCGACTTGAATATCAGCCTCTGTGACAATACTCTGATTTGCTTTATTTTTGTAAGAAACACCATTTTTAAAAAAAGAAAGCAGCAAATCTCCTGCTTTTACTAAAACTGGTCCAACCTCTCTTTTTATCTCAGATAGGCTAAGCATTTACTCTACCTTTTTTTAGAATTTATGTTCAACTCTAGGCTCTATCGAAAGCAACTCATAAATCTCACTTGCATACATAGTTTCTTTTTCCAACAAAGCTGTGGCCAATTTGTCTAATTTATCTCTATTTTTTTCAAGAATATCTTTTGCCTTTTTGTAGCAATCCTTTAAAATTTTGTCCACTTCAAGGTCTATTTTTTCTGCGGTTTTTTGAGAATACTCAAAATCTGTAGAATTTTGACCATAAACAGCAACTCCTAAATCCGACATACCATAACTACAAACCATAGCTCTAACCTTGTTGGTTGCCGCTTTAAAATCTGAATATGCTCCAGTTGTAAGTTTTCCAAAAACAAGATCTTCTGCTGCTCGACCGCCCAAAGCTGTCATAATCGATGCCAATATCTCATTTTTTGTTACGGTATATTTTTCCCTCTCTGGCAATGAATGGGTTACACCCAGTGTTCGCCCTCTAGGAATAATAGAAACTTTATGAAGAGGATCAGTATCTTCAGGCATCATCAATCCTACAAGTGCATGCCCCGATTCATGGTAAGAGGTAACCTTTAATTCTTCTGGCGTTTGGACCATAGTTTTTACTTCTTTACCCAACAAAATCTTGTCCCTAGCCTCTTCAAAATCCTTAATTTTTACATTTTTTTGGTTTGTCTTAGAAGCGTTAATTGCAGCCTCATTAATCAAATTGGCAAGATCTGCACCAGAAAATCCTGGTGTTCCACGTGCAATTTTTCCTAAATCAATTTCTTTGTCAATTTTAACACCTTTGGCGTGAACTTTTAAAATCTGCTCACGACTCACCAAATCCGGAAATGGAACGTAAACCCTACGATCAAATCTACCAGGCCTTAGCAGCGCTTTATCAAGCACGTCTGGCCTATTTGTTGCAGCTATCACCATAACAGATCCACCTGTCGTTTGAAAACCATCCATTTCTGTTAAAAGTTGGTTTAACGTTTGCTCTCGCTCATCATGTCCACCACCTAAACCGCTGCCTCTGTGACGGCCTACAGCGTCAATTTCATCAATAAATATTATACTCGGCGCATGTTTTCTAGCTTGAGTAAAAAGATCTCTAACACGAGAAGCTCCAACACCAACAAAAACTTCTATAAAATCAGATCCACTTATACTAAAAAACGGACAGTTTGCTTCACCTGCCACGGCTCTCGCTAAAAGAGTTTTGCCATTTCCAGGCTCACCAATAAGCAAAATACCCCTTGTAATTTTAGCACCAAGACGTTTATATTTTTCCGGATTACGTAAAAAATCTATAACATCTTTTAATTCTTCCTTAGCTTCAGCAGCACCGGCAACAGAATTAAAATTTTCTTTTATTGTGGATGGCATAAACATCTTAGCCCGGCTTTTACCCATATTAAAGATATTACTTCCGCCTGAACCACCAGAACTTCCAGATCCACCACCGCGAGCCTGTCTTAAAAAATACCAGACAAGTAACAAAGTTAATACCAATGATAATAGAGGCAATAACGTCCAAAAATTAATATTACTTGCAGGACTTTCAATCTCGAATTCTACATTATTTTCTTTAAGAATATCCCAATTTTTAGGATTGTAAGCAACAACCGTCTCGAACTTAGAACCGTCCTTAAACTCACCGTTAACGTCCTGCCCTTTTACATAAACCCTTTTTATCTCACCCTTTTCAATTTTCTTTAAAAAGGTAGAATATTTTATGTTTTTAACTTTACGAGTAAAATCTGTCATCTTTGTTATTATCCAAAAAACAGATATCACAATTATAGTTGCGATAATAAAATTTTTAGGGCCACCCTTAAAAGGCAGTTTTTTCTTGATTCTTCTTTTCATACTTCCTACTTATAAATTAAATTAATTACTTAAAAACGATTCATAATAAAAATAACTAATCTGCAACTTTACAAAATGAGCATTTCCATTACTAATAGAATATCTCAGATTGCGAGAATATGCAAACTAATTTATTATATTATACCACTATTATTCCTACGAGACAAGCCATTAAGAGCTCAATTTGGACTCTCGGACACATGGAAATTCCTTATAAAATGGCGACCAACAAGGGTAATAGCAGTTTTGGGCCATATTTTGGATAGTTTTTTGCTCTCCTGTCAGCAAATTAAATATAGCCATACCACTTCCACTCTTGCTTTCTACAGAAAATAACAGATAATTGCCACATGGCGACCAGGAGCATTCTTCTTTATTTCCAGGCCCAACTGTTAACTGCCTGTGTAAGCCAGTCTTAGGGTCATAAACAAATATTTGCATCAACCTACTAACCATTTTTGAGTATGCTAGCAAATTCTTTCTCTCATTAAATGAAGTGGAAACAGTAAAACCGCCCTTTGAAATTCGCTCTATATTTTCAGATGCAACCTCATATTTATAAATTTGAGGGCTACCAGTTTCTGCATCTGAACAAAAATAAATAATTTTTCCATTGTCTGCAAATGTTGGAGAAATGTTATTTCCCTTATTCGTTATTCTTTTTAATATCCTATCAGCATAATAGTAAATCTGACAATATCCATCACCTCTGGAAGCACAATAAGCAAATTTTTTACCATCTGATGAAAAAGCTGACAAAATATTAAGACCATCAAAATTGGAAACTATTTTACGCCGCCCTTTCATATCTACAAACATAAGGCGGACATTTTCATTTGTATGTTCTGAGTAAAAAATCAACGGGATTTCGGGGTCATTATTCCAACGTGGAACCATATTTATAGTTGGTTTAGAAACAAGCAATTGCTCATTTGAACCATCATAATCTGAAATATAAATATACTTATAAGATTTTTTGCCAGACCTCCTTATCTCTTTACAATACGTGATTTTAGTTGAAAAAAAACCAGGCTCATTTGCTAAGTTTGGCCAAATAGAATCTGAAATTTTGTGCGCCCAACCGCAAAAATCTTTTCCATTTATTTTGCATTGAGCTCCTTTTATCATATAGGCATATTGCAAATCGTATAATCTCCACCCTATAGATTTGTTTCTTTTTTCTTCAGTTAAAAATATCCCAAGTGGACAATCGGGCAAAAAGAAGGATTGGATATCAGCCTTTCTATCTACAGTCCCTCTTTTATGCTCAAAAACAACGTCAAATTGTCCGCTAAATTCAAGATCCTTTTTTAAAATCTCTGCTATTTTTTTCATTCTACTGTTAGATCTTCCAACCAAAACAAGTTTTATTTTTATCTTTTCGTGTTTATGAGCCTTTACACTAACATTGAGATCAGTTGCAGTTATATCATCACAAAAAATCGGTGATGAAAAAACTAAGAAACTCATAACCAATACAAATATTTTTTTGTAAATCATTCTAATCTCTTTCACTGGTTAAATGTTATGTTTATTTCTTTGCCTTTTGCCATTTGCGGCATTTTCAATTTATAAACTGCCATTCTTGCAGAAATATCGTAAACGAGAACCCCTGAAGATTTCTCAACTTTAACATGCCCAATTGATCCATTCCAACCAACCCGAACTTTTACGCAACATGATAAATCCTTAGAAAGGCCAACAGGCGGACGCCAATGCTCTTCTACCTCACTTTGTATAGAATCTTGAAAGTGCAACGTTTCTAAGTCATGTCGACCCAAATAAATTGGTTGAGCATTTACCTCTTCTTTAAACTTGCTTGAAATTTTTTCGCTTTTTACAATTTTTTTATGTTTTGCCAATTTTGGCTTATTTTTTTTTGCTAGCCTTTTAGGGTCAACAGGTTTAACGAGTTTTTTTTCTGTTTTTTTAGCAACAGGTTTTTTGACTAGCTTTTTTTTCTTTGGCAACTCTTTCTTTACAAGCTTTTTTATCTTCTTTTGTTTAACTTTCGCTACTTTTTTTATTTTTTTTGGTTTGGACTTTACTAAAGTTGTTATTTTTTTTGCCTTAAGCTTATTTTTTGGTTTAGACACAACTTTTTTTTGGGTTTTTTTAATCGATTTTTTTATTGCAATCTTATTTTGCTTATTAAAATCACCCCCAACAGTTTTTTGTAAAGGAAGATAAATTATATCGGCACCAGAAGAAAGAATAGAATTATTAACACTAACATTAAAAATAAAATTATCGCCTCGGTAAACAAAAAATAAAAAAAACAAGGTAACAAAATGCAAAGCTGAGGAAAAAATAAATATTTTTCCCCAGAAAATTGTTCTTCTGCTAGCCCTTGGTCGCCAAGGCCACATACTTGATGCCTCCAATAACTTTTATATCATCTATTAACGTTATCACAATCCCAGAATGAGCATTTTTATCAGTCTGAACCCAAACAGTTTCCTCTTTATTAGCCTCAGCTTTTTTGCTTATTGTAGAAAGCATCTCTTTTTTTGATATAGGCTTACCACTGTCACCTAAATACAATTTTCCATCTGCATCTATTGAAACAACCAACCGTTTTAAATGATCATTAACTTCTTTTGCCTGCCCTTTTGGCAAGGTGACTTTGATGGAATTTTGCATCATTGGAGCAGTGATCATAAAAATAATCAATAAAGTTAAAGCCGTATCAATTAAGGGAGTCAAAGAAACTTCAGGCATAGAAAGAATTTTCCTTCTACGCATTTTTCGCTTTGATCTTAACATATCGACTCCTTACTTAACTGAAAATTTTTGAATTTTGATTATAAGTTTATCCGAAAGTGTTACAAATAATTTATCTATCTCTCTAACTTTAGATGAACAATAGTTAAACATAACTAGGGCAGGAATTGCCACAGCCAAACCACCTAAGGTTGTTATTAACGCCTCTGCTATTCCTGGTGCAACAGTTGCAATATCAGCAGAATGTTTTTGGCTAATTCTTACAAATGCATGCACTAAACCCCAAACCGTTCCAAACAAACCAATTAATGGTGATGCAGCTGCACTTGTAGATAAAACGGACAAATATGATTGTTCATTATAAATTATATCCTCTATACTCTGATCAACATGCTGCATAAAAAGATCCCATTTCAATGGTTCCATATCGGCCTTTTGCGTATCTGGATCAACGGTAACTATCGATCTTAGAAATGAAATATTTTTTGCTAGAAAGTAGCCGGGCAACGTTCCTTTTAAATCTGAAACTACAGATAGTAAACCACTAAAATTTTCAACCATATTTATAGATCTTATCGCCTTGAGAAGCTGTCTTCTTTTTATGCGGAATAAAATTAACTTGTAAATAAAAATCGACCAACAAATAATCGATAGAAAAAAAAGAATTAAAAGAACAATTTTACTAACAACATCCGATTGAACAACTAGCTGCCATATTGAATTAGAAAATAACTTGCTAAACATCATGCGCCCTTTTTAAAAAACTATTTATAAATCGTTTAAATAATATCAATAATTAAATTTTTTCTCTACAGCTTATCCAAAATCATTTGCTTTAACTTTTCCTTATCGGAAATTCCTTGTTCAATTTGCAACTCATACGCCTCCTTCAATAATTCTCCCATTTTTGGACCAGGCTCAACAACATCCATTAAATCACGCCCCAACAAAACCGGAGGCTCTGGAATTTTTTCTACTTTTGCTTCTCTAGCTTTGTCTAAAAACTTTTTGATAAAAGGAAAATCTTTTTTTAGCGGCGCACCTTTTATTGGATTCCTACCCTGCTTATCAGACAAAGCAACCTTTGCTAAAAGCTCAAGCGTAACATCTGGGGCAAGTTTTTTTGCAAGTCTTTTATAAGCTGGCAGTTTTGAGCCTGAAGCTACAAATTGTGTGGGAGACATGTGGTATTTAACCAATTTTCTCACCGCCTCCATCAAATCCTTATTTCTGGTTATATGCCTCAATAAATTTTTTGATAATTTTTCACCCTCTTTCGAATGTCCTAAACTTTTCCAACGACCTCCAATCTTCTCTGTTGTTTTTACTTTACCCAAATCATGGCATAAAACCGCATACATAGCAGCAAGTTTTTGTTTATCATCTGGGTAATCCATAAGAGCTACAGCGTCCAAGCATTGCATAGTATGCTCAAAAACTTCCCCTTCTGGATGCCAAGATTCATCCTGAGGAATACCAACAATATCCCCCACCTCTGGCAAAACTTCTTTCAACCGCCCGATATCTTTTAACCATCTTATCCCTAAAGATGGCATATGAGATTTCAACATAAGTTTTTCAAACTCAGCCTCTATTCTTTCAACAGAAACTTTTGAAATATCCATATTTTTACATATTTCATTCAATTCTTCATCAGGCACCATTTCAAATCTTGAAATAAATTGCATAACACGATAGAAACGCAACGGATCTTCGATAAATTTATCTTTATCTGTTGCCCGTAAAATTCCTCTTTCCAAATCATTAAATCCACCAAATGGATCAATTAATTCAAAGGTTTTCAGATCTATTCCCATCGCATTTATTGTCAAATCTCTTCTTGAAAAAGCATCCTCTATACTCATATGAGAATCAATAATAACTTCCGGCTTTCTTCCCTTGCTATCTTTTCTAGGTAAAGACCAATCCACATCTAGCCCATGCAATCTCAAAACACCAAAAGATTTTCCAACTAAACTAACCACACCAAATGTTTGTAGAATATTTTCTAATTCCTCCAAAGAAATATTTTGAACCTCTATATCTAAATCTTTGACCGGCAAACCGAGCACCAAATCTCTTACCGCCCCTCCAACCAATAAAGCTCTTCCTCCGTTTTCATTAATTTTTTTTACTATCATCCCCAGGGGTTCATACTCCTTTAGGACTTTAATCAAATCACTTTGAATATTTATATTAATTTTTGTAAACTTCATAAAAATCACCTATTGTTATACAAAAATTGAAATTAACCAATATTTGAGGATATATATATGAATAAGAATAATAAGATTTATGCATTTATTCTCCTTTGCCTCCTTTTATACAAACCTTTATTTTCAATTTCACTTGGAGGAATTACCTCTAAAATTTCTCATATGTTTTCTCGGCAATCAGAAGAAATTATCCACAAGCAATTCCCTCTAGATAAAAATACCACCCTCTCAATAGAGAATATACAAGGAAATATCAACATTAAAACAGAGTGGAAGCAAAATTATATAATACTTAAAGCTACTAAACAAATTTCAAACAAAGAAAATCCAAAAAATATAGAGATAAAAATATATAAAAAACCATCAAAAAATCTTATTCTTGTAAAAACTGAATACAAAAATAGTAAAAAAATAGGTTCTGTAGATTATGAATTAATTGTTCCAAGCAACATAACCGTTCATTTGCAAACAAAAAATGGCTCGATACAGGCAAAACGGGTAAAGGGAAAAATAAAAGCAATAACACAAAATGGCAATATAACAATTGCAGAATCAAAAGGCCCAATAACAGCTAAAACCTCCCAGGGAAATATAGAAATAGAATATCCCCAAAGCAACATCAAAGCAAAAACATCATACGGAAATATAAATATTCAAGAATCTTGTAAAGGAATAATCGCCCATACAGATTCGGGCAATATCAAAGTAGCTTGTAAAAAAATACCTTCCATAAGCCAGCTATCCTTATCTGTAAAAAAAGGTAATATTAATATCAATTTGCCACTTTCAACCAATGCTGATATCCAAGCCAAAACCAAAAAAGGTAAACTTACGTCTGACTTTCCTATAACCCTAAAGCCCCAAGTTGTTAAACTCAACAAAGAAACCTGGACAAAATTCAAAAAAGAGGTTGATGGCTACATGGGGAGCGGCGAAGCAACAATAAAACTCAACTCAAACTACGGAAATATCAAAATTTCTAAAACAATTATTCCCAAAAACCACAAAAAATCTGTTATGAGAGGCTAAATCAAAAAACCCTCTGAATCGTCCTTTCCGATCTAAATACGCAAAACCTCACGTAGAAATGAAAAGTTTTTTAAAAAATCATTGATTTTTCTATGCGAAATTTATTATAGTTGTTATTGAAGGAAGATTATAATATTAAAAACCGCTGCAATAGCAGCAAAAAAGGAGGTTTTCATGAACAAAAAGATAATTCTAGCAACCCTTTTGGGTATGCTTTTTTCATTCCAATCGGCTATTTTAGGCCTAACTGAGACACAAAAAAAGAAGCAACTTATACCAAAAATTGAGAAAGCGCATCAAATGTTGGTCAAGACAGCCGAAAAAGGTAACCTGGAGCTTTTGAAAAAACAGTATGGAATATTTAAAGAGCTAAGAACTACTTTGGGTGACGACATCGTATATGATATTATAAAAAATAAAACCAGACCTATACATGCCGCTGCAAAAGCAGGT
>Ga0180438_10011681_pt1 | contig 10577 bp, 5 predicted proteins | sample SS_ome_12_FD_132455 | JGI IMG/M metagenome (GOLD analysis project Ga0180438, IMG submission 132455) | Hypersaline lake sediment archaeal communities from the Salton Sea, California, USA - SS_3_D_2 metaG | ecosystem: Environmental > Aquatic > Non-marine Saline and Alkaline > Hypersaline >... | reverse complement strand
TTTAAAGCATATGTACGTATCCCATAAGTGTTAGTACCACTAACTAACCCATTATAATCTAAACTAACAACATTATCTAATATAGAAACAGTAGAAGAAGAAATAGCAGAAATTCCTGAGCTAAGCTCAAGAATAGCAGAGGCAGGAGTACCAAAATTTACAATGTTTCTACTTATATTAGCTCTAGTAGTTAGTGATGCAGCATAAATACCATGACTGCCAGACACCAAAGATTCACCTAAAGCTGCAACATTTACTAAATTTGAGAGAACCTCAGAACCAATAACATAATATAACAAAATACCATTATTATCAGATTCTACTAAGTTATCATTAATTGAAATATCGTAACAAGCGCCTAAACCAGGACCTATATATCCTACATAAATTCCTGAATCAAAATTACCTAAAATTTTATTATCATAAATAGTAAACTGAGTAGTTTCTTCTGTTAGTATACCATATCCCGTACTTGCAGTAGTGCCTGATACGGTGTTACCTGTAACCAAACCATTAGTACATAATCTTATAGCAACTGCTGGCCCAGCATTAGTTTGGTCCCTACTAATGTAGTTACCGCTTAGTGTTAAATAATTAAAATTAGTAAGATCTAAAAGACCATCCGTATTTTGATGAGAACCGGAAGTTACATGGTTATTTAAAAATCTAAAATAATTAAAAGTACCACCACCACCTGTAAGAAAAACACCACGATCAACATCCAATTTACAATTTTGTAAAGTAACATTAGAAGCTGTTCCGCTCAAAGAAACAAAAGTACCTCCACCTATATCCTCATAAGAAACATGGTCCAAAACACAATTACTTGCTAATTTAAAACATGGAGAAGTTACACCCTCTAAACTAATATCAGAAACTCTACAACCAGAACTTAAAACCCAGGCACCTGTTAAATTAGGAGTAGTTAAACTTTCAGTAATAATAGAACCACTATCAACAAAACCAACAACATTAACATAGGACGGCTGAGTAACAGTTGAAGAAATTAAAACATCTCCAACAACTATAATATTTATTCCATCTTTATTAGTTTTATATCTTTCACACTCTAACTTAGCATATGCAAAAGCAGATTTTAAATCACCAAAAGATCCTAAACCCATAGTAGGTGTAGTGATGGTACCTCCATCGGTACCAACACTCCAATCTATAACATTCCTACCAACACCTCTATACATAGGCTCTATAGCAGTAACATTACCACCACTTGTAGTAATCCACCATAAAGGCATTCCTCTCTCAGGAGTAACACCTCCAGATCCTTGATAATCCAAAAAAGCATCTGGATTACCCATTTGAGGATGCCCAACCAACCATTCAATAACCTGATCATAATCGCTGTCAAAATAAGTTGCAGCATCAATATCCTGATGAACAACACCATCGGAGTCTAGCCACAAAACAGAAATATCATTATTAGCTAAAGTATAATCAGCACCTTCAACTTTTAGCCTTTTTCCTCTACAATAAAAAATACCACCATTAAGCGTAACATCTAATCCTCCAGACCAAGAACATTTAAAATCATATTGGTCTTGTCTACTAAGAAGAATACCAGAATACTGGTATTCAGAATTAGAATACTCGTCTAAATCTAACTTAGCTTCACCAGTCATCTCATAAGTAGATAAGTTACCCCAAATTCTGTGATCCAACAAATAGCGTCCACCTACTGTACCTGCAGTAGGTGGAAAACCTAATTTACCACGTGGTCCCGTAGCATCGTACCAATAACACATTGAAAAAAGCCTGATGCGCTCTTCCACTTCTAAAGGAGCATAAACAGCTACGGTATCAGTATACGTATTATCAGCTATAGGCAATATATCATCACCGGCACCAACATCATCTCCTAAATAAAGATCAATCCAGTCATACTCATTAGGTGCATACAGTCTTACAACCCTTCCAGCTACGCCGCCAGCTGCAGACGGCATAGGATAAGAAACTGATTCCCCGCCACCCCACGAAATAGCAAGAGCTGTACCTCCACCAGACACGACTAATACAAGGTCATAAGACCCAGATGGGTGATCCTGATTCATATCTATAATCCAAGTACCATCACAATTTCTACCCGGATTAGGATAAGTAGCCTTACGATATGGAGCTATAGCACCAGAATCATCCACATACATTTCATAAAATTTAACACCCTCTTTAGGCTCACCTGCTCCAAAGTTACCAGCTGTAAAACCAGCAGAATCAAATACCCAACTAGCATTAGTAATTGAAATTAGCTTTTTACCATTAATATAATAAATAGAACCAACAGGTGGAGAAGTTATCTGAACAACGTCACCGTTAGAAGTACCACTAGACAAAGTATAATAAAGCGTATTAGCATTAGACCCTCGCCAAATACCATTAGAGTGCTGTATATCTCTATGTTCCTCCAAAAATGAAGAATTTTCACCCGAAATGTCGTCTACCGACATACCATGAGGGTTAGTTTCGCTTATAATTCCAGTTCCTACCAAACTCCTATGATAAACATCTTCTCCAGTAAATCTAATAGGATCTTGATTATACAAGTCTAAAACAGAAAAAGTTTCGTCATAAGGAACTGTTAACCCTAAAGGTAACTGAGAAACAACAACCAAAAGGTCAACCCAATAACCTGAGGAATCCGTAACTCTGAACTCATCGTCGCCACTTATTTGCGTAACAAGACCAACAGTACCTCCTGGAGAAATAAAATAAAAGTCATAGTATGGCGCAGACGCAGTATCATCAAATCTTAGTGTCGCAGTTCCAGTAGGACAATTAGGGTCTACAGCAGTAATCGTAACGCCAGAAAGCACCGACAACTGGCTTGGACTAGCATACTTCAAATTATCAAAACCTGAAGCGTAAGTAATATCAGACGCGGATAAGGCTCCTCCACCATTAGCCACTACATAACCTAAAATAAGACACCTATCCCAAGCAATGTTAGATAAGTTATCATCCGTAGTAGGATTTACACTAGTATCCTCAAAATCAGTCTGATTAAGAGTCATCAAAGTATAAGTTGCTTCACTATATACTGGATAAGTAGATCCATCACTCTCATGAGGCATATTTTTTATATTCTCTTCAGTATATAAAGCAAAAACAACATTAACTACACCGAGAGTAGAGTCCTCTAAAGCAACATTAGTATTAGAGCTGGTCTCTTCAATCCATTCACCATTAGGAGTATAGCCAGAAAAAGCAGAAACATCGATTCTATCAGTATTTACAGAATTAACAGTAATTACACCCCCTGAATAAACACCTCTAGAGGTTACATCTGTTCTAAGCCTCTTTATTTGAGCAGCTTTAGTAGTCTCTGTACGCTTTAGAGCAGCATTGTCAACTAAAACACCATCTGGATAACGCGAACCTTCCATATTTATCTCCTGTATTGCTTAATTTTATATAAAATACCCTAAAAAGGACATAATCAAGTATTAAACTCCCCAAATGTTAGTTAACCCCCTAACATAAGGCGTAGCACCCCTAATCTTAAGACCTTTCAAAGTTAGAGACCTTATCTTGAAGTCGCTAAGGTCTCTAATACCTGAAATTGATAACCTAAGTTGATGATAACGGTAGTAATACGCGCTTGACGCATCTCTAAAAGTTCTAACTACTTCGTTTTTATCAATTTCTGTGTAAGTATCAAGAAGTACACCAGCAGAAGTGTTTGAACTCCTGTTTTCAAAAGTAACAGTAAGGTCACTCTCAGGGTATACTCTTTTTTCTTTGTGTGTTAAGTAGTACTGACCGGACACCAAAGCGCCAATATCTATCGATATTGTCTGATCATCTTCAAACCTCCAATATCTGTTAGATATTGTTTGCTGCTCACTCGACCTCTGCACAAACAGTGTAGAGGTCGACTTGTTCATATCAGACCTACCTTCCAGGTAGGCTCTTCCCGTTTCAAGATTAAAAAACACAGGAACCGTATTTTCATACGAGTCCTGTACTTTATCATACCTTTCCCACAAAAAATAGTCTGCGTGCCATAAGTATTCGTCAAAAGTTGCCCCAAGGTCTAATACTGGAGTCTCAACCTGGTATAATAAGTCATAATCTATTGTAAAAGTCGAAGCTAAACTAAGATCTCCAGATAAAAACCAAGCTTGTGGAATTTGAACAGTATCATTAGCAGAAAAAGACCACATATTATTAGGAACAGGTATTCCGTCTTCATAAAGAATCGCTGCAGATTGGTCTTCATCACAAATATAGTTTAAAGTTGCCTCATAATTTGCACCAACTAAAGACAACGACAGAATTTCCCCCTCTTGAGCGGGAAATTCTGGGTAAATATAAGAGAACTTAAAAGGGTCTGAAGAAGCTATTTCAGAGTTAATAAGACCACATGTTGAAAAGTCTGTTTCTGAAATACACCCTATTAAGTTTACAGGAGTACCTGAGGAATCATATTCAGTAACATCTATTATATCTAATGCAGAGTGTGCTGGAGAGATCTTTCTTGGCAATCCTCTCTCTATAGAAGAATCAGAGATAGTAATAGTTCTTGTAGAAGTTGAAGTAGCACTACCGCTCAAAATAGGTAAGAAATTATAAATAGCATCAACGTCTATAGTTGATGAATCTGGTGCCGTTAAAGTATATGTTGCGTCACTTGTTATTGTAGTCCAGCCTAATCCAGGGCCATAAGCCGTACCATAAGGCTGCCACCTGAACCTTCTTAAAGACGTAGCTGGAGTATATTCATACTCAAAAGTTCCAGCACCATTTGGCGTATCGGAAGAAATAGAGCTAATTTTAATTCCGCCCATAACGCTTGAAGGAGAAGCCGCTTTATAGTCTAAGCCTAAGTATTTTTGTTCTTGAAGAGTTAAAGCTTCTGGAGACCAAACCCACATAAGTTCTCCAAAATAACTTCTATGTCTATTTCTAGCTACAGTATCATTACCTAAATATCTAGAAGATATGTATTTTACAGTAGCTGACGGAGCATCTATAATTAAGTCTGAAACAGCTCCTGCTGCCCATCCTCCATATACATTAATAGACATTGCAGTATCCTCAAAAAAGGATCCTCCAACAATACCAGTATATTCAGGTATATCATAATAAGTTGAAACAAAAGTATAGTCTTCGTATCCAAGACCGCCAGCATCTCCTGTAATAGCAACAGGACCTACTAAGTCAACATTAGAATTAAAACCATCAAAAGTTAAATCTAACCTCATAGTAAAAGTTGATGCTAAAAGATTCTTTACCCAAAAAGAGATCTCAAGCCTAAAACCTTCATAATCATAGGCACCAGCATAACTAGTTTGAGGATAGTTCTGACCTCTTGGCGCATCGTATACGCTAGGGTGTATTCTTACAGGTATTGCAAAGTCTACTGCATTATCTGAAGTAGCATCAGTAAACCTAACCTGAAAAGCAGGTGTAGGATCGTATGGATCCTCTTTAGCTGTTATTACCTCAGACGGCTGGAAAATGTTAACATAGTTAGCACTTGGAAAATAAGCTGACCAATTATCAGGATACTCAGTATAACCGTCTGTTACGTCGTCTACTACAGTGACATTGTCTATAGCAGCACCTGCTGGTAAATCAGCTACGGTAGCATCAACCCAGCATCCTTGCGTTTGCTTAAGAGCCTCAGATACTCTAGAGTATCTTAGTGACCATGTGGTTAAAATTATGTTCCACAATGAAGAATTAGTATACAGGTCATCAAAGTCTACGCTAATAGTCAAAATATTACCAGAAGCATCAGTTACCGTATATACTCCAGAAGCCGTTAAATTAGTGTAAGCTCCGTAAGCAGCTCCTGGAGCAAGCCACCTTATCCTATACACAGGACCAGTTGGGTTGTACTGATAACTAACGTTTGCATACCCCTCTTTAGGGAACGACCCGCTTACACTTACAGCAGTAATTCCAGGTATATTCAGAGAACTAGGAAGTTTATTTCGCAATTCTGGGTTAAACTTAATATCTCCAGGTTTAATTCCAAAAACTTCTGGGGCTATAGAAAAGTAAGCTGGAACAAATAAATGACTATTCATTACCTTAACTGTACCGCCAGCAACTTGAGACTCAACTAAAAGTTTAGAATTATAAACAGAAGCAGCGGCTGCATAACCAGCTCCATATCTTGGATCAGCCGCAAGCACTGTATTAATATCAGTAGCTATGTTAGCAGGAGTAGGAGCTGGTATTCCTGTAGTTAAGGGTACCTCAACTAAACCTTTTGAGTCTATATCGAAGTATAAATAATTACTAGCAGCAATACTATAAGGAGTAACTGAAACATCCCTACCTAAAACCCAGGCCGCCTTTGTACTAGGAGGCCCAGGTATAAACTGCACACCCTCTCTAAGCGACGTAGCAGGCCCAGCTGATCCATCAGGTGTCCAAGTAAGAGCAGTACCACTCCACGAAAGAGCATGAGCTACAGCAGGGTTTGACATAACATCTGGTTCTACCTTTACTATATCCAAACCTGTTATATTATTAGTAGCTTTAGCAACCGTATGAGAGCGATCTAACGCTCTGTGGTTAGGAAAAAAGTTCTGATCTAAGACCCACCTTGGTCCCCATTTTCTTCTAGAATAACCGAAAGGCTCTATCTGAGTTATCTCAGCGACAGCTTCATTAAAACCTTTAAACTTTCCACCATAATCCCTAAAAGAAGAAGTAAGCTCCTTTATTTGATGCCTATATACGTCTACATCTTGGCCTATATTAGCATAGAAATCGAAATGAGTACCTCTTGCAGCCTCCAAAGATGTCATCTCAGCAGTATCTATAGATACGTTACTACTCGTTTGAATTATGTTTGCGTCAATTACCTCAAGAGCCTCAGCATAAGAAGCTAACCAAATAGCATACTCTCTAACCGTTAAATAAACAAAAACACGTAAACCAGATGGATTCTCTAATGCTATTTCTACCTCACCTAAAGGTAAAATCCTTTCAAATTCTACGTTTCCTTGAGAGTCAGATATTACGTGACCTGTATAGATCTCATTAACATAAATACCATATTTAGTATTAGCATTAGCTACTTCTAGCCTGAATTCAGTATTATCTGATCTATAAGGTAGAACTATTCCCTCATTTCTATAAAAAGATCCTCCAATAATACCTTTTACTAAATCAGCATACCTGCTTACAGACGGAAAAGTCATCTAAACCCCCTCACCTAAACCTCTAGCAACAGTTAAAGGCGTTTTAATAGTAGAATCACCTACAATATTAACCTTAACGGTATTAGCAGTATCATCTAAAGCAATTAGCTCATCAACATAATAGTAAGTATAAGCATCCAAATCCATTGAAGTTGTTCCAGCAACTACCGTAATAGCAACTAGTCCAGCGTAAGCTCCGTCTTTCCCATATACATTCTCACTAGGAGGAGTAACTCCGCGAATTCTATAATCACTAACAACAACTGCATCGTGAATAGGCCTGTCATCAAACATAATAAAAGGTTTACACTCTACATATTCAAGAATAACCCCGTCTATATCATAGGTAGCTGCGTCGTTTGTAGTATAAAAACGCCAAGTGTCAACATCTCTAGTATGCTTTTTGGATTTCATAAATAAACTTCCATTTGCGTAAAAGTAAGTATCATCGATCCAATTAAGAATTTTAAAAGTAGACACACCATAAGTCCAAGACTCTCTGTATGTTTCTACTGCGCTACCTCCATGAGTAATCTTAACTTCTAAATAAAATAATTTATCAGTTGAAAGAATAATAGACATGGTAGAATGATTATTAGCATCAGCATATAGCTGCATAGTAAAAATGTGTACTTCACTAAGAGGGTAAACAGTAGGTCTAGGAATATTAACCTTACACTCATATTGAGTGTTGTCAAAGGTTGTTTTCATCTCTATTCCGCCAGTACCAGCTGCTACAGCTCCAGACGTTAAAACAAGATGATTTGCTCCTGTAGTAACAGATCCAGTACCAGCTGAAATATCAGTCCACTTTGCTCCGTCTAGCCCAACTCCTGTAAAATCGTCATCAAAAGAAGTATAGTCAAATCCTTCCCCTATTATAACAATATTCTGCCCACCTGTAGAGGGACCTGTAGCAGGTAAAACGTCTGTAAAATCTATAGTAGGCCCATAAAGTACGCCAGACCCGTATACAAAAGTTGAATATTTCATTCTACACCACGTTTATTATAAAGTCAGAATGCTCCAAACTCGCATACGAGTTTGGAGCTATCTCTATGTCACCGACACTGTTAGCAATAACAGTGTCGGATCTTTGCTGAAGGTTCACGTAAGTCCAGTTGTCAACACCATAAATTTTAGATACCACAGAGTCTATGTCAAACTCCTCAAGATTCTCTCCTAATTCTAGAGCGTTGACATAAGAATAAACAGCCTCCCTTACAAGCGCCTCAACAGTTGAAGGAGAACCAGAACCTACTTTTAAGTTTGCTTCAATAGCTACATTAGTTGGTTGAGCCCACCTAAATAACCTGTCTGCTCCCATTGTATAATACTCAGATTGAGTAAAATATGCTGATAAAATATTACACAGACTATTATAAGTATAAGTTACTGTTATATCATCATTCAGATCTGGATGAGACCCTCCAGCAATCCACTTAATACCATCTGACCCAAAACTACTATAGGAGTATTCTGTCTCTCCAGTAATTACTTCATAGTCGGTACCCTCTGTATAAGTAACTCCTGTAGCTGCTGAAGAAACCGACGTAACAGTTATAATAGGCTGAAAGTCTACTGCTTGCAAAGTTTCAGTCCCCCTATAGTATGTTACAAAACTCCTTGTGGCAGAAGTCTCTCCTTTAAACCATATATCAACAGCTCCAGCATCTTCTTCTTCTCTAGTTAAATAAGAATCATCACCGTAAACTACATAAACATCTTCCACAGTTGACATGTTATCTAAAATGAATCTTTTAATTCCAGCAGGAGTACTTATTTGAGATCCTTGAATGTGAAGAAAGTATCTTGTTGCTGCTTCTTCATTAGTTTCAACCCCCCTAGCACTATTTGTAGGAAGCTTGTTAGTTACATTTTCAAAGCCTGAAAGTGGTCTAAGAAAGTTTGTAATAGTAGCAGCGCCTACTTGACCAGTTATTCCCGTTATTACAGAGGCCGCTGCTACATTCAGTTCATATAACTCCGTATTAACGTTATAATAGGCTGAAGCAGAAGCTGAGTACATAGTCTTAGTCTCTATTGTCCTAAAAGTAACCGTATTTCCAGTTGAAGGATCCTGTATCGTGGCTACCGGAAAATTAACAGGTACGGTTAAGTCAACTGTAGGAGCAGACGTACGGCTAAAAGTCAAGGTAACGTAAGCCCTACTTCCATCCCATCTTATAATTGACTCGTTAGACAAAACAGTGTCAACATCGTCAGGAGACAACGTTGAGGCGTTCTGTAGGCTAATCAACCTATTAAGATAGACTACTCTATCATTTTGGTTTTCTAGTACGTCAGCGAAAGGATCTATAAAAACGTCTTTTATAGGACCAATATTAGTGTCGATCTTATCATTACGATCATTAACACCATCGCTTAATCTTTCAGCAAACTCAGTAGATGTTATTTTATTAACTGGCATTTATTTCCTCGATCCACCGCTAATTGAAAAACTAGAGTTTTTATCTTCTGTTATTATGTCAACTTTCCACCTAAATAATCTAGGATCTGTATAGTCCTGCCAAACATCTGGCGAAGAATAATCATAAATAAGCTCCTGCGGCGTCCTTGTTGCATACTGATATTTTCTTTGAGCTTGTTTAAGTCTGGACAGCCCAACGTCGACCCTGCTTTGAAACTCAAAAGCTATCGGGAAATGAGAAAAAGCCTCATGAGGATCAGATTCTACAGCTCCAACAACTTCATCAAGACTCATACCGAGACCATTAGAATCTCTTATGTCAGTAGTAAACATGCATACTACATCCTGTTTTACTTTAGTCTTACCCTCCACCCAGTTGTAACCGCTATTAGTATACAACCTCTTCATGTCTCCATCTGACCATTCTAGCGTTTTAGCCATTTTAAGCGCCTAACCCTTCAACAGACATTCTCTGGTATAAAGCATCTTCAATAACAACATTACAAGCTACCAAAGTAGCTTTTGTTGTTTCCCAATAAGTTAATAGTTTATTAAAATAAGCTAATACTGATATAGATGTTTGAAACTTCTCTTTGTACGTTCTGAAAAACGATAAAGAATCAATTAAAGCTATAACAGGACTAACAAAGTAATTATAAAATTCTGGGCACAACGCCATTGGAGGCCCAATTTTCTGAACAGCTCCTAAAAGCGTATTTTTAAGTTCGTCAAGAATTCCCTCCAACAACGACCACACAAACTCAACAAGAGAATTCCAAATATCAAGCTGAGCAATCATAGCCTGAAGTTCAAGAATCTTAGCATCTATAAGAGCTATTAATGTTGTCACTAAAGTCTGCAACATTCTAAGAATTGTTGCAGCCAACGTGTAAAAAAAGTTTACAACACACCTCGCTAAAATGTTTGCAGATTCTAATGCAGCCGTTCCTACAGTCATTTTTCCCTACCCTATC
>Ga0180438_10011680_pt1 | contig 10577 bp, 10 predicted proteins | sample SS_ome_12_FD_132455 | JGI IMG/M metagenome (GOLD analysis project Ga0180438, IMG submission 132455) | Hypersaline lake sediment archaeal communities from the Salton Sea, California, USA - SS_3_D_2 metaG | ecosystem: Environmental > Aquatic > Non-marine Saline and Alkaline > Hypersaline >... | reverse complement strand
GCCGCTCGACGCCATGGAGCTTTAGCGCCTCCACGATCTGGCTCTCGATGGTCCGCACCGGATTGAGGGCGTTCATTGCCCCCTGGAAGACCATGGACAGGCCATGCCATCGCACCTGTCGCATCTGCCCTTCACTGTACTGTAGAAGGTCCTGGCCGTCAAAGAGCACCTGGCCGTGCACGATGCGGCCTTCCTCTGGCAGCAGGCGGAGGAGGCTCATCATCGCCGTGGTTTTGCCGCAGCCACTCTCGCCTACTAACCCCAGCGAGGAACCTTGCTCCAGCCGAAAGCTCACGCCCTCCACGGCGCGCAGCGCCCTATCAGCGCCGGTCAGGTAATCTACTGACAGATCTCGCACATCCAGCAGGGTCATGGATCGGCCTCCTGCCCTCGCTCGGCTGCGGTCGTTGTCCCTTTTGGAAGCACAGAGCCTCCAGCCACCAGCGCGACCATTCGCCTGGCGTTAAAGAGGTGGTGGCTGCGCAGCTGGGGGTTGACGATCTGGTCCAGCGTGTTGCCAATGAGAATCAGGCTTAGACTGATCCAGACGATGGCAAGGCCAGGAGGCAGGATGAACCACCATGCCTGGCGGCTGACAGCCCGCTCGAAAGCAAAGTTGAGCATCGAGCCCCAACTGATGAGTGTGGGGTCACCCAACCCCAGGAAGGCCAAGGACGACTCGGCCAGGATGGCCACCGAGATGTCGAGCACTGCCTGGGCAATGATCAGGGGCAGCACCAGAGGTAGAACGTGGCTCAGAATGATGCGCCAATCACTGGCACCGAGAGATCGGGCTCGGAGGACGAACTGGCGCTCCTTGACGCTGAGGACCTGGGAGCGCACCAGACGCGCCGTGTAGGTCCAGCCCAGCAGGCCGATGACCAAAATGATATTCAGCAATCCACGCCCCATCACGGCAATGATGACGAGCATCAGTGGCAGGTCGGGAATGACCATCAAGAAATCGACAAAGCGCATGGATAGGTTGCCAACCCGCCCGCCAAAGTAACCGGCCGTCAGCCCGACGGTGGTGCCAATGATCATAGACATGAATGAGGCAGTAAAGCCGACGACCAACGACACCCTTGCGCCATAGATCAGCAGGCTCAGCACGTCCTTGCCCGCGTCATCCCGGCCGAGCCAGTGCTCGGCATCCGGCGGGGCCAGAATGTCCTCGGGCTGCACCCGCACCCTCTCCCTGGGATTATAGGGAGCCAGCCACGGGGCCAAGATGGCGACCAGCACCACGAGGAGGAGCATCAGCAGGCCGATCACACCCATGGGACTCCGGAAATACTGCTTTACCGCTGCCATTGATCCTCCCCCCTCTAGTCTGGCTTCACGCGCGGATCCAGGACTGAGTACAGGATTTCGGCCAGCAGGTTGGCCAGGATGACGCTGACGGCCAGCAGCAAGAAACTGCCCTGGAGTACAGGGTAGTCGCGCTTTTGTACCGCCTCGTACATCAAGCGTCCCAGTCCGGGCCAGGAGAAGACCGTCTCCACCTGGATCGCCCCACCGACCGTGTAGCCAAAGGTGAGGGCGATCATGGTCACCATGGGCAGCATGGCGTTCTTGAGCGCGTGGTCGCGCAAGGTGCGGTAGGTGCTCAATCCCTTAGCCTTGGCCGTCAGGATATAGTCCTGGGTCAACACCTCCATCACGCCGCTGCGCATGATCAGGATGTATTCACCGGTGTAGACGATGGCCATGGTAATGGTGGGCAGGATCAGGTGCTTGCCCACGTCGAGCCAGTAGGTCAGCCCATCCTCGGGTTTGAGACCTGGGGTGACCATGCCCCCAACGGGCAGGTGGCCACGAGCCAGGACCAACAGGATGATACCCAGAAAGAAGGTGGGCAACGCCCAACTGAATAGGGCCCACAGCAGGATACCAGCATCCAGGCGGGTGCCACGTCGCCAGGCCGCGATCAGGCCAAGCGCCATGCCCAGCACAATGGCGATCAGGTCGCCAGTGAATACCAAAACCACCGTCCGCCATACCCGCTCGCTCAGGATGTCGGCCACGTCACGCCGGCTCACGAAAGAGATGCCCAATTCACCTTGAAACAGATTGCGGATGTAGGCGGTGAACTGGCTGTCGAAAGCACCCACGACGTCGCCCTGTCGCAGCTGGTCGGCGTCAAACCAAACCGGCTTGTCCAAGCCGAAGGTGGACCGGATCCGGTCTTGGGCCTCGCGCGTCATCCGCGGGCTGTGGATGATCAGCTTGACCGGATCTCCGGGCAGGATGCGAAAGAGAACAAAGTTAAAGATCAACACCGCGATCAAGGTAACCACTGCAAAGGTTACCTTGCGGAGTATGTAATTGCCGCGTTCCATAAGGGCTCTCTCCGCGGTTTGCAGACATCGATCGGGAATAGTCGGTCCAGCAACCGTCTGGACCGACTATTCCAGAAAACCTGTCGTCGCTATTCTACAGGCCTGCCCTGTAGGAAAGCCCACTTCCAAAGGATATCGCCAGCCTCGACGGGAAACCCGGTGAACCGGTCGCTACGATAGGCCTGGATGGTCTTTGGGTAGGTCAGCATGATGTACGGGCGATCCTCAAAGAGCTTCTCCTGCATCTTCCAGATCAACTCGCGGCGCGCCTCGTGATCCACCGTGATGCCTTGTTGGACGTACATCTCGTCGAATTCTTGGTCGCAGTAGCCGCTGTCGTTCCAGCCGCCTTCCTCTCGTTCATCGCAGCCAAAGATCAGCATGGCAAAGTCAGGGTCGGGGTCCAGTCCCCATCCCCAGTAGATCAGGTCGAAGTCAAAGTCAGGATAGAGCGCGATCAGGCTGTCCTCGTCCATGACAGTGGGAGGGGCTGCGATGCCAATCTGGGCCAGCCCGTCGGAGATGATCTCCAGAATACGAGCGTTACTGGCTGTGTCCTCTGCGTACAGGCGATACTCTAGCGGGTTGCCGTCCGGGTCCTCGCGGATCCCATCGTCGTCACTGTCAACGTAGCCAGCGTCCTCCAGGATTGTGTTTCCCTCCTCCACATTGAAGGGGATGTCTACGACGTCACTGTTGTGCCAGTCGCCCAGCGACGTGGGAACCACCACAGTAGCCGGATCGGCGTAGCCCAGATAGGCCACGTTGATGATCTGTTGCTTGTCAATGGCGTGGGCAATGGCCAGCCGCACCGCCGGATCGTTCAGGCTGGCCGGCTGGGTGCCATTCTCGTGGGAGTTGATGATCAGCTCATCGATCGTCGTGGACGGCATGATGGCTAGCTCGACGTTCTCCTCCCCCCTCAGGGTTTCTATCGCCGTGGACGGAACGGTATCAATGGCGTCCACCTCACCGGCAAGAAGCGCCTGAACCATGGTGTCCTCGGTGGCATACTCCTGGTAAACCACGCGGTCGATGGCCGGCTTACCCCGGAAATAGTCCTCGTTGGCCTCCAGGATCAGGTATTCGCCCTCCACCCAGTCCACCAGTTTGTAGGGACCGCTGCCCAAGCCTGCGGAGAGATCCTCAAACTCCATGATGTCGTCGTAGGTCATGCCCTCCCAGACGCTCTGCGGCAGGATCCAGACGTATATTAGCAGGTACTCCATGTTGCCCACCGGGTCTGATAGGGTGACTTGCAGGGTCGTGGGGTCGAGGGCGACCACCTCGTCAAAGTTGGCCAGGTAGAAACCAAAGGTCTCGGGCTCATTTTCGATGGTCCAGTTCAAGCTCCAGGCCACTTCCTCGGCGGTGAGAGGAGTGCCGTCGTTGAAGGTCATCCCCTCGCGGATCTTGAAGGTCCACACCAGCCCGTCTTCGGACACCTCCCAGCTTTCGGCCAGTCCGGGCTCCAGAGTCGCCAGTTTGGTCTCCTCCACCAATGTGTCGTACAACAAGTAGCGGAGGGCATAGTTGTACCACCCAAATGTCGGGTTGGCTGTATCCCAGATGTAGGTAGTTCCCACCCGCAAGGTCACGGGCTCTTCCGCCTCGGCAGGAGCAGCTTCTGTAGGCTCCCCTGCCTGAGTTGGTGCAGGTGCCTCTGTAGGCTCCACCGCCTGGGTCGCTGCCGGGGCCTCTGTCGGGGCAGGGGCACTTGTCGGTTCCGCGGTAGGACCACAAGCAGCCAGCAGCAGTGCACCGGCGACCGCCACAAGGAGCAATGCGTGAAACCAGGTCTTTCTCATGATTGACCTCCTTCTCTTTTTGGTTTGGGTTTCTGGGGTACCAGCGGCCCTCCGCAGGCCACTGCCCAACGATCCCACGCGCTACTTGTCCCAGAGTGCCAAGAGGCAGACTACCCGCTCATGGAGCGGGACATCGGGTACGGTGCGCTTCCAATCTGGTAGTCACCACCCCCTTTCTCCTCGTCGGGCAAAACTTGAGGGCAAGATGAGGTGTTGCCTACAACCCATGCAGATCGCGGCGCGGTCGCATCGGGATGGTGCGAAACTCGCGCACAAAACGGACGAAATTGCCCACCGTCGTCTCGAACAGGGCGTGTCCGAAGTCGGCTGTGGCAACAGTCGGATCACCGCATACCCCGTTCTCGCTCATGCGTGACCACCAGTCCTGCCAGGAAAGGAGGCTGGGCTCGGGGTGATCCCAGTTAAAGTACTCTAGCTTGAGTTGGCCGATCTCCCGGATGGCTTTGTCCATCTGCACCAGGTCGGGCCGCAGGTGCAGCATCATCGCTGTTTCGTATTCTCCGGCGTGGGCGATGCCGCCTGGCCCAGAGCGTCGCATCTGAGACAGGGTGGGCTCAGCCAGAGTGGGATCAACAGCCGCGTTAGGGCTCATCGCCCCACAGACGATGCCCGTTTCCAACACAACTCTGCGAGCGGCCAGGTCGGCGATGGCGGCGTTGGAACCGTGGCCATTGACGATGAGAACGTGAGTAAAGCCGTGGCGTGCGACGCTGGCAGCCACATCGGCGACAGAGGCCAGGAGGGTTTGCATGTCCACCGAGATCGTACCTGGAAAGTCCATGTGATGCTCATCGAGGCCATAGGCCATGAGAGGCATGACCAGCATCTCCCCAGGCGCCCTGCGAGCAGACTCCAGGCAGATGGCCTCGACGATAACGTTGTCGGTGTTGAGCGGGAGGTGCGGACCGTGATCCTCAACCGCGCCAAATGGCAACAGCACGACCGGCTGCTGGGTGATTGCCTGCCTCATCTCGAGCCACGTCAGCTCGTCGTAACGAACCTTGGTCATCTTGGCCTCCAGTGGACTGGCCTTCGGGTCAAAGCCCGTCTGTGCAGTTGCGGCATGCCCCGCATCGTCTATAGTGGGTAGGCAGCGTACTGGTTTTCACAGGGTGGCCCTGGCGCCGCCCAGATCACCTGCTCGCTGAGGTCCATTACCAGCGACACAATGGTCATTTGCCGCTCATGCGGTGGTTCTTTGAGATCTTGATGCCCACAGACCGAGTTTGGGTAGTTGACGTGATCGCGGAGGATGTCCTGGAGACCCTCAACGGTCACGCCACCGAACTGCACCTTGAGCAGCCGCTGGACACGGTTGAGCCGCACGTGCGAACCCGCATAGGTGCCAGGCTCCTCCAGAGCCTGCATCTTGGGTGCGAGGTAGTGGTTGGTGTGCGCCAGCCAACCCCCATGCCCGTACAGGATGTCGTGGGTCGTGGCTGAGGTCTCGACGCTGTACAGCTCCCCGTGAGCATCGGCCAGTAGGTAATTGTAGCCTCCAGCCCGTAGCTTGGGCACACAGGCGCGGATCGCCTGCCCAATGGTGCACGCGCTGAGCACCGCCCGCGAAAAGAGAATGCGAGGTACACCCACACGCCCGTCGTTGGGACAGACTGAGTTGATGGCCACGGCGATTCCTTCGGCGTTGAGGCCAATGTTGGCCAGCAGCGGTCCGTAGGTCATGCCGATGAATGCCGGCCCGTCATCCGGCTCGGCATGGACCAGGTATACGGTGTCGTGGTCCACGCTGTTCCAGTCCTCATTATGAGCCAGCAAGACATGGCCGTCAGCCGTATGGTCACTGCGAACGGACAGGGAGGTGCAGCCCCACATCCGGTGCTGGACGTCGGTCAACTCCTCATAGCAGTTGAGGATCCAGATCTCGTGAAAAGGGACGCTGGCGCCCTCTGCAATGCCACGGATCTCCTCAACGAATTGGGGAAAGGCTTCTTCACTGTAGGGCAGGAACTTTTGTGTCTCGCGGAGTGCCTCTTCCCAGGTCAGTTTGGTGGCCTTGGGGATGACTGTTCGGTAGCGGTCCAGGGCTCTCACAATCTGTGGGCGGGCACTTTCTCCCTGTTGCTGTCCCCGCTCGCGAGGGCTCCCTTTGATCCGGATGAGTGGCAGACTCTGTGAGTTCATGTGCTTTCCTGCCCTACGCCAGGTTGTGCCTTGCACAGCGCTGCCCTTAAGGCGCCCCGTCGTCAGGCTAGCTTGCTCAGGCTCTCGCCTCTGACTTGAGATCTGGGGACCAGTCACACGCCAGTTTGTAGCTCTCGGCGATCACCAGTGTTTCTGTAGCCCGAACCCCTGGTATTTGCTGGATCTGCCCCGTGACCACATCGGTGAGATGGGATAGATCCCGGCAAAAGACCTCAAGGATCAGATCGTAGGATCCCAGCGTCGTGACGAGATGGCTCACTTCCGGCACTTTTGCGATGGTCCTGGCGATCTGGTTGGCCATCCCAGGTTCAGCGGAGACGGCGACCATCGCTGTGGCTTCGTAGCCCAGTGCGCTGGGCTCGATGATCCCCACTACGCGAATCATGCCTTCGGCAACCAAGTTCTGGTAGCGGGTGCGGATCGTCGTCTCGGATACACCGGCCTGCCTTGCGATTTGAGTGAACGGAATCCGCCCCTCCGCCTGCAGGGCCTGAATAATGCGTCTGTCCAAGTCGTCCACGGCACCTCCCCAATGGCCCAACGCTTGCTCCTAGCTTGTACTGCATGGCCAGATGCCTGCTACTGTACTCTCCCATTATCAAAGTAATAGCTGTATTTTACCACGAAATTCAAAGTTAAGCAAGTCTACTAGATTGAGTTTCAAACATCGATGCGATCTGTCTTCTGTTTTGTGCTATGCGCTCATCGAACTCACCTCGGGTTGGCCTACCATGCTGCGCTAGCTCGCAGCCAGCGCAGCGTTGTCCGTACGGACTGCCGGCACAAAAAAGGGACCGCGGGAATGCTCCATCTGGACATTCCCATGGTCCTTTTGGACGATTCGACCGTGGTCGTCAAGGACGCGGAGGGCAAGATACACGTCAAGAACCAAACGGATCGAGGCGTGGTGGTGGACGCCGACCATGGTGCCCACTGTCGGGAATCGGCGCCGAGGGACTGAGTTTAAGATGATCTCCTTACTGCTCGGGCATCGACAGCTGCTTATGGCGCCGGCGCAAGGGCAGCTTCACACTACGCAGCCGGTCTCGGACCGCATCCAGGAGGGAAGGCTTCTCCTCCGGAGGCTCGTCCGGCTCGGGTAGTTCCAGGATCTTTTCGTACAGGTACATAAAGATCTCGCGACCGGTGGCAATGATCGGCACCGCCAGCAGGACGCCCAGGATGCCAGCCACGCTGCCACCGACCAAGATGCCGATGATGACCACCAACGGCGGTACCTCCAACTCTCCACCCAGCACGTACGGCACGATTAGTTGGTTCTCCACAACCTGGACAAGCAGGTAGAAGATCAGAACAATGATGGCAAAGGCGGGCGGAGATATGGCGAAATGGCTGGAGCCAAAGAGAAGGGCCATGCCGACGCCGGGGATGAGCGCCAGGGCCGGGCCCAGGTTGGGAATGATCTCCATCATGCCCGAGATAAAGCCCAATAACAGCGCATTCCGGTTGCCGAGCAGGGCATTGCCCAGCCAGACGATGACCCCGACGATGACCATCAATGCGAACTGCCCGCGCAAGAATGACAGCCACACCCCCTCGATACGGTTCACCAGGTCCGTAATCTCTTGCAGATAGACCGGAGGGATCAGCCGGGGATACCCTTCCAACATGCGACGGCCCGACAGGCTCAGATGAAAGCTGATCAATAGCATGAACACCACAGTGACGACAGCCGAGATGATCGGCCCCAGGATGTCGGCGATGAAACCCAATGTTCCGGCCAACTGGTCGACGATGGTGCCCATGGTCTCTTCATAGGTGACTGGCTCCGACGTGCCGGGCGGCGGGATCCCTTGCAAGGCTGCGATCACCGAGTCCAGAAGGGGCGTCAACAGCCCGTTCAGCACCGGAATCTGCGACACCTGCGCCGAGAGGTCCTCCAGCGTCGATGATACTATCTCTGCCAGGGCATGAAAGTCGACGTTGATCAGATCGTTAAGAGTCTGAATCAGGTTGGGTATTACGACTAGGGGAATCAGCACGAGCAAGGCCACGATCAACAGATAGGTGATGGCAATCGACAGCCCTTGGTTCAGCTTGAGCCGCCGCTGCAAAAAGCCCAGAACGGGCTGGACGACCATGGCCAGCAGGGCGGCGACAATGACTGTGGGGATGACGCTGCGGCTGGTCCACAGTACCGCCAGCATCGCCAGGAATAAGCCGACGCCGACCACATATTTCGTCGGCTCCCGCCAGCGGCTGGATGGGGCTGGCAGTTGCGGACCGGTCCCTTCGGGCCGGGAGCCTGGCTCAGGCTGGGATGCAGCCTGCGGGTGTTCCTGCAACACCGATAGCGTGGTGACCGGCCTGGCATCGCCTGTGGCAAGCGGCAAGGCAGGCGCCGGCACGGCGGATCTGGGGGTGGCTTGTTCTTTGACCAAAGACCTCCGACGGGCAAGCTTGCCCATCGACTCGCAACGAGATCATAGCTGCAAGGGGTTATGGCACCAAAGCTCATCCAATCTCCGCCGGGCTTGTGCCCGGTTCGGTATTGTGCTAGAATGCACGAAATGCAATCTATGACAGCGAGGACAGGGGCTCGTGCTGGTCCCTGTTCATTCAATTTGGAGGTACCATTGATTAGCGGAGGTCATGACAGGTGACAGGGGTTTTATGGGCCATCGTTGCAGGACTCGGATTCGGCGTCTTCCAATCCTTCAACCGTAGAGCTGGGCGCAGCATCGATAGCTACCTGTCCACATTCATGCTGCTTGTCGTGAGCTCTATCGTACTCGTAGTCGTGTCGCTTCTGACAGAAGACCTGTGCCCATTGAGGGAAGCGCCGTTGATGGCATACGTCAATTTCGGGGTAGCTGGCTTTGTCCATTTCTTCCTGGGCTGGACCTTTCTCACGCTGAGCCAGAAGCTGGTCGGCGCTGCGCGCACCGGCGCGCTGATCGGCACCACACCGCTTTTCGCGTTCGCCGTGGGTCTGGTGTTCTTTGGGGAAGTGCTGAGTTTGCCGGTCATCATCGGTGTAATCCTGGTGATGTCTGGCGTGTATCTGGTGTCCAATGGCTGAGTCGAGAGAGCAGGTGCCGCCAGTGTCCCAAGACTCTGATACCATTAACGTCACCTGGCGTAACTCGCTATTTGGCCTCGGTACTGCCATCTGTTTCGCCATAAGCGCGATCTTTATCCGCAATGGCTTGGAGGGACTGCCGTCGCCGCTGTTGGGTGTTTCCGTTGGCATGATCATCACGGCCGTTGTCTACGGGCTAGTTCTCATCTTCCGGCGCAAGCAGATCCAGCAAGGACCCATTCCCCGGGACGCGTGGCTGTTCCAGGTGGCGGCAGGCGCCATCGTAGGTCTGGCAACGTGGGCCCGGTGGATAGCACTGGATATGGCTCCGGTAGCAGTCGTGATGGCGCTGGGGCGGACCAATGTGCCCGTAGTGATATTCCTGGCGCCATTACTCGTTGGGCGCAAGGCAGAACGGGTCACGTCCCGGGTGTGGCTGGGTGCCGCCCTGATCGTCGCTGGTGCCGTGATCCTGAACCTCTACTCCTGAGGACGTGGTGTCACTCGACGAGGATTGCTGTCTAGGCTATGCGTACCGGCATTCCATCAGTGTCAAAGCTTGAATCAAAACGCGATGGAGGGACACACAACACGCGTGTCCCTCCACATGCGGTCCGTTCTGTTGGTACCCCCGGGGCGACTCGAACGCCCGCGCACGGCTCCGGAGGCCGCCGCTCTATCCACTGAGCTACGGGGGCAGGTTAAACCTATTCTAGCACAATAGAGGCCAATTGGCAAAAACAATGGCCGGCAGAGGCTGCAGATCTAGTGGAGAGACGATGGACAACAGACGACGGGAGGGTGATCCACCCGTCGTCGTCCATCACGCAGCCTCTGTTACCGGCTCTTCGCCTGTGTCTGGTGGGGGCAACCGGCCATAGATGGCGGTCACTGACAGGAGTTGTTCGGCCACTTTGCTGGTCAAGGCACCAGGCAATAGGCGCCAGCACCAATTGGGCGGGCCGACGGTGCTGGGGGTATTCATGCGGGCCTCATGCCCCAGACTCAAGAGGTCCTGGGTAGTAGTCATGGCCGTGTTGGCCACCGAGGCCCACGCCAGCCGGATCAGGTCCCAGACGATGTCGGCGCCAGCACGGCCCAGGTATTTGCGGGCATAGTCCCGCTCCTCCTCGGTCGAGGTCGCCTGGTACCAGCCCACACAGGTGTCGTTGTCGTGGGTGCCGGTATAGACGACCCAGT
>Ga0180438_10011679_pt1 | contig 10577 bp, 4 predicted proteins | sample SS_ome_12_FD_132455 | JGI IMG/M metagenome (GOLD analysis project Ga0180438, IMG submission 132455) | Hypersaline lake sediment archaeal communities from the Salton Sea, California, USA - SS_3_D_2 metaG | ecosystem: Environmental > Aquatic > Non-marine Saline and Alkaline > Hypersaline >... | reverse complement strand
GAATGTGGACAATATCTATGTCGGGGCGCTCCAGGACCTCCCGGAAATCTCGATACCCTTCAACCCCCGGGCCGGCTATGTCCAGGGCAATTTTAAGATGTTTATCATCCACATCGCACACCGCCAGGAGGTGCGCCCCCTCGTATCGCAGATGAGCCTTTCCCATCCCCCCCACCCCGATGACCGCACTGGTCAGCTGATCGCTGGGTGCCAAGTAGCCCCGCCCCCCCAGTACGGCGCGGGGCACGACGCTGACGGCGGCCGCGGCCGTGACCGCACACTTCATGAATTCTCTTCGGCTGATCCGCTCTCTAATCATCATTGGACGGCTCCCCTATCGGGATTTCCCGTACATCCTCAGTGTAGGACAATCGGGGATATATTTCCACCCGCCTGACTTATATTTCCGACCTCGGCCCAATCACCAGCGGTCCGTCCGGAAAGGCGATGCCGGCAGACCCTCGCGGTTTCCCAGATTGGGAACCGCCAGCTGGTGCCAACCCATGCGTACCGCTTCGGGTTCCAAAACCCTCGGGCTCCAAACCACCACCGTATCGCCTTCGATCCGCGCCTCGGCCTTATAGAAGATGTGGTCGGGGCCGGCGATTTCGAACCAGCTGAGCGGCCTTCCGTCCAGAGAGATCAAACCGCCGCACGCATGGTCGAAAAAGATACGGATCCTATCCGCGGATTTCACCATGGATTTGTAGAGGGGGCCGGAATACACCACATCCGTCCGACCATAGGTTCGAGCCAGCGCCCATAGAGATAAGCGGCGCCCCACTTCCTTCTTGTTGCGGGGATGGATGTCGCTGAGATTGGTGATATCCGTGACCACCGCCATCCCGGTATGGGGCAGCGTCAAGACCTCTGCCTGGGCTTCCCATATGAGCGGCAGGCGCTGAAAATCCAAAACCTCGCTCCCGCCCTCCTCCGGACTGTAGGCATAATTGAAGGGCGCCAGCTGGACATAATAAAACGCCAGATCCTCTTTACCCCAAACCTCCCTCCACCCTCGGATCAAGGCTTCCATCTTCGGTCGGTAGGCAAGGCCGTCATTGCGGTTGGCCTCTCCCTGATACCAGATGGCTCCGCGAATGGCATAGGGTACCAAGGGATGGATCATCCCGTTATACAGGGCGGTGGGCTGTTGAGGATGGGCCAGCGGATGCCTCGGCGGCTCGGGGACCGAGGCCGGGGGTTGGCCACTCCGGTCCAGGCTCTCCTGCGCGGCCTTGATCCAGTTCTCCCACTGCGGAAGGGCTTCTTGGACGATGTGCTTATACTCCTGGTGGGCGGCCTTGATATCCTCCAAGATCGAAGCCATTTCCTCCTCGGTACGGAAGCCTGCGACCGGGGTCCAGGGTTCGATCCGGGTGCCGCCCCAAGCGGATTGGATCAGCCCCACGGGTACCTCTAGTTTCTGGTGCAGCTCAAGGCCGAAGTAATAGGCCACGGCCGAGAATTCGCGGACCGTGTCTGGAGAGCAGGCCGCCCAGCCGGCATCCACATCCGATTCGGGCTCGGCGGAGGCTCTGCGGGGAACTTGAAACAGCCGGATGCGGGGATAGTGGGCGCGTTGGATTTCCGGCATGGGAGTGTGGGTGCGGCTCAGGGTCCACTCCATATTGGACTGCCCGGAGGCCAACCAGACCTCACCGACCAGGACATCCTCCAGCCTAATCGCCGGACTGCGGCTGCCGCTTATGGTCATGGAAGCGGGAGTGGCATCCGCTCTTTCGGGCTCCAGCGTGATCCGCCATTGCCCCGTATCATCGGCCCGAGCGGTGACCTCTTGACCGTGGAACTTGACGGTCACGCTCTCGCCGGGTTCCGACCACCCCCACAGCAAAATCGGTTGGTCCTGCTGTAGGACCATGTGGAAGCCAAAAACCGACGGCATGCGGATTTCTCCCCGGCTTGTCCCACAGAGTACGGCCCCCAGTACCGTGACCATCATCCAGAGTACAACTCGTCTTTTCATCTTTAAAACCATGCTCCTCCTCCTTTCCCGCTCATCCCGGTGTCTTTATCGCCGCGTCACCTGATAGAGGGCATTTTCTTCGGTCTCGAAAACGCTCACTCCGCCTGCGGTGGTGTCATCGCGACCGGATGGGTGTAACACATCAGGGTGGTGGGATTTATGCCGGCGGGAGAGCCTTCCTCTCTCCCCGATCGGCAGGATACCAGAACCCCCGGCGCGATAATCAGCCAGCAAAGACCACGTTTCATGCTCGATTCCTTATCAGAATCCAATGTCTTGAATTGGCAAACCACCCGTCTGCGCATCATATGCAAACCGGATTTCCGGGAGGGGATGGCGTCCGCCGTCCGGGATTCGATCACCGCCGGTCGCGGCGCTCTTGATCCTGCCTCAGAAACTCGCGGTCCAGCTCCCCCGAATCTCCATATCGCCGGCGGAGGCGGTCCAGCTCCTGAGTCAGCTCCGTTGCCACAGTGGAGTAAGCCGGGTCTCCATAGACATTATTAAGCTCCATGGGATCCTGATCGAGATCGTAGAGCTCCCAGGCGTCGATATCGTGGTAGAAACGGATGAGTTTGTAGCGCCCGGTCCGGACACCGAAGTGGCGCTTGACCATATGCGCGCCGGGGTATTCGTAATAATGGTAGTAAAAGGACTGCCGCCAATCGGAGGTGTGCCCGGCCGGCAACAGCGCTCGCAGCGAACGCCCCTGCATATCCGAAGGTGTCTCGACTCCGGCCAGCTCCAGAAAAGTCGGCCCGAAATCCAGGTTTAGAACCAGGTCTTCATTGACCGATCCCGGCGGGACGGCACCCGGAAGGCGCACCAGCAGCGGCATGCGCAGCGACTCCTCGTACATGAAGCGTTTATCGAACCAGCCGTGTTCTCCCAGATAGAATCCCTGGTCCGAGGTGTACACGACCAATGTGGACTCGGCCAGGCCGGAGCGGTCCAGGTAGTCCAAAACCCGGCCCACACTCTCGTCGACCGATGCGATACAGCCCAGGTAATCCTCCATGTAGCGCTTGTATTTCCAGCGTACCAGATTTTCGCCTTGTGGTGAGTCCCGCTCAAACGCTTCTCTTTTCGGTCCGTAGGCCGCTTCCCACGCCACTCGTTGCTGTTCATTGAGCCGCGCAGGAGGCTCCCCCATCTTGAGGTCATAGTCCAACCGCATGTGTTCTCGGATCGTCATCTCCTGCTCTATGGCGGCTGCCGAACGTGTGGCATAGTCATCGAACAGGGTTTCAGGTTCCGGGAATATCGTATCATCGTATAGGGTCAAATGCCGCTCCGCCGGCTGCCAGTTGCGATGGGGGGCCTTGTGATGGAGCATGAGCAGAAATGGCCGCTCGGGATCCCGCCGGTTCTGCATAAACTCCAAGGCGATATCCGTAACGATGTCGGTGACGTAGCCCTGATGTGGCTTCTCCTCGCCCATTTCGATCATGTCCGGATTATAATAATGACCCTGCCCGGGAAGCACGTGCCAGTAGTCGAATCCCGTCGGAGGGCTCTTGAGGTGCCACTTACCGACCATGGCGGTCTGGTATCCTGCGGCTTGGAGCAGTTTGGGAAATGTCATCTGGGTACCGTCGAAACTCTGGATGTTATCGCGCACCCCGTTGAGATGGCTGTATTTGCCGGTCAGGATCACGGCGCGGCTGGGCGCGCAGATGCTGTTGGTGCAGAAACAGTTGGTGAAGCGCATGCCTTCGGCGGCGAGGCGGTCGATATGGGGTGTCGTGTTTATGCGGCTGCCGTACGCGCCTATGGCCTGCGCGGCGTGGTCATCGGTCATGATGAACAGGATGTTGGGATGCTCCGGGAAGGCGCGCCGTTCCCCCCGGCAGCCGGGAAAGGCCAATACCAGGATAAGCACGCCCCATCCCCCTAAGCGTCTCCATAGTGTCGGCTTCAAGACTCCCTCCTTACAGAGTTTTTCCGTCCCTCGAAAACCCGTCTTCGCTATTTGGCAGGCCCTGCCGGCATATTTTCCATGAGGTACCGGCTCAGGAGCGTAAACAGATGCCGGGACGTGTTTTCCCCTTCACTTATCCCATGACTTCGGTTGGGATAAGACATCATGGTGAAGGATTTATTGTGCTTGATCAGCTCGTTGACCAAGGCCTCAAAGCTCTGATAATGCACGTTGTCGTCCGCCGTGCCGTGCACGACCAGCAGATTGCCCTCCAGCTTATGGGCAAAGGTGATGGGAGAGCCGTCCTGGAAGCCGGCTTCGTTGTCTTCCGGCAGCCCCATATATCTTTCCTGATAGATGGTGTCATAGAAGCGCTGGTTGCTGACAAAGGCGATGGCCAGGGCCGTGTGATAGAGTTCCGGGTAGCGGAAGATGGCATTCAGGCTCATGGACCCCCCCCCGCTCCATCCCCAGATAGCGACCCGTTCCGGGTCAACGTAGGGGCGTTCGGCCAGGATAGCCTGCAGGGCGGCAGCCTGGTCGGCTGAAGCGAGGATGCCGATCTGGCGGTAAATGGATTTGCGCCAGGCTCGGCCGCGGGGGGCTCTGGTGCCGCGGTTGTCGATGCTCATCACCAGGTATCCATGCTGATTGAGCATCGTATGCCACAGGGTATTGCGGCCGCTCCAGCGGTCCTGCACCGTGGAGCCGGCGGGTTCGCCGTAGACAAAGATCAGCAGGGGGTACTTTTTTCCGGGATCAAAATCGGGCGGTTTCATGCACCAGGCGTCCAGCAGGACGCCCTCTCCGATATCCACGCGAAAAAACTCCACCGGTTTCCGCGCCAGGGAAGCGACCTTGGCCTGCAAATCGGCATTGTCAGTCAGCATTCGAACCGATGTGTGATCGGGGAGCCGGATCAGGTCGGTCTTAGGGGGGGTGTCGAAACTGGAATGCGTGTGGATGGCCCAGCCGGCATCCTGTGAGATCTGGTACCCGTGGTTCCCCGGCTGCGATTCTGGGCTCAAGCGTTCCCTTTTTCCTGATCCGTCCAGCGGAACCCGGTAAAGGTGCCTCTGGGTGGGCATATCGGGAGCGGCGGAGAAGTACAACCAACCGCCCGACTCGTCCAGGCGCTCTATGCTGACGACGTCGTATTCTCCCGGGGTCAAACAGGTGACCTCGTCCCCGCTTCGAGAGATCCGGAATGCTTGGGTCCAGCCGTCCTTTTCGCTGAGCCAGGTGAAGGAGCGCCCTTCGTCCAGCCAATAGAGGTCGTCCACTACCTCCACCCAGGCCTCGTCTTTATCGGTGTACACGGTCCGGACTTTTCCGGTATAGATGTCACCCAGCATGACCCAATTGGTGTTCTGCAGGCGGTTCAGGCGCTGGAACACGATCTCACGGGAACTGGCTGCCCAGTCCATGCGCGCAATATAATGCTGACGGGAATCACCCGGCAGGTTGAACCAGAGGGTATTGCCGCCCGCCGCACTCACGACTCCGACCCGACAGGCGGAATTGGTCTCGCCCACCTTGGGATATTTGAAGGTAATGATGCGGGGGTACAGGTCGTCGGTGTTGTTGATCATATGGAATTCCCGCACGCCCGAGCTGTCCAACTGCCAATAGGCGATGTGCTTTCCGTCCGGGCTCCACCGGAACCCGTCCCGCAGCCCGAATTCCTCCTCGTAAACCCAGTCAAAGGTCCCGTTGATGATATTCTCGGATCCATCCCGGGTGAGCTGTTCGATGCGCCCGCTTTTCAGATCCTGCACGTAGATGTTATGTTTCATGACGTAGCCCACCCGGCCCCCGCCAGGTGAAAACTTGGCGAACATCAGCGTAGCCGGCTCGGCGTCGCCGCCCAGTTTGACCAGGGTTCCCTGCCCAAGATCCAGAACCCAGTAATCTCCGCGGGTGTTCTGGCGCCAGACCCGCTGCGTGTTTGTGAAGATCAGAAGCTTCTTTTCATCCTGCGACCAGGAATAATTGGATATCTCCAGCGGTTCGGTTTGATCCTGGGGGATGAGCCGTTCCGCCGGGACGAGTATCTCCCGGTCACCGGATTCGGGATCATAGAGTACGATATCACTCCCGCCATCCAGGGTCTCCGAATCTTCGAGGGTGGTGTAACCCCTTCCGGCTGATAACCAGCGGGCCGGCCCGAATCTCGGGCTGGAGAATTCCCCGGAAAAAATTCTGTCCAGTGTCACCTGCGATTCCGGGCTGAATTCCTCCGGCGGCGATCCGGTTTGGCACGCTGTGAGCATGAATCCCACTGCGGTCGCGACGACGATCAGCCGAAAATATTTTTTCATGTCTCTCCCTCCCCGATTTCTATATTTGAGCTCCTCAACACCTGTCTAACACAACCCCTGTCGCTCTGTCAAAACTTTCTCCCGGAGTCGAGCTTCTCCGCCTGTAATCTCCGCCCTCCGGAAAAAGACTCTGGACTTCGGGATAAACGGAGCAGGCGCCGAGATGAGACTTTCACGGCTCAATGGCCGGAGTGTATTTATCTCCCCGACCTAGCTCAGGATGCGGCCAGCTTCTTGTAGGTGTCGTATCTCTGTTTGGCTTCCTGGGCCGCGCGCTCGAACAGGGTTTTGGCCACCTCCGGATGCTGCTGGGCCAGGCTGCGGTAGCGGATCTCATTCTTGAGGAATTCCGAATACTCCAACTTGGGCTCGCGGGAATCCAGAATCAGGGGATTCTTCCCTTCTCCGGCCAGTTGCGGATTAAACCGATAAAGGATCCAATATCCGGAATCCACGGCCAGCTTTTCCTCCTGTTGAGTCATGCTCATATCGATCCCGTGGTTGATGCAGGGCGAGTAGGCTATGATCAGAGAAGGGCCGGGAAAGGCTTCGGCTTCCAAGAACGCCTTGATGCACTGGTTCATGTTGGCGCCCATCGCGACCGAGGCGACATAGACGTACCCGTAGGTCATCGCCATCATGCCCAGATCCTTTTTCTTGGTGCGCTTCCCTGCGGAGGCGAACTTGGCCACCGATCCGGTCGGCGTGGCCTTTGAGGCTTGGCCGCCGGTGTTGGAGTACACCTCGGTGTCCAGCACCAGGATGTTGACGTTGCGGTTCATGGCCAGCACGTGGTCCAGGCCGCCGTAGCCGATATCATAGGCCCAGCCGTCGCCACCGACGCTCCACACGCTCTTGTCTACGATAGAGTCTTGGAGCTCGATGATTTTATCGAGGATCGGAGCGGCCCGAGTGGGAGCCCTCTTCCGTGCCGCCGCCAGCTGTGCCTTGACCGCCGCCGACGCGGCCTTGGCGTCGTCATCCACTCCATCCCATAACTCCAGGCTTTTCTCGAGGGCGGCGGCAAGCTCCGGAGTGGTTCCATGCTCGAGCAGGGCCTCGATATTGGCCTTCAGCTGGCGCCGGTTGGAGTCCACCGCCAGCCGCATCCCGAAGCCGTATTCGGCGTTGTCCTCGAAGAGGCTGTTCGCCCAAGTGGGGCCGCGGCCCATCTTGTCTTTGCAGTAGGGGATGGTGGGAAAGGTCCCGCCGTAGATAGACGAGCATCCGGTGGCATTGGCGATGATCATCCGGTCTCCGAAGAACTGTGATGTCAGTTTGACATAGGGGGTCTCTCCGCAACCGCCGCAGGCGCCGCTGAATTCGAAATACGGCACCAGGAATTGGCTGCCTTTGATGGTCCCCCGCTTGGTCCCGTCCACAACGTTGTCTGGGAGGCGGTCGAAGAATAGGGCCTTGTCCGCCTCTCCGGCCTCCCGTTCCTGTTCCAAGGAGACCATTTCCAGGGCTTTTTCTTTGGACGGGCAGGTGTTGACGCAGCTGCTGCAGCCCACACAGTCTTCGATATACACCTGGATGCGGAACCTCAGGCCGCGTTCGTTCTTAGTGTTGGACTCGAGGGTCACGAAACCCTCCGGTGCATGGGCCAGCTCGCTGGGATCGATCTGTTTGGCCCGTATGGTGGCATGCGGGCACACCAGCGAGCACTGATTGCATTGGATGCAGTTCTCGGGGATCCAGTGCGGCACATGCGGAGCCACCCCGCGTTTTTCCAGGCGGGTGGTGCCGGTGGGGATGAATCCGTCGTAGGGCATCTGCGAAACTGTGATCTCATCCCCCTTGAAGTGCATGATGGGTTCGATGACCTGCTTGGCAAAACGATCGGCGTCCTCCGGGATCAGCCGGGGTGTGGGCGCAGATTTGGTGATCTTGTCCGGGATGGGGACTTCTTCCAATGCGGCCGACGCCTTATCGATGGCGTCCCAATTCATCTGCACGATATTTTTTCCCTTGGATAGGAATGTCTTCTTGACGACGTCCTTGATGAGCTCGATAGCCTCATCCTCCGGGAGCACGCCCGAGATCTTGAAGAAGGCGGCCTGCATGACTGTACTGATGCGCGCGCCCAGTCCCACCTCCTCGGCGATCTTGAGGGCGTCGATGTTGTATACTTTGATCTCCCGATCGATGATCGTCCGCTGGAGATCTTCGGTCAAATTCTCGAACACCTCATCGGCCTTCCAGTTGGAGTTGAGCAGGAAGATGCCCCCCTTCCGGATCCCCTCCAGGACGTCATAGCGTCCGATATAGGAAGCCTTGTGGAGGGCGACGAAATCCACGTGTTTCAGCAGGTATTGCGACTGGATTTCTTTCTTTCCGAACCGCAGGTGGGAGATGGTGACTCCCCCCGATTTTTTGGAATCGTACTGGAAGTAGCCCTGGGCGTACATGTCGGTGTGGTCGCCGATGATTTTGATTGAGTTCTTGTTGGCGCTCACGGTTCCGTCGGAACCGTATCCCCAGAAACGACAGCGGATGGTGCCCTCGGGCTCGGTCTCGATGGTGTCCTGCAGAGGCAGGGATTTGCCGGTGACATCATCTTCGATGCCCACGGTGAAATCATGGGAGCAGGCGGCGTTCAGATGATCATACACAGCCTTGACCATGGTGGGCGTGAATTCCTTGGAACTCAACCCGTAGCGGCCGCCCACAATGGTGATGTCCCGCCCGCTCAAGGCGACCTTTACGTCCAGATACAAAGGCTCTCCTAGAGCACCGGGTTCTTTGGTTCGGTCCAGCACCGCGATCTTCTTCACCGCGGCGGGGATGGCGGCCAGCAGCGCCTCCGCCGAAAAAGGCCGATAGAGACGCACTTTGACCGCCCCCACCTTTTCCCCTTGCTCGAGGAGGTAATTTACGGTCTCCTCGATGGTTTCGGTGGACGATCCCATGGATATGATGATGCGGTCCGCATCAGGAGCCCCGATGTAATCGAAAAGATGGTATTGACGGCCGATCTCGGCTGCCAGTTTGTCCATATATTCCTGGACCACGGCAGGAGCGGCTTCATAATATCGATTGACGGTTTCCCTTCCCTGAAAATAGACATCCGGATTTTGGGCCCCGACTTTGGCGCGGGGCTTCTCAGGATTCATGGCACGCGAGCGAAAATCCTCCACATACTTCATGTCCAGCATCCCGCCCAACTTTTCATAGGGGATGATTTCGACCTTTTGCACCTCGTTGGAGGTCCTAAAGCCATCGAAAAAGTGCACGAAAGGCACCTTGGATTTCAGACTGGCCAAATGGGCGACTACGGCCAGGTCCATGACCTCTTGGACGGATCCCGATGCGATGAGACCGAATCCCGTGTTGCGCGCCGACATGACGTCGGAATGATCGCCGAATATGGATAGCGACTGGCAGGCCAAGGAACGGGCGGATACGTGAAAAACCGTGGGCAACATTTCGCCGGCGATCTTATGCATGTTGGGCAGCATCAGCATCAGCCCCTGGGAAGCGGTAAAGGTGGTGGTCAGGGCCCCGGCGGAGAGGCTGCCGTGCACGGCGCCCGCTGCGCCGGCCTCGGACTGCATCTCGATAACATCCAGGGGCTGCCCGAAGAGATTCTTCCGGCCCTGAGCGGCCCAGGCGTCGGCCAGTTCGCCCATCAAGGAAGAGGGCGTGATGGGATAGATGGCCGCCACCTCACTGAAGGCATAGGCAACATGGGTGGCGGCGGTGTTGCCTTCGATGGGTTCATAGTGCTTCTTCATAAATATCTCCTCTCGATCATCAAGGAGTCGGCTTCACATGAAACGGATGATGAACGCCATTATTGCCTGCGGCCACTCCTTGATCCGTTATGATTCATTTTCAGTCCACCCTATCCAGGCCCTTAACGCCTTTGGGGCGGGCTATTCCTGCTTGAGTTCGGTTCTGCCTTCCAGGGATTTTTTTATGGTCACTTGGTCGGCGAAATCCAGGTCCGACCCAACCGGAAGCCCCATGGCCAGGCGGGTGATCTTGACTCCTGTATCCTTCAAGATCCGGGCCAGAAACAAGGCCGTAGCCTCACCCTCCACAGTGGGATTGGTGGCGATGATGATTTCTTTGAAACCGCCGGTCCGAACCCGCTCCACCAGCCGGTCGGTCTTCAACTCATCCGGCCCCACACCCTTGAGGGGAGAGAGGGCACCCATCAAGACATGATAACGCCCGCGGAAGGCGCCGCTGCGTTCGATGGATGCGATGTTGAAGGGCTCTTCGACAATACACAGGGCCTCGTCGCCATCGATTTCTTTGGTACAGTGGTGGCACGGGTCCACGTGTGTCAAGCTGCTGCAGACCGAACAGGTGAAGACATTGCGCTTGGCGTCCTTGATGGCGT
>Ga0180438_10011678_pt1 | contig 10577 bp, 9 predicted proteins | sample SS_ome_12_FD_132455 | JGI IMG/M metagenome (GOLD analysis project Ga0180438, IMG submission 132455) | Hypersaline lake sediment archaeal communities from the Salton Sea, California, USA - SS_3_D_2 metaG | ecosystem: Environmental > Aquatic > Non-marine Saline and Alkaline > Hypersaline >... | reverse complement strand
ACTTGGTTTGTACGCAAAGCTTTGGTGCTGAACGGAAGTTTCGGGTTTAAGCGCCCGTGGGACCCTGGTACTGGTCTACCTTACCAGGGTACTGTCAACTTCTCGCTACAGTATGTCTATGATCAGCTGCCTAACGCCAGCAATTTCAGATTCGATCGGGGGTAGTCATGGCCGAACGAAATCGCGCAGATGGCTACTTGCGGATTGATAACGGCCCACAGGATCGTTACCGCAAGACCCGCGTGTACATTGATGAGAAGATCATCGAGGGTGTTCGACGCCGTGGTGTTTGGCGTTACCCAATCATACCGACTGAGGATGCTGAGAGGCATACAGTCACTGCTAAGGATGTTGGTCATCTGGATTTGATAGCTTGGGAACATTACGGGGAGGGTAATGAGCATCTTTGGTGGGTGATTGCTTGGGTGAACAGGATCAAGAATCCTATTACTGATATGGTAATTGGCCAGCAACTTCTGATACCGGCTATCAACGATATTGCGACAGCTTTGGAGAAGGTGATCTAGTGGCGCAGCCAGTAGTCAGATTTGAATTGAAGCTCAATGGTACTGATCTCAAGATGGAAGAGGCCAGGCTGCTGAACCTTCTCTACTACCAGAGTGTTCGTGGTAGTGCCCAGTACTGGATTACATGCACAGACAAAGACTGGAGCTACTACGACGGATTGTACGAGGCTGATGCTGAACTTGAAATGCGGGTAGGACTACAAACTGGTAACAAAACGACTTGGTCTCCAACACAGAAACTACTAGTTGGCAACGTCAAGGCATCTTACCACCCTGACGCTGTACATGTCACGATTGCAGGTATGGACAAGGGAGAGAAGCTTTTCCGAAATTGCTCTCGAAAGATGTGGAACAAGGATGAAGGCAAGCTTGTGTCGGAGATGGTTGAGGAGTTAGCAGGGGAAAGTGATCTCAGCACACAGGTAGAAACCACCAAGGATAAGTTTGCTTTGACGCAGGGCACCTTGCCTGATGGGCACTTCATACACAAAGTGCTGTTGCCAATTGCATACAGCTCCTCGCGTAACGACTACTTGTGCTACATGAAAAACGGGGACACTCTCGTATTTGAGCCGCCGGATATATCCTCGGTGCAGAAGACACTGAAATATCCTGGTGCTGAAGACGATTACGCTCCGACAGAACCACCCCTTGTCTACTACAGGCCGATCAATTTGCCTCCAAATGCTTCATGGTCTACTGAGATGCGGGCTGTGAATCCGAACAAGAAAGAGGCCAAGTTCTTTACGGCAGATGATGGCACCGCAAATCTTCAAAAGTATGCGAGTGAGACCCCATCGGCTCCTGATAACCCAGCGAGAATTGGGTACACTGTCTACTCTGAGCAAGAGATTTTGGAAAATGTTACCAAGGCCTTGTGGGGCAACCGAGCACGAGAGCTTTGGATCGTAGATGCGAAAACTGCGCTGTCTCCTGAGCTTGAACTCGGAAAGGCTGTGCGGTTGGAGATGACAGCCCAAGACGGGGGCTCGCACTTTGCGTCAGGCAAGTACATGCTCGGAGGTCTGCTTCATTGGGTCGATGTAATGAATGAAGAGAACATGACGCGGTTATGGCTCGCAAGAAGGAGCAAGTAGTGCCAGATCCTGATGTCCCGTTGGAAAAACCGTTTCCTGACCGTCCTATGGATACTAGCGGTACCTACACTGGACCGTTTAGAGCCAAGGTGAAGAAGAATGACGATCGAGAACTTGATAACAAGTTCCTCGGCCAGATCCGAGTTTGGATTCCACAGGTTCATGGTGAGGAGTATGAGGATAGAATCAACGAACTTCCTTGGGCATGGCCTTGTTTCTTGCAAGCGCACAAGGATGAATCTGGTCAGTTGAAATCTGGATTCTTTGGTGTGCCGCCGGAAGACTCATGGGTCTATGTGATTTTCGAGAACGGAGACCCTGACCACCCGATCTATCTGGGTGGTTGGTACGGTGGAGAAAAGGGAGATTCTGATCTGGATGAGTTCTTGCAGGAGGATGAACGATCTTCTGCCAGGTACCCAGACATAATTGGCTACATCTCACCGCACGATGGTAAGTTCAGGTTCCGCATACTGAAGAAGGATCGTTTTGAATTCTCTTGGTTCGAGGGTGGTGAAGAGAAGGCCATCTTTGAGTTCGATTCTGTCGGCTATGATCCGAACGATCGACCGACTATACGCCTTGAAGCAAAGGGCGACTGGATCGTAAAGGTTAAGGCTGAGAAGAATATCGAAATGGAATCTGATGAGGAAGTGAAGATCAAGTGCAAGAAGTTCAAGGTCGAGGCTGAGGAAGAAATCGACATGAAGTCTGAAGGAAGCAGCAAGTACGAGGCTGTGAATAACAACGATTTCAAAGGTGACACTATCAACGGCTTCGGTACGCCTAACGGTGGTTTTGACCGATGGGGTGTCACACCCAGGACGAATCAGGGTTAGGGGGAAGCGTGGCCAGCTACGTATGGAAATCACCAGGCGACTTTCCTTGGGACGGTACGCTAGAACAGTTCATCGAGCCAAAGAGCGATGAAGAAGTACTTCGTACTTCTATACAGATGATTTTGTTCACGCGGATTGGTGAGCGTGTGATGCTACGGGACTTTGGTAGCAGTTTGCATGAGAAGCCATTCGATCCCAACGACCTGTTTCTCAGAAATGAGATTGTGCAAGAAGTTCAGGAGGCGGTTGCGAGGTGGGACGATCGTATAGGAATAGAGACAATCAACGTGATCCAGCAAGAGCATGATTTCATCTTCTCGATTGTCTTCTACAATACGAAGGACCCGCTGAAGTCGACTAAGGAATTCACAGTAACCCTCGGAGAGATTGGGTTCCAGCCTGTTAGTTAGCTAGGAGAGTGTCATGGGTGATCTGCTCACAGGACTCCCGACCATTGATTACACGGGACGAGATTTCGATACCATCAAGGAACTACTGAAGACTCATCTTCAGACAAAGTTCCCGAACACTTGGAAGAATTTCTACGAGTCTTCGGCTGGGATGGCTTGGTTGGAACTTGTGGCTTATTCGTACACCATCCTTTCATTCTACTTGGACTACCAAGCGAATGAGAGCTACTTGCCAACTCAGCAGGACCGCGAGAACACGGTGAAGATCTGTAAGCTCATTGGTTACAGACTCCAAGCTCCGAAGGCAGCTAGTGTGGAATGCTTGCTAGAGATCACGTCCGTTCAGTTGGTTGATGTTGTGATTGCGCCAGGAACACAGCTTACGTCTGCAAACGGTCTCACTTTTGAGCTGCTTACTGGTGGGATAGTACCTGCTGGTGACCTATCTGCAACGGCGGTAGCTACCCAAGGTGAGTCTAAGCAAGACACTTTCAACTCCGATGGCACAGACTTCCAGAAATTTCTGCTGACTGGGACACCGGTAATAGATGCATCAATCACTGTCACCGTTGATGGTACGGACTGGACTGAGAGCGAAGCTCTAGTCTATGGTGATGGTACGTCAGAGATATTCCAGGTTGTCTATGATGTGAACGAAGACGGTGACGATATTGCGTACATTGAGTTCGGTGACGGCACTTCTGGCAAAGTGCCACCTGCTGGTGCCACGATCAACGCCAATTATAGAATTGGCGGCGGTATCGAAGGCAACATTGCACTGAACCAGATCAACCAGGAGGTCAACGGAACACTTGATGGTGTCGTTCCACCGGCAACTGTCACCGTAGCAATTTCTAACCCAACAGAGCGTGGTAGTGGTGGTGAAGATCGTGAGACCATCGAGCATGCAAAGTATTGGGCACCGCAATGGGTCAAGGCCAATGGTCGAGCGGTAACAGAAGCAGACTTCGATGTCTTGGCTACCAGATTCTCTGATCCTACATACGGTGGCGTTTCATACGCCAAGGCAAATTTGCGGCAAGAGATTCCAGAACTGAACACTGTCGACTTGTACATTTGGTCAAGTGACCAATCTGGACAACCTGCGCCTCCAAGTAGTGGTTTGAAGAACGCCATTCAGACCTACTTTGATAACAACGGGGCAAATGCTGTTCGTATCATATCTGTAGATACTGATGTCCAGGACGGTACCAACCTGTACTTGGATATGCAGATTCGGTATGCACCTTTGTCCCAGTACAAGGACAAGGAGACAGAGGTTGAAGCTGCTATCCGTCAAGCGGTTCTCGATCTGTTTGATTCTGAGTTGATACAGGCCGGTCAGGAATTCAAGCTGTCGTACCTATACAGTGCTGTCCAAAATGCTGAGGGTGTCGATTACGCACTTGTTGATTGGATCAAAGCCGGTTTGATCCAGGAAACCAACATCGGTACTGGAGATGGTGGTACTGCAACATTCTCTGGTACTATCCCAGAGACTCCAGTCATTGAGAAGACTGTCGTCATCCAAGCTGGGGTTCAGAATGTCACGGATGACGGTGATGGAAATCTCACGGGTGATGGTATTGGCACAGTTGATTACGAGACTGGTGCTGTTTCAGTGACTTGGGGTCTGCCACCAAATCTAGGGGAGAACGTTCAGGTAACATCCAGATATCTGAAGCAGTATCAGCGTGGTGCTGCTGAAGAAACTGTGACGACACCTGCTGCTCGTTGGAGAGGTCGGATCACGAATCCTCCGGTAGTACCCGGAAGCTTTGCGTTGAGTGATGGTGCTCAGGTTGTCTATGATGATGGTGATGGCAATCTCATTGGTGATATCGATCCTTATGGAAAGAACACCATTGATTACAGCACTGGCTCTTACGATGTTACCTTCGCCAGCAGTGTTGTGACCGGGCTCACAATCAGTAGCACCTACAGGCAATACCTCAACATCGATAGCGGGAACATCCCGGTTGAAAAGTGGGAGCTTTCTGTTCTCGGTAACATGTTCCTGGAGAAGATCGAGTAGGAGCACACAAATGGCTAACGAACCAGGTCGTCGTCGAGAGTACCGGCAGCTTGGTACTAACCCAGTTGATGAACAGGGCAGACCAATAGCAGTCACACCTGGTGTACGTTTGGGACCTACAGGTGCTACTGGTTCACGTGGTGCTCGTGGTCCGGTTGGTAAGAATGGTATAGATGGTAGAACTGGTCCTACAGGACCGGCTGGGGCTCCGACTGGTGCCACAGGTGCTACAGGCATTACTGGGCCAACAGGCGCAACTGGCGTAGCTGGAAGTACTGGTGCTACTGGGGCAACAGGCGAAGCCAATTGGATCAGTCTTTCTACTGGTTCTTCTGTGGCTAGCCAGCTGTCATCAGCTGATGACAATGCCCATTACTATGCGCCTTCTGGTACCTACAGTATGGGTGATCTCAACCTGACTGCAGATGGTGTTGTGTTGAAGTGCCATCCTGGTGCGATCATTGATTTCGATGCTGATCCTAGCAGGCTTTTGATTGGTGGCGCTGCTTGTGACTTTGATAACGTTCGGTTCAGGCTCAACGCTACACTTACTACGTACCCATATATGATTCGTGTGGCTGGCGAGAAGAATAGATTCAAGCGATGTTCACTTGAGTACAACTCTGGTACACGAGTTCTTCCAGCTGGTCTTGAACAGGTCAGTACCGGATATGGCTTGCGCATTGACGGTGGTTACTTCGGTCCTGTAGCTGCGCCTACCGGAGGTTCCACTGTGCATCTGGCAGCAACAGTTACTGGTACAGATCTGGCTGAAGCTCGCACGAGGATTATGGACGCCGTTTTTGTACCTCAAGGCGGGGCCATTGCTGGGCCATACTCTTGTGTTTCTGTATCCGGTGCTTATTCAGACGCGCTGTTCGACAATTGTCGTTTTGTAGATGTTGATGGAACACCGGTAACTCGATGGTACGGTATCCGCTTCTTGTCTGAATCTCATGATGGCCACGTGCTCATCGATCATGCGAAATTCCAGACTTCGGCAACTGGTGCTGAGGCTGCCATTGGTATTCGTGTAGACGATTTGGTTGACGGTGTTACTGTACGCGATTGTGAAGCTGTTAACATGCAGTTGATCAGCAATCCAGGCAACACATTAACTATGCGTAACTGGCATTTTGTGGAGAACCATGGGCTCTACGGTCGTGATGTGAGTGGCGGCGTGCAATCGATGTTCAGTCTTAGCAGCCCTATTTGGTTCTCTTCGTTTGTAGGCAACACCATGCGTGTTACAGAAGGTCTCGTTTCTGGTATCACATTGACTCGTGGTGGTGGTGGGCTGTCGATACTTGGTAACGTCTTCCAAGGAATCATAGACTCTAGTAGCACGAACTATGGTATCCGTGTAAGAGTTTTGACATCGATGCCGACAGGTATAGAGAGTGCCGCCGTCATCTCTGGCAACAACGTATCCAAATTCACCCAAGGTATCAGCATTTCCAGGGGAGCTATTGGTGTTGAAGTTGGTGGTAACGGCATAGAAGATTGTGCTGATGGTATCTATATGGATTTGGAAGGTACCGGTGATGCTGATTCTGAAGCCATCTTGCATCACAATCATATCAATGGTTCTTACACTGGTGGTGCTTGTCATGGTATACGAATTGAAGACAACATGGAGAACTTCATATTGGACCACAACGTTGTTCGTGGCGTATTCACTGGAGGCTATGGAGTTAAGATTAGCCCGACAGGGACTGACAACTTCATAGTAGATCACAACATTTGGTCCTCTTGGACTGGTCCGGCAGCAACTGCTAGTAAGATCTACGATTCAAACTTGGTGAGTTAGCTGTTGACAGCATAGCGGCTGGGCATGTAGTGTCCCGGCCTAGGGGACGGCCCATTGACAGTTCCATTCAACGACGAAAACCCGTTGCAGCTGTACCGGTACTTTCCAACGTTCATCAAAGAACGCGATGAACTTGCTGGTGTGGATGGTGCTGGAGAGGCTGTACTTCAAAAGATCACATATATGTTGGAGAAGGAGGCCGGAGCGCATGTCGAAATGCTCCGAAAGCTCATCGTCAACTTGGATGTAGACAACTGTGATCCCAGTCGGTTTGACTACTTGGCATTCATCCTTGGGGTCCCGATACCTAGGGATTGGACTGATCAGATACGGAGACAGTATCTGCGGCAGCTGCCGGATCTCATCAAGATCAAGGGTACACATCTCAACTTTGCCAAACAGGCGGCCTTCAGAGATCGCAGTGACTATTGGTTGGTAGAGCTTTGGAAGACTACGGAATACGAGGACCGTAGTTACCGACAGAAGCCTAACCCATCTCATCAGCTGAAATCCGCGCGCGTCGATATGCTCGTCTGCGCGACGAGTTGTGAAACCGTATGTGAGACTGTTTGTGAAACTGGTTTCCAACTCGATGGTGATTATGTACCTCCTGGTACGGCTCAGAACATATTGAATGAGTTGGGCGAAGTTTTGCCTATCCACGTGTTGCTACGACGTCAGGTCCGCGTGATCGAGCCTGATGATGCTTTCTACACTACGCGGGATACTTTGGGTTGCTGGACCTTCTGTGAGTCCTGGTGTGAGAATGCTTGTGAGACAGCTACGCAACCTTGGCCTGGTTCATATGCAGAATCACTGTTCACTGATAGGGGGCCTGCTCCGCTTGACCGATGGTCTTATCAGACCATTTGCATTACCATGTGTGAGACGTATTGTCAGTCGTGTTGTGAGTGTGGCCAAGAAGGCACGTGCCAAACAGTCTGTGAGCTGACGTGTCAAGTGGTATGCGCTACTGTTTGTCAGAGTGCTTGTATGCAGTCTTGCCAAACAACTTGTCAGACCGTATGCCAACTCGCATGTGCTGCTAGCTGCCAATCATCCTGCCAAAGCATTTGTGTACTGAGTTGTGAGACCAACTGTGAGGCTGACATAGAAACTCCGTAAGGCTATTGGGAGTGACAGATGAGCGTAGACCTATACAAGTACTTCCCAACTTTCATAAAGATCCGGGATCGTTTGGCGTCGGGGATAGATGACGCTGATTCTCGGGAAACAATTCTGGCGAAGCTTGTCTACATGCTTGATGAGATGTTCGATGATACTGATGCTTTCATTCAGGAACTCATCAAGCTGAATGACCCAGATGTGGTAGACCAGCAGTACTTCTCGCATGTTTCTTATCTGCTCGGCACAATGCTCCCTAACGGATCGAATGAAGAAGAGTCACGATTCATCATCAAGCAGTTGGTCAATCACTACAAGACCAGTGGTACACACCATTCGTGGCACACTGCTTGGCATTGGTTGGATCAGCCGGAGACCAAAGTAGTAGAACTTTTCAAGCGAGATCAGCAGGAAATCGCTAACTACTCCACGGTACGTTCAGCCAACCATCCCTTGAAATCTGCTCGAATACAGTTGGGTGTCTGCGCTAGTACTTGTGAGACTGTCTGTGAGAGTGTTTGTGAGACTACCTGTGAGGGTATAGTAGAGACCGGATCTGAGTTGCCAGTAGCTGAGGCTCTGCGTCGTTTGGCCTATGTAGAGTATCTGCGGCCTATCCATGTGATACTTCGCCAAAACGCTGAAGAGGTTCTGTTACGTAGTGGTTTTCCTACTTCCCAGGACACAATTGGTCACTACCCCAGACAATACAATGTCGTACCAGATCCATGGCTCGGTAGTGAGTCCTACGGTAGTTTTCAATCTGAGTTCTGGACCGCAGCCGACGAACTGGAAGTGGATGTTCAGTGCGTGGCTTTGTGTGAGGTAACATGCCAGACGTGTTGTGAGGCTGTGTGTGAGTGTAATCCTTGTGAGGTGGTGTGCCAGGTTGGTGACTGCCAATTGCAGTGCACAGAGGGCTGTCAAGGCGCTTGTGAGTTCCCATGTGAGGCAGTTTGCCAGTTCGCTTGCACTGCTTGTCAAGCTGGGGCCTGCACTGCATCTTGTGCCGGAGCATGTCTTGGTAGTTGCCAAGGCTCGTGTGCTGCAAGTTGTCAGGCTTACTGCACCGATGATCAATGCCAGGCTGGTTGTACTACGTGTCAAGCTGGGACGTGTACTTCATCTTGTGCCGGAGCATGTCTTGGTAGTTGCCAAGGCGCATGTGCTGCAAGTTGTGAGGCTTACTGCACAGATGATAGTTGTCAGGCTTACAATTGCCAGGCAGCATCTTGCCAGGAAGGTTATTGTATGATTGCCACGCAGGCAGAACCTGCATAGTGTTTGAAAGGGGACAGTAGTGATCATTCTATCCGAAGGGGCAACAGGCCAGAAGGGTCCAGTTGTTGCGGCCAAGCCTCAGGTGGTCAGGTTTGACCATCGCGGTATCAGGTTTGCACTCGATGCCAATACGTTGAAGCTTGCGGTGCTTGAGAACGAAAAGGATGAGGATCTTGAGCACTTCGGCGCACCGTTGAAGCCGAACTTCCAGTTGGGTTGCCCACCAGCACCGGGCAGCATCTGTTTTGATGTGACTCGTGCTTGTAATCTCCGTTGCACCTATTGCTTCGCCCAACATGACGATGAACGCAACAATGATGTGCACTTGTCTGTAGATGACGCTGTCACCGGCCTGAGTCTACTGCTGCCGAAGAACATTCGTAATGGCAGCATGCGTAATCATCGTATTCAGTACAGCTTCTTTGGTGGTGAGCCTCTGACCCGTTGGGATTTCATAGAGAAGATGGTGCAGCACATAGAAGCTTGGGTTCCTTGTGTTAGCCATTTCCATGTCACTACGAACGGTACTCTACTCACCAAAGAGATGGCTGAATTCATGGAGCTTCATGGATTCAGTACCATTGTCAGTCTTGATGGTACTGAGAAGGCCCATGATGAATGTCGAGTTCGTGCTGGTGGCGGTGGCTCATACGCTGCCACTATTGAGGCTTTGAAGTTACTTCGTAAGTATGCTCCAAATGTTGTAAAGAAGACAACGCTTCGATCGACATTCACACCGACATCGATACTCACTGAGAGTATTGCCGATCGCGTGGCGCACCTGAACGACTTGGTTGAGCAAGGACTTGGAAGCTACGTTTCTGTGGAACCGGCTTTCTTGGGTGAGCATACTTGTGCTAACAGCAAGATCGTAGAAGAGCAGGCGATCGACTACACGAAATTCCGAGAGGAATGGCAAGCTCGTTACGATGAAGCTTCTGATGCTTGGTTGGAACGGTTGAAGCAAGGCAAGCCATGTCACTATCACCATTTCATATCATTCGCCAAGCGTATGGTGAACTCCCTACCCAATTGCACTGAATGTGGTGCTGCTAAGGGCTACTATACGATAGCTCCAGGTGGTGAGCTATTCGCGTGCCACCATGAAGGCGGCACACGGGTTGGGAACATTGCTACTGGTGGTGTAGACAGTGAATTGGCTGCGCGCTGGGTAGACAACCGCTACTACGCACGCTTGAAGTGCCCGGAGTGCCCGATCAGAAACATATGCGGAGGCGGGTGTAGGGAGTACTCAGTATCCAAGGGTCTTGGTGTATCCATGCCTGAACCAAGTGAATGTGAACTGAAGTGGATACTCGTTCGCTGTAGTGCTTGGTTGGCATACAAGGTTTTGACAGATCCTGCTCTTCGAGACAAGGGATTGGCGTACTGGGGTTTGCCAAACAGGACCAAGTGATATGGACGCCATACTTCTCCGCGAGGCTGGCGGGTT
>Ga0180438_10011677_pt1 | contig 10577 bp, 6 predicted proteins | sample SS_ome_12_FD_132455 | JGI IMG/M metagenome (GOLD analysis project Ga0180438, IMG submission 132455) | Hypersaline lake sediment archaeal communities from the Salton Sea, California, USA - SS_3_D_2 metaG | ecosystem: Environmental > Aquatic > Non-marine Saline and Alkaline > Hypersaline >... | reverse complement strand
GCTCCCCTCGACAAACGCGACTTTCGCGATCTCGAAGTCCGAGCCGACAGCCGTGATCGAGCCGCCCGCGTACACCTCGATGTAGCTTGTCGTGCTGTGGTAGCCGCTGAGAACGTCCTGGAACAGCGTGTTCGTGACGGACAGGTCGCCGTAGACCCTGATCCCGGTCGCGTAGTCGTAGTCGTAGATCTCGATGGTGGAGGCGTCCTGGATGTCCATCGCCCCCTCGACGGTCAGGATGCAGTTCTGCTGAAGTCGCACCGTGACGCCCGGCTCGACCGTCAGCGTCGCGCCGGCATTGACGTCCAGGGCGCCGTCGACGACGTACGTCTCGCTCGGATCGTCCCAGACGGTGTCCGACGCGATGTCGCCGCTCCAGTTGCTCAACAGCAGCCTCGCCTCGAGGCCCTCGAAAATCGGGCGGACCGCAAATGCACGGCCGTCCTGGTGTCTCATGGAGACCTCCTTTCACAAATCCCGCAGCCTGCGTCAATCACTGCCAACTTCCCCCCCGGACCGAACCGTCGAAGCCCTGCGGCCCCGTCCCCAAGTCCTGCCCGGATTGGGTCTTAGTATACACCACGGTTCCGGCTTCGCCAAGCGCCGAGAAGGAATAGCGTGCCCCGGCGAGCGACCTGGTTCTCCGGCGGGGCGTCGGCGCCCCGCGGGACGATTCCGTCGGGCCGCCGCCGTGATCCTGCGGTCGTTCGTGACTTGTCTCCCGAGCGAAAAGGCCACAAATCATTTTACAGCAAGGACTAGCGTCGCTCCAGGGCAGAATGTCACTCACCCGGGCCACGGTTTTTCTGCAAAATGGGGATTTTGACGCGACAAAAGGGGCGGCGAGATGTCCATGACGGTAGAAAAGCACACAATCAGCCGAGATGCCCGAGATGGACTTACGGCGCTTCAGAACTTCGCGCCCTACTGTTTTGCGGCGGCTTTGGGCGGCGCCGCTTTCAGCTCGAAGACGCGGACGTAGTCGACGATGAACCGGTCGGGCAGCTTGGCCTTGCGGATGTCGCCGCCCCATGTGCCGACCTCCTCGGTCAGCTTGATGAAGGCCTTCACCTGCGAGACCCCGCCGGCGCTGGTCCGCCACGTCTCCTTGCCGTCGACGTAGAAGACGTACTCGTCGCTCTTCCAGTGCAGGCCGAACGTATGGAAACCCTTGCTGACGCCCTTGACCCGCGACTTCCTGCCCTTCGACCGGTGGGCCTTGCCATAGCCGTCCCAGTGCAGCGCGTGCTGGATCTGGTCGGTCCGCCAAGGCTTTTCCATGATGTCGATCTCGGTGCCGTCTCGGCCCTCGTTGCCGACCTTCCCGACGCCCGGACGGCTGAACAGCCAGAAAGCCGGCCAGTGGCCTTCCTGCGTGGGGAACTTGCAGCGGCACTCCCAGTAGCCGAAGCGGTGCTCGAACTTCCGTTGTGTCCGCACGGCCCCGCAGGTGAACTTGTCGCCGACCTTGTTGGTCCGCAGGATCAGGTGCCCGTTGCCGTCGAGCAGCGAGTCGGCCTTGTACCACAGCGCGTCGCGCCGCTTCCAGTCGCCGAGGATCTCCCACTTCGACTCGTCGATCCTCTTGCCGGCGAACTCGTCATGCCACACCAGCCGCCACGTCTTGCCCGCCGGCGCCGGCGGCAGGAACTGCTTCGACAGATCCGGCGCGGCCGGCTTCTTCCTGGCGAGCTTCGCCGGCCGGGCCTTGACGGCCTCGGCCGCCGGGCAGGCGGCCGCCGCGATCCCCACGAAACACGACAGCACAGCAGCCGGTACCGTTCTCATCGCTCGTGCCCTTTCTCGGTTGTCAGTGTCAGATGCTCGAGGGCGGTGGGCAGGTCAGCTTCACGCCGATGCCACAGAAGGTCGCCGATACTCAGCGCCAGGTCAATCTCGTATCGGTCGCGGGGGGGCCTTGGCGCAGTGGCGGGCGAACTTGGCGATCTCGCGGGCCAGTTGGTCCTTGCTCTTCTGCGTGAAGCTCGGGGCGTACACCTCGCAGTAGGTCGCCTTGCAGGCGTGGAGCTTCCGGTACATCGCCGCCCAGTCGAAATCGCGGGGCTGGATCGCCTGGAGCCCGCGGCAGATCGGGCGGGCCCAGACGCGATCGAAGGCCTCCTCCGTCCGCGCGTTGGGCGCGCCCCACTCACCGGCCCTGCCCCATCCGTTGGCCTGGCAGAAGAAGGTCGCCTTCGACGGACCGGCCTTGGCCACGACGTGATCGGCCAGCGCCACCGCCGCCTCCGTCAGCGGGCCGTAGCCGGAGAACGGCAGCTCCACGGCCAGTGTCTCGTCGGCATGGGCCAGCCCGATGTCCAGCAGCCGCTTGTGCGCCCGAAGCCAGTTGGCAAACGAGTAGCCCGCCAGCGCCCGGACCTCCCTGCCGTGGTTCAGCTCCGCCCAATCCTGCCCGTACCACGCCAGGTGCAGCAGGCGGACGTCGTTTTCGCGGCACCACCGGGCCAGGCGGGCGACGAACTCGCCGTAGGCCTTCTCGAAGACGACGTTCGGCGAGCCGTCGGCGAGGAAGGGGGCGGGCACGGGCTGGCTCCTCCGGAGATAGCAGCGGCAGCGGCTGTCGAAGACTCTCTTCGGCGTGTGCCGCCCGGCCATGAACCGCACGGAGAAAGCCAGCTCCCGCCGGCGGGCGATCCGCCGCCCCGCCTCCAGCAGGGAGAAGTCCTCGTCGATCGCCTTCCAGGGCACACGCAGGGAGAAGCCCCGCAGGTGCGGTGTCGCCAGCGCCGCCTCGATCACGCCGGCCCTCAGCCGCTCCAACTCGGCCCGGCTGCTGACCTGCTGGAGCGCCCACGTCCCGCAGATGAGCGCCGCTACGTCCGTATCCGATGGCTGCTTCTGCCCCTCCTGCCGGGAGGGCGAGACGATCCGCTCCCGGCCGGTCCGTGCCGAGGTGCCCGGGCTCGACGCCCAGACCGGGCTGACTGCCCGCACCCGCGGCGAGAAGTAGCCGTCGTCCGTATGCAGCCGGACCTCGACCTCCACGTTCGTACCGGGCGGCAGGCTCTGGACCTCCGTGCCGTCCGCCCAGCCGCTCCACGGGCCGGCCGCGGTCCGTGATCGCGCGCGGCACATCACGCCGGTCGCCTTCGGCACGTCCGCGTCGAGGCGAATCTCCGACAGGCCGCGCGGCGGGCCGCCCCTGACGAACACCTGTCGGACCGTCCCCTCCCGCACGTACCGGACCCGCCGATTCTTCGCCAGCCACGGCCGGAAGCCGAGAAAGCCGTCCGCCGAGGGCTCCTGCTGATTGAAGGCCTCGACGATGTGATGGGCCGTGTCCATCGGCCGGAAGTCGGGGCTGTAGACCTCCGCATACGCCGCATCGTACTTCTGGAGCATCTTCACCAGCGGAATCCAGTCGCCCTGGGCCATCCAGCCGCGCCCTCTGTTCGTGCCGAGCGCCTGGAACACCAGGTTCACCTTGCCCACGGCCGCGTCGAGCGCATCGGTGTGCCCCCAGGACGCCGTCTGCCTGCCCTTTGCCGTCATGCCCCAACCGTTGTTGGAGATGTAGACGAACGGGCTGCGCCGCCCGAAGCGCTCCACGATCCGGGCGGTGACGGGCCCGGTCAGGTCGATCTGCCGCACCGGCGGGTACTTGCCGGAATACGGAAGCTCGCAGACCTTGCCCTTCGCGGCGAACTCGTCCAGCAGGACGTCCACCTGCTCGACCATGCCCCGGATGAACTTCTCCCGCGTGTAGCCCGGCGGCTTGGGCGCATTGCCCTGCGGGTGGAAGATCTCCGCCCACAACGCCCCCGTCCACGTCCCATGGTAGACCTTCACGAGCGGCTCGTCGGCGTACTTCTCGTACATCGCCCGATAGACCTCTCGCAGTTGCTCGAGATACTTCGGGTTGTCGAAGGGCATCGGGACGCGGATCTTCGGCCGGTCGGCGGCGTGCAGCGTCTGGTAGGTCTCGACGCCCGCCTTCCCGAACCACGGGGGGTACTTGTTGCCCGCCATGATGCGGATGTGGAGGTACCTCTCCGCCCCGGGATGGGCGGCGTTGTACTTGCGGACCTCCTGCAAGACGCGGTCGAAGGGCTTCCAGTTGAACTGCTGGTCGGCGGGCTCGACGTCGGCCCACTTCAGGCGGATCGATGCGGCGTCGATCCAGGGCACGTCATGGAACGTCCGGATCACGTTCTCCGGCCAGGCCGCACCGTGCAGGAAGACGACGCCCTCGATATTCGGCCCCGCCGCCAGCATGTACACGCCGCGGTGGAGAGTCACGTTCTTCAGGGCGCCGCCGTCGCCGGCGACCGCGGCGCTCGTCGCCACAAGGAGGACCGCGGCAGCGACTCGCGGAAGGACCTCGGTGGCGCATCCCGCTGTCATCCGGGGCTTCCCGGACGGTCCCGCCCGAGGAGCGTTCTTGCCGGTTTTACCCATTGCGTGCTCGCCTTCCGCCGTTCGCGGCATCGAGAGAACGCTCTGTCCATGCGGCTGAAAGATGCTCTATTGTACACGATCCGCGGTGTTCATGCGGGAGGCGGGTCGGGATCGGCGGCGGGCGGGTCGAGCCCGATGCGGAAGACGTGTTCGCCGTCATTCGTGACGGAAGAGGCGGCCGTGGCGACCGCCGCCAAACGGCGAAGCGCGCTCAACCGTTCTCGTCGTCCGCGCGGGCGAGGATCAGGTCGCTGTAGGATTCGCTGACGAGGTCGTCGGGGTCGACGGCGAGCAGGTCGAGGTACGCCTGACACTGGGCTCGCAGGTCGCTTTCCGGGTCGGGCGCGCCGAGTTCGACGGCAGCCTGGGCTTCGATCTCGACGAAGTGGCCGAGCCCGTCCACCTCGTCGACGTGGAACTTCACGTTGTCGATGAAGTAGATCTCCCGCCGCTTGTCGACGACGGCCAGCACGCCGATCGCCTCGGTGAGCATCCGCTTCAGCTCGCTGCCCGGCTCGGCGGGCAGGAGGCGGACGTCGGCGCGTTTGGGTCCCGGCCGATTGGGCCGCTCGTAGTAGATCAGGTGGTTCTCAATGTCGCCTTCGCGCAGCTTCAGCCGCCCTGCCTCGACGCGGAAGTAGGTGTCGAGCTGGTGATCGACACCGCGGAAGTCGGCCCCGCGGGCGCGGAGGATGCGTCGGACGGCCTCGGCGTCGCGGCAGCGGGCCTTGATCTCGACGTTGACGTGGGGCATCGCTGGAGTCTCCGGGCCGGCGCGGCGGGCGGCGGACGGGGATCCTGCCCGTAAAGCCCGTTACCTGTCGCCTGCCGAGCAACACCTTACCTCTGAGCAGATACGTGCCGGCCGGCGGCCGGTCAATCGATTTCCTCCGGCGGCACGGCCGTCTCGGCTGTGAGGGCCGAACGCCACAGGTCAGGCGCCTGTGGTACCGGAACAGGGATTCGGCGGATACAATGCCGTACCCCCCGGCGCCGCCGGCGGCGTGAAGGTCAAACGGATCGGCGCCGAAGGCGGGCAATATCGCCCCGTCAGGGACGTTAAACGGAATGAATCGATGGATGCACAGCGGCTTCGTACGTTGATTGCGTCGGCCCAGGCGGGTGACGGCGAGGCCTATCGGGCGCTGCTCGACGCGTACGGGTCAAGGCTGTACGGGTACTTCCTCCGCGCGACGGGAAGGCATCACGACGCGGAGGACTTGTTGGGTGATTTGATGTTGCGGCTGGTATCGAAGCTGGGAAGATACGATGATCGGGGGCGGTTCGAGCCGTGGCTGTTCCGCATCGCGGCGAACATGGTTCGCGACCGCATCCGGCGGATCAAGGCAAATCCCCCGCCGGCGAGCTTGTCGGCCGAGAGCGATTCCGGCGCGACCCGGGCCGAGCATCTGGTCGGGCAGACGCGGGAAGCCGCCGCCGGCCTGCTGGCCGAAGAGGCCACCGCCGATCTGCACGCGGCGCTGGGCCGGCTGGACGTGACGACCCGCGAGATGATCCTCTTGCGGCATTTCGGGCAAATGAGTTTCAAGGAGATTGCCGAAGTATTCGACTGTCCGCTGGGCACGGCCCTGGCGCGCGTACATCGCGGTCTGAAGTCGCTTCGGCGTATGATGAGTGTGAATCATGATGCTGACGGATGAACAGTACGAACGGATCGCCCGCTGGCTCGACGGCGAGCGGATCCCGCTGACCGATGCCGAGCGCGCCGCGGCCGACGAGGTCCGTCGGGACGAGTCGGCCGTCGCGTCCCTGCTCGACGCGCCCCCACCGGCGGCCGGCGCGGTGGCCGGCGCGGTGCAGCAGGTGATGCTGGCGGAGATCCGTCGGGACGAGTCGGCCGTCGGGCGGCTGTTGGACGCACCCGTCCCCAGCGGGGTGTTCCAGCGTGTCCACCGGCGCGTGATCGCGGAGTTGGCGCGCCCGCAGCGGCGGCTGATGCGGCTCGGCACGGCGGCGGCGTCCGTGGCCGCGGCCGCGGCGATTCTGCTGGCCGTCGCGGTCTGGCCGGAAACGCCTCACATCCTGCCCATCCCCAGTGTTGCCTCGGCCGCCGTGCCCGTCGAGGTCATCGCCGACTCCGTTCGGGCGCCCGAGGACCTGGCCGTCGATCTGCTGGCCGGGGAGATCGAGCGGCTCGAGGCGGAGATGCTCGCCTCGGCCCAGCCGGCGCCGATGGACATGGGCATCGACCAGGTCGAGGCGGCCTTGGAAGGCTTCTGGCTGGACGATCCGTTGGACTGACGGTCGGGCATCCGGCCCGGCCGGTTGATACGAAACGCGTGGCGAGATAATGCGAAAGTTCCTCATCGCGGCACTGTCCTCGGCCTTGGCGGTCGGGCTGGCCGTTTCGGCCTCGGCCGACCCGGCGGGCAAACACGACAAATCGGGCAAGCCGGCGCCCAGAGCCCCAGCCGCCTCCGGGCCGAGCGGGCCGAGGGAACGTGGCGGGCCGCCCTCGCGCCGATCCTACAGGCCCCTGACACCCGAGCAGGAGAAGGAGGTCCTCGACTACCTCAAGAAGAGGCAGCCGGACATCCACAAGCAGCTCCTCGAGCAACGCGAGGAGGACCGGTATCGCTACAGCCGCACTCTCCGCTGGGTGTGGTACGGCATGGAGAGGCGCAAGCGCCTGCCAGAGAAGGTCCGCGACGCCTACGACGTCCGACAGCGCACCCACGTTCAGATGTGGAAGCTGGCCAAGGAGCTGGAGAAGGCCAAGGGCAGCGCGCTCCGCGACGACCTGGAGAGGCAATTGAGCGAACTGGCCGGGGACTACTTCCAGGCCGAGCAGACCATCCGCGAGTACCGCCTCAAGCAGCTCGAGGACCAGATCAAGCGGTTGAGGGAAGATCTCGAGGACCGCCTCCGCAAGCGCAAGAGCGTCATCCAGGAGATCATCGAGCGGATGAAGAGCGAGGCGGCGAAATACAGCCGCCCCCGAACGCGCCCGCCCGGCGGCGGCCCGACGACCCGCCCGGCCGGCCCGCCCGGGCGCGGGCCCCGACGCCCGTCCGGCAAGCCCGACAAGCCCAAGCGCGACGGCTGATCCGCCCGCCCGCGCCTCCGGTTGCGCGCGGATTGGCGCACTGTGGTCTCCTATGGATCGGCCCGGCGGGGACCTCCTGCCTCACTCACATCTCACGCGGCTTTGGCAACAAGGACGGCAACCGCGCGGTGGCCCGAGGCCGCCCCGGCGGGGGCCGGCGTGGTGCTTCGGCGACAGCAGGGCAGCGCAATCGCCGTACGACCAGAGGAGAGACACCATGAGACGATACGGAATCTCGGCGCCGACGGCCGTTGCGCTCGCCTTGCTGTCCGCGCTCTCCCCGCCCGCCACCGCGCAGCGCGCGGGGCCCGCGCTGATGGTCAAACTCGGCGAGAAGTCCGAGCCGCTGCGGCTGGCGAGCGTCGATACGGAGGTCCGGATCGTCGGTTACCTCGCCGAGACGCGCATGACGATGACGTTCGCCAACCCGCACGCCCGCGCGCTGGCCGGCGACCTGTACTTCCCCCTGCCGCAGGGGGCGACTGTCAGCGGCTACGCGCTGGACGTCAAGGGCAAGCTCGTCGACGGCGTGGCCGTCGAGAAGGCCCGCGCCCGCCAGGTCTTCGAGAAGATCGTACGCCAGGGCGTCGATCCCGGGCTCGTCGAGTGGGTCAAGGGCAACAACTTCAAGACGCGCGTGTTTCCCATCCCCGCCAAGGGCACGCGGACGGTCCGCGTCGACTACGTCGCCGACCTCGTCGACGGGCGCGACGGGCCCGCCTATCACCTGCCGCTGACGTTCCGCCGGAAGGTCGGCAGGTTCCGCCTCCGCGTCGAGGTCGTCCAGGGAACCGCCCAGCCGATCGTCCGCGAGGGCGGGCTGGCGAACTTCAAGTTCGCCAAGTGGCGTCGAGGCTACGCGGCCGAGACGGTCCTGGCCGACGTCGCGCTGACGAAGGACCTCGTCGTGGGCCTGCCGGACGTGGCGAAGCAGCCCGTCGTCGTCGAGCGCGGGCCGGACGGGCAGCACTACTTCTGCATCAACGACTTCCCCGCTCGCCCGCCGGAGGGCCCGGCGGCCAGGCTCGGCGTGCCGAAGCTCGTCACCGTCCTCTGGGACGCCTCCGGCTCGCGCGGGCGGATTGACCACAAGCGGGAGATCGCCCTGCTCCAGAGCTGTCTGGACTTCCTCGCCTGCGGGCGGGCCCTGCCGAACGCGAAGTTCGCCGGCTTCGACGTGGACCTCGTGGTCTTCCGCGACCGGGCCGAGCCGCCCAAGCGGTTCCGATGGAACAACCTCAACGTCCGCCGCGGCGGCGTGCTGTACCGCGAGGACCTGCGGAAGGTGCTGCACGGCATGCAGTACGACGGCGGGACGCAGATGGCCGCCGTCAGCCCGCCCGCCGGCGCGGAGAGGCCGGACTACTACCTGCTGTTCACCGACGGGATCAGCAACTTCGGCCTCGAGGACCCGACCGACCTCGGCCGACCCGTCTACGTCTTCTCCGCCGATCCGGTGACCAACCATCCGTTCCTTCGCTACCTGGCGATGAAGACCGGGGGGGAGTACTTCAACTTCGCGCGGCTGGAGGACGACGCCGTCCTCCGCAGTATCGGGCGCCCGCCGTATGCCTTCCTGTCGATCGCCTCGGCCGGGGCGAAGGTCGACGAGACCTACCCGCGCCTCGTCGAGCCGATCCAGGGCCGATTCACGCTCGTCGGCAGGCTGACCGGCGAGGAGGCGAGGATCAAGCTCAACTACGGCACGAAGGGCAAGGTGCTCAACAGCTCGGACTTTACCGTCTCCCGCGCGACGGCCGGCGAGGGCAACCTGCTGCGGCGGTTCTGGGCGCAGAAGAAGGTCGACGACCTCCAGGTCTTCCCCAGGCGCAACGAGGAACGGATCACCGAGGTCGGCAAGCGGTATTCGATCGTCACGCCCGGCACGAGCCTGATCGTCCTCGAGAGCCTCGAGCAGTACCTCGAGCACCACATCGCCCCGCCGAAGTCGCTGCCCGATATGTACGCCGAGTACCAGCGGCGGATGGACACCCTCGAGATGCAGCGCAAGCGGAAGCAGGCGGCCAAGATCGACAAGGTCCTCGCCATGTGGCGCGACCGCGTCAAGTGGTGGCAGAAGGAGTTCACCTACCCCAAGGACTTCAAGTACACCCCGCCGAAGGCCGCCAAGGGCCGCCGCGCGGCGGCCGGCGGAGAAGGCGCCGCCGTGCCGGCTACAGCCACACCCGACGCCGCCCCCGCGCCCCGCAGACCGGCCGCCCGAGCCGGGGCCCCTCGGCCAACCGCGCCGCCGACCCCCGCTGGCGGCCGAGCTGCCGAGGAGGCCGACACGACCGCCATCGCCGTCAACGGCGTCGTGGCAGCCGGCGAGGACAGGGCCCGCTCCGGGAAGGCCCGTCTCGGCCGGCCCGGCGTGCTGATCAAGCCGTGGGACCCCAAGACGCCCTACCTCGCCGCCCTGCGGGCCGCGCCCGCCGACAAGCAGCTCGACGTCTACATGCAGCAGCGGAAGGCGTTCGGGACCAGCCCCGCCTTCTTCCTCGACTGCGCCGAGTTCTTCCACCAGGCCGGACAGGACGAGCCGGCCGTCCGGGTCCTCTCCAACGTCGCCGAACTGGAACTCGAAAACGCCGCGCTGATCCGCGTGCTCGCGCACAAGCTCGCCCAGTGGGATCGGATCGAGCTGGCGGCCATGCTGTTCGAGGAGGCCCTCAAGCTCCGCCCCGAGGAGCCCCAGTCCTACCGCGACCTCGCCCTCGTCCTCGCCCGCCGCCAACAGTACGCCCGCGCCCTCGAGCTGCTCTGGCAGGCCGTCTCGAAGCGCTGGGACGGGCGGTTCCCCGAGATCGAGGCGATCGTCCTGATGGAGCTGAACCACCTGGTGCCGAGAGCCCGGGCCGCCGGGGTGGACCTGGAGAAGCTCGGGATCGACCCGCGGCTGATCAAGCTGCTCGACTGCGACGTCCGCATCGTGCTGACGTGGGACGCCGACATGACCGACATCGATCTGTGGGTTATCGAGCCGTCGGGCGAGAAGGTCTTCTACAGCCACAACCGCAGCACGATCGGCGGGCGGATGAGCCGCGACTTCACCCGCGGCTACGGGCCGGAGGAGTACCTGCTGAAAAAG
>Ga0180438_10011676_pt1 | contig 10578 bp, 8 predicted proteins | sample SS_ome_12_FD_132455 | JGI IMG/M metagenome (GOLD analysis project Ga0180438, IMG submission 132455) | Hypersaline lake sediment archaeal communities from the Salton Sea, California, USA - SS_3_D_2 metaG | ecosystem: Environmental > Aquatic > Non-marine Saline and Alkaline > Hypersaline >... | reverse complement strand
TGACAGTCTTTCTCTTGGCGGCCCTTCTAATACTCGAGACCCGGCGGGGCGGAGAGTTCATCGGCTTTCTGCCGCTTGTGATCTTCGGTAGCATTTTCTTCGATGCGCATGTCGTGATTGAGTACGCAATTGTAAATGCGGCTATTCCCATCTTCATCCTGACGGCAATCACATCGGTCGCGACATGGCCCATGTTGGGCGGGCGGAAGACGCAACGACAGCATTGCGGGGCAAAGACCGTTTCCATTCTCGACAATTGGAATCTCGCCAAGTTGCGTCGCTTGAGAAGGGAGCGCCTGGCCGAAAAGCTGGCGCGTCGCCGCGAAAGCGAGGGAGGGATTCTGGCGCGCACTTGCCTTGGGCGCATTCGGACGTCCTCGCCCCTCAGCGGGAAGCGCTACGTCTGGGGAACCGGCTATGAGCTTTTCAGCCGATATCGTTTCGCCGATTGGGTCAAGACATTCGTCTTGCTGTTGGTCTATATGCTCGTTTTCGGTCACATGCTGGGCGGACGGGGGGCAAATGCAGTCCTTGTTCTCTCACTGTTTGCATGCGAAATGTTGCCCCTGCCAACGGATCGGACGCTGCTCATGCCCGCGAGCCGAAGGGATCGCTTGCTGGCGTCGGCGTTCGCCATCGCCATTTGGGCGCTGCTCAGCGTGCTCTTCATGGGCGCGCTTTATCCGCTTTCAAGCATGGCCGCCGCGGTATTGCCGCCAGTGAAGCTCAAGGGCGTCACCTTCATTTATCAGCCTTTGGACCCCGCCCACCTTTACGTGCCGGCGCTGGCCGTCCTAGTCGGGTCCCTTTTGAAGACGCTCCTGCGCGATCATCTTATTCGGGTGTTACTCCTCGGTGGCATGTTCGGGCTGGGCTTCTCGGCGCTTCCGTGGCTGACCGGCCTCGGGCCGGTGGTCATTGCGACAATCATCGCCGGGGTGGCACTTTGTCTCTATCTGGCGCTGAGAAAGCAATGCCTGAAAGGAGTTCTTGTGGGAAAGGCATGACGTGGGGATGCCTGCCTCACGTCACTTGAACAGCTTGATGAGGTCCTTGAATTCCGGCGTGCCGGCGAATTTGAGCCACTGGAAGGCGGCGGTTTCGACGGTGGTAATGACGGCGCCGGCCTGGCGCATCGTCTGGATGGCGAGGGCCTTGTCCTCGGCCCGGCGCGAGCAGACCGCGTCGGCGGCGACGTGCACGACGTAATCGTTGTCCAGAAGCTGCATGCACGTCTGGAGCACGCAGACGTGCGTCTCCATTCCGCAGAGAAGGACCTGCGCCTTGCCCGTCTCGGCCAGTGCGTCGAGATACTTCGGCTCGCCTCCGCACCCGAACGCGAGTTTCTCGATGGGTTTGTACGCGTCCTCCATCGCCTCGACCAGTCCGGGGTCGGTTGGCCCCAGGCCCGCGGGATACTGCTCGGTCACGAGCATGGGAATGCCCAGTCGCTTCGATGCGACGATCAGTTTCTTCGTCGCTTCCGTCACCGCCACGCGCTCGGACATGACGGCAGCGAGTTTCTCCTGAATGTCCACAATGCTCAGGATGCTGCGTTTGCGGTCCAGCATGAACGGATCGGTTTCGGGCATGATGGCACTCTTATGGCTAAACGTCGGAAAGATAGTCTCGCAACGCCTCGGCCCAAGGCCGCATAACGTGGCCGGTTTCGCGGTGCAGTTTCGCGGTGCTGAGGGCTGAGTAAGCCGGAACGGTCGCGGGGCGCGGGAAGGCGGCTGAATCGGCCGGGACAAGACGCGTTGAAAGCCCGGCGTATTCGACGATGCGCTCAACCCATTCCAAGCGCGTGCATGCGCCGTCATTGGCGGTATGGAAGACACCCTCCACGCCGCCTTTGGCCATGGCGATAAGCGCTCGGGCAAGATCGGCCGACCATGTCGGCGAGCCAACCTGGTCCGTGACGACCTTCAACTCGTCCTTCTCCCGGCAGAGGCGAAGCATCAGGTCCACGAAGTTCCTTCCGTTATGCCCGCCGTAGAGCCACGCGGTCCGCGCGATAGCCCACTGCTTGCCGCGTTCGGCAACCGCCTCTTCTCCCGCCAGCTTCGATTTGCCGTAGACCGACAAGGGCGCGGGCGTGTCCGTTTCTTCATAGGGCCGCCGCAAGGCGCCGTCGAAGACAAAGTCGGTGCTGACGTGAATCAGCCGCGCGCCGATTTGCGCCGCCGCAGCCGCGACATTCCCGGTCCCGGTGGCGTTCACGGCGAAGGCTTCGTCGCGATGACTCTCGCACCCGTCCACGTTGGTGTATGCCGCGCAGTTGAAGACGACGTACGGCTTGTGGTCCGCCAGAAACGGACGGACGGAATTCTCGCACGTGATGTCCACTTCCGGAAGGTCGGCGACGATTGCCGGTGCGAACGTCCCGTCGGCTTCGATCGCGGCAACGAGGTCCGCGCCCAGCATCCCCTTGCCGCCGAGAACTACGGATGGTCCGCTTTCCGCCATTGGCGCCCTCGCTATTCCTTCAACCCGTGGCGTTCGTGGTAATGCTCGCGATAGTAGTCCTGGTATGCGCCGGACTTCACGCTTTCCATCCAGTCGCGGTTCTCGCGAATCCATCGCACCGTCATCGGGATGCCGTCGGTCAAGGCGACCTGCGGTTCCCAGCCGAGTTCGTGCCGGAGCTTGGACGAATCGAGCGCATAGCGCCGGTCGTGACCGGGCCGGTCCTTGACGAACTGAACCAAGCTGTCCGGCTTGCCGAGTTCCTTCAGGATCAGGCGCACCAGTTCGATGTTCGGCAATTCGTTCGACCCGCCCACATTGTAAACCTCCCCCGCCCTGCCCTTCTCGAGAACCGTCGCGATGGCACGGCAATGGTCGCCGACGTACAGCCAGTCGCGTACGTGCAGCCCGTCGCCATAGACCGGAATCGGCCGGCCCGCCAATGCATTGCCGACGAAGACGGGGATCGCCTTCTCCGGGAACTGGAACGGGCCGTAGTTATTCGTGCAGCGGGTGATCGTCACGTGCATGCCGTGTGTCTCGTGGAACGCCCGGCAGAGCATGTCCGCGCCGGCCTTGCTGGCCGAGTAGGGATTGTTCGGCTTCAGGGGCGAGTCTTCGGTGAACGTCCCCGTCGGTCCGAGCGTGCCGTACACTTCATCGGTACTGACCTGAACGAAACGCCCGACGCCGTGCTCGCGTGCCAGGCGCAGAAGGTTCAGCGTCCCCTCCACGTTCGTCCGAACGAACGGGCGGCTGTCCTTGATGCTGCGGTCCACGTGCGTCTCGGCGGCGACGTTGACGACGGCGTCGAGACCGTCGGCCATGATTCCGGCGACGAGTTTCTCGTCGCGGATGTCGCCGCGCACGAAGCGATGGCGCGGATTGTCTAGAGCGCCGGCCAGGTTGGCGAGATTGCCCGCGTACGTCAGGGCGTCGAGGTTGACCACCTCGACATCCGGATGCTCCTTCAGCATGTGGAAAACGAAGTTCGAGCCGATGAACCCGCATCCGCCCGTGACCAGAATTCGCATTTTCCCTCGCTCCTTGACGTTGCGAACGATGTCTTCGACTCGCTGCTCCCGGCGATTATAGCCGCGCGCGGACGGGGCGGCAAGCGGGCGAGGGACATAACGGCTTTCGTCGGTACGGCTTTTTCTCGTACAATATATGCAAGTCTGCTCTGTTGAAACGATGAGCATTGCGGTGTGACCTGGAAGAACGCGTCTCAGAACATGTCCCGCCTTTGGCGGGACACGCGGAATGAATTCCGCGCCACATTGTCTATGGGCTTTCCCGACCGAAAACCGTGTGGGCACGGGTTTCAACCCGTGCGTCGGCCCGAAGGGCCGACCCGTCATCAATCAAGAACGTACAACACGAAGTAGGGTCGCAACAGAGCATTGCAGGTCCAAGAACATTTCTGAACGAAGGCGCTTCAATGGCAAAGACCGATCTCGACGCAAAGCTGCAGGCGCTGCGCAAGAACATTCGCGGGATGGGTTCCGTGCTCGTCGCGTTCAGCGGCGGCGTGGACAGTACGTTCCTGGCGAAGGTCGCACAAGAGGAACTGGGCGACAAGGCCGTCGCCGTCACGGCGCGCTCGGAAACCTATCCAGAGCACGAGTTCCGCGACGCCGTGGAGCTGGCCGGTCAAATCGGCATTCGCCACGCGCTAATCGAGACCGAAGAACTCGACCTCCCGGCCTTCCGATCCAATCCGCCCGACAGGTGCTATCACTGCAAGCGCGAGTTGTTCGGCAGGCTCGGGAACATGGCGGAGGAATTCGGTTGCCGCTTCGTCCTCGACGGGAGCAACGCCGACGACACGGCCGACTTTCGCCCCGGAATGCGCGCCACGCGCGAACTGGGCGTTCGCAGTCCCCTCCGCGAAGCCGGGCTGACGAAGGAAGATATCCGCGCCGCCTCGCGCGAGATGGGTCTGCCCACGTGGGATAAACCCTCCTATGCATGCCTCTCCTCGCGCTTCCCCTATGGCGAACCTATCACGCCGGAGGGCGTGGCGCAGGTCGGAAAGGCCGAGGCATTCCTTCGCGACATCGGCCTGCGGCAGCTTCGCGTGCGGCATCACGGCGACACGGCGCGTATCGAAGTTCCGCCCGATGACGTTGCGACGCTCGCGGAACCGGCCATGCGAGAAAGGATCGTCCGGCGCTTGAAGGAACTGGGCTTCGCCTACGTGACGCTGGACCTGGAAGGCTATCGCAGCGGAAGCATGAATGAGACACTCAACAAAGCGACGCGGAGCGCACAGTCGTCGAAAGACGCGGAACCGCCGGAGGGGGAATGACAGAAAGCACCGCGAAACGCAAGGTCGCCGCGGTATTCAAGCGACTGTGCGCGAAATACGGCCGTCCGAAATGGAAGCGCACCGGCCCGGCCATGGACGAGCTCATTCGCACGATCCTTTCTCAGAACACCAACGACCGCAATTCGGGTGAAGGTTTCCGGCGATTGAAAGCGGCTTTTCCGGACTGGGCGGCGGTGGAGAAAGCACACTGGCGCACGATTGCCGCCGCGATCCGCGTCAGCGGACTGGCCAATGTGAAATCGCGGCGCATCCGCGATATCCTCCGCCGCATCCGTGAGGAGCGGGGGGATTATTCCCTGGAATTCCTCAAGCGCCGCCCGCCGGAAGAGGCGCGCGAATACCTGGCCGACATCCCCGGCGTCGGGCCGAAGACGGCGGCGTGCGTGCTGGTGTTCAGCTTCGGCATGCCCGTCTTTCCTGTGGACACGCACATCCATCGCGTGTCGCAGCGACTGGGGCTGATTCCCGAAAAGACCGGCGCGGCCCGGGCGCACGACCTGCTCCAGGCGCTTGTGCCCGACGATTGGGTCTACCCCTTCCACATGCTGCTCATCCGCCACGGCCGCGACACGTGCCATGCGAGGAACCCCGCCTGCGCTGAGTGCGTCCTGCTCAGCCTGTGCCCATACGGCAAGAAAAAAAAGGCCGAAGGCTAGCCCGTATATCCAGCCGAGTTCGTCAACCCGCGGCGAAAAATGTGGGCGAGCAATTTCAGCGAAACGGCGCGACGCAACGTCCAAGCGGAACGTTGCGTCGCGCCGGTCACAGTCTCATACCAGGGCGAAACGACACGGCATTCGCACGAAACTCAGAGGCACGCTTCCTTGGCCACTTTCGAGACGCGGAACTTGAGCGCCTTCTTAGCGGGAATCTGAATCGTCTCGCCGGTCTTCGGATTGCGCCCCAGTCTGGCCTTGCGATCCACCACAACCAACTTGCCGAGGCCTGGAATCGTGAAACCGTTGACCGCTTCCCGGTAGGCCAACTGGGCCAATGCGTCCAACATGGCCGCCGATTCCTTCTTGGAAACTCCCACCTTGTCAGCGAGTGCGGCAACCGTCTGGGCCTTGGTCATCGCCATGGTTCCCACCTTTCCGAAAAAGAACTCCCGATGCTCGACGCGACCACAATGTCGCGCCCGTTGAGAATTTATTATCCCCTAGCGCCAATGGCAGCATACCACAGGCTTGGGAGCGATGCAAGAACTTCGACACCATTTTGGCTATATTTTTCGGGCACGGGAGCGATGTTGGCTCCGACGGCCCCATCGGCTAGAATGCGGGCAGACCGGATGAAGCGCCGAAAGGGAAACGCCAACCGCCCATGCCGATCCCAAATCCGAGCGGCAAAACGCCACGCCAGCAATTCGTCGTCGCGCCGGACGACAACAACCGGCCGCTGGGCGATTTTGTCGCCCGGGCCTGTCCGACGGCGCCCGTGGGTTTCCTTAACCGCTTGATCCGAAAAGGACTTGTGCTTATTGACGGCAAAGGCGCGAAGCGCGGGACCCGCGTGCGATCCGGTCAGCAAATCGTCCTTTGCCTGCCCAGCGGTGCCCGCCTCGTCGCGCCGAATCCCGGCGTGCAATTCGGCATAGTGCATGAAGACTCGGATATCCTGATCGTGAACAAGCCTGCGGGAGTGGTCAGCGAGCCGGGGATCGGGCACAAGCTGGATACGCTGCTCAATGGACTGATGGCGCGGTACGGCGAGGAACTGGATCGCATGGGACCGGAGCGCGACTTCGGGATGGTGCATCGCCTCGACCGGGACGCGTCGGGGCTGTTGGCGGTCGCGCGAAAGCCGGAGGCGTACGACGCGCTCCGCGAGAGTTTCCGTACCCGTACCATCGAGAAGCGCTATCGGGCTCTCGTTCTAGGCGACGCCGCCAAGTCCGCGGGGCGCATCGAAATCCCTCTCGGCCGCGTTCGGCGGCGAGGCCGCGCCGTCGCGGTGATCGGCGGAAGCGGGACGCGTCCGGCGCGAACCGATTTCCGCGTGCTTGAACGCTTCGGGGACTGCACGCTCGTCGAGGCGTCCCCTCGCACGGGCCGGTGGCGGCAACTGCGCCTGCATTTCGGAGCCGTGGGGCACCCCGTCGCGGGCGACGCGGAGGAAGGCGACCCGGCGCGCAACGAGGAGATGCGCCGGGCCACCGGGCTTTCGCGGTTGTTCCTGCACGCCGCGCACTTGGCCTTCGACCACCCCGGTCACGGACGCCGCGTCGCCTTCGACTCGCCGCTGCCTCCGGAACTTGAGGCAGTCCTTTCGCGTCTGCGATCGGCTCGCAAACGATAGAATCGGCTCGGCCGCATCGGAACATGAAGCGGCGGAGGCCGCACGAGGCATTTTTCGGAAGGCGGGATGCGATTCGGAAATCGCCGCTTCTGTCGTAACGCCGGTCGGGCTACACCTCCCTCCGATGCGAAAGGGTTTCACCTCGGTTCCTCTTTGAATTCGGACCTAAGTGGTCTTGACAAGGGGGACCGGCTCAGTGTTTCATACGCTATCGGATGGCCATGCGCGTCGGCGCATGCACTGGACTTTCTGAGAAGGCGAATTCACGATGCAGGAGCTTATCGAGAGCGTCATGGCGCGCGATCCGGGGGAGAAGGAGTTTCATCAAGCCGTCCGCGAGGTGCTCGAAAGCCTCGGCGATTTCCTCGACAAGAACAAGCGATACCGCAAGGCGCGAATTCCCGAGCGGATCGTCGAGCCGGAACGGGTGATCCTGTTCCGCGTTCCGTGGACCGATGACCACGGCGTGGTTCAAGTGAACCGAGGTTTCCGCATCGAGTTCAACAGCGCCATCGGTCCGTACAAGGGCGGGTTGCGATTTCACCCTTCCGTGAATCTAAGCATCATGAAGTTTCTCGCCTTCGAGCAGACGTTCAAGAACGCGCTGACGACCCTGCCGATGGGCGGCGGGAAAGGAGGAAGCGACTTCGACCCCAAGGGCAAAAGCGACGCGGAGGTCATGCGCTTCTGTCAGAGTTTCATGACCGAGCTCTGTCGTCACATCGGTCCGGAGACCGACGTGCCCGCAGGCGATATCGGCGTCGGCGCTCGGGAGATCGGTTTCCTTTTCGGCCAGTACAAGCGCATCGCGAACCGCTTCGAGGGCGTGCTGACCGGCAAGGGCATTCACTGGGGCGGTTCCTATATTCGTCCGGAGGCGACCGGCTATGGTGTGGTGTACTTCGCCGAGGAAATGTTGAACGCGAACGACGATTCCATCGAGGGGAAGACGTGTCTCGTCTCCGGTTCCGGCAACGTGGCGCAGTTCACCGTCGAGAAGATCAATCAACTCGGCGGCAAGGTGGTGACGCTCTCCGACTCGAGCGGCATGATCCATGACCCTGAGGGGATTGACGCTTCGAAGCTCGATTTCGTTATGGAACTGAAGAATGTCCGCCGCGGGCGCATCAAGGAGTACGCGGACGAATACCCGAGCGCGACGTACGCCGCGGCCGATCCCGGGCGGGACTGCAATCCCCTCTGGGATGTCAAGGCGGACTGCGCCTTTCCGTCGGCGACGGAGAACGAGATCAACGCCAAAGACGCTGAGAACCTGGTCCGGAACGGCGTCAAGCTTGTCGCCGAAGGGGCAAACATGCCAACCACGAGCGGGGGGGCGGACATCTTCATGGAGAATCGCATCTTGTACGGTCCCGCCAAGGCGGCCAATGCGGGCGGCGTGGCCACCAGCGGCCTGGAGATGGCGCAGAACGGAATGAAGATGCAATGGCCCCGTGAAGAGGTGGACGCGCGGCTTCGCGCGATCATGAAGTCCATCCACGCTCAGTGCGCGGCCCATGGCACGCAGGATGGCTTTCGCAACTACGTCAAAGGCGCCAACATCGCCGGCTTCAAGAAGGTCGCCGACGCGATGATGGACCAGGGCGTGGTATAGACGGCGTAGTTGCCGAAACGCGAAGGAAACATGGCACAGGACAGCGTATTCCTCAGCACGGGTCTGACGGCCCTCGATCAGGTTCTGCGGGGGCTTCGCCCGGGCGACAACGTCGTCTTTCAGGTGGATTCGATTGACGATTATAAGCCCTTCGTGGCGCCGCTCGTGGAGAGCGCGCTCCGCGCGCACAAGCGTCTCATTTACTTCCGCTTCGCCAAGCACCCCCCGCTCGTGCCTGAAGGCGACGACGTGGACATTCACGTTCTGAAGCCCGAAGAAGGCTTCGAGACCTTCGTCACGCGCATTCACGACGTTCTCGACGAGCGGGGCCACAAAGCCTTTTGCATATTCGACGCCCTTTCCGAGTTGTCGCTCCAGAACTATTCCGACCGCATGCTGGGGAATTTCTACCTGGTTACGTGTCCGCACCTTTATGCCCTTCAATCGGTCGCCTATTACGCCCTGCTGAAGAACTATCACTCCTTTTATGCTTCCACGCCCATTCACGAGACCGCCCAAATTATCGTGGACGTGTACCGGCACAAGGAACGCCTCTACATTCATCCGCGCAAGGTCCTGCACCGTTACGCGGCCACCATGCACATGCTCCACGTCTGGGAAGGCGACGACATTCGGCCTGTCAACGAGAGCAGCACCACCACGGAAGTGCTGACCTCGGCCTCCTGGTCGGGGTTGACCTTCATGCCGGAGCGGCCCGGGTCGTGGACACGCACGTTTCTGAGGGCCGAGGAAACTCTCCAAGCGTTCGAGCACGGGCGGGCGAAGGCCGAGGACGTCCGGGCCGCCTTGCGCCGCACCGTGAACTCGGCCATAACGCGCGAGGAACGCACCCGGGACTTGGTCGAGAAGTACCTGGGACTGGAAGACGTGCTCGACATTCAGAAGCGCATGGTGAGTTCGGGCAATATCGGCGGAAAGGCCGTCGGCATGCTCCTGGCCCGCGCCATCCTGCGCAAAACGGACCCCAAGTGGGAGACCCTCCTGGAATCCCACGACTCCTTCTTCATCGGCAGCGAGGTTTTCTACTCCTATATCGTGGAGAACGGTTGTTGGAGCCTTCGCCAAAGGCAGAAGAATCCGGAAACGTTTCTGGACGGCGCCGAGGAGGCGCGCGAGCGGCTGTTGCGGGGAGATTTTACCGACCGCATGAAGCAACGTTTCGCGCGCATGCTCGATTACTTCGGCCAGGCCCCGATCATCGTCCGGTCGAGCAGCCTTCTGGAGGACAACTTCCAAAGCACGTTCGCCGGGAAGTACGAAAGCGTCTTCTGCGCGAACCAGGGGCCTAAGAACGTCCGCCTGGAAGACTTCCTCTTCGCCGTGCGGAGAATCTATGCCAGCAGCATGAGCGAGGAGGCGCTCGCCTACCGGAAGGAACGCGGACTCCTCGACCGCGACGAACAAATGGCGCTCCTGGTCCAGCGCGTCAGCGGCATCCAGTACGGCCGGCTGTTCTTTCCGCAGGCATCGGGGGTCGGCCTTTCCTACAACCCGTACCGCTGGAATCGGGAGATCGAGCCGATGGCCGGCATGCTGCGTCTGGTGTTCGGTCTCGGCACGCGGGCCGTGGACCGCAATGACGACGACTACACGCGCATGGTGGCCCTCAACGCGCCGTCGCTGCGCCCGGAGGGCAACTTCGACGAAGTGCGCCGTTACGCCCAGCGCCACGTGGACGTTCTCGACCTCGAGGCGAACCTGCTGATGTCCTACGATTTCGCCGACGTCGCGCGTCGTTGCGCGGGACTGCCCATCGAGACATTCGCCTCGCGCGACGAAACCCTGGCGCGAATGGCCGAAGCGCGCGGCACGGAGGCGTTTCCCTGGCTACTGACATTCGACG
>Ga0180438_10011674_pt1 | contig 10579 bp, 5 predicted proteins | sample SS_ome_12_FD_132455 | JGI IMG/M metagenome (GOLD analysis project Ga0180438, IMG submission 132455) | Hypersaline lake sediment archaeal communities from the Salton Sea, California, USA - SS_3_D_2 metaG | ecosystem: Environmental > Aquatic > Non-marine Saline and Alkaline > Hypersaline >... | reverse complement strand
CAGCCGCATGATCTCGACACGCCCCGTGTTGTCCCGGCGATGCCACTGGCGGTAGACCGCGCCGTCCTCGCCGGCGCTGAGGCCGAACGTTGCGGGCGTCTCGCTGCCCTTGTAGCTGGGCACCCGCCCGGTGGCCGACAGCTCGGCCCGCCCGCCGGCGTCGGTCAGCCAGACCGTCTCGCCGCCGGTCGGCACGACCAGTGTCCTGCCGACCATCACCAGGTCGCGCGAGCAGCAGAACTGGTCGCGCCACGTGACGCGCCCGCCCTTCTTGTGCCTCAGCCAGGCCGCGGCGCTCCAGCGGTCGCCTTCGAAGCCGAGCTTCTCCTTGACGTAGTCCCACTGCCAGCAGACCTCGCCGTCTTCCTTCACGGCGCGGACCCGCGAGCCGAGCGTGGCGAAGTAGGCCCGGCCATGGGCCGCGACGGGGCTGGCGAAGATCGGCTCGCCGCAGCGGATCTCCTTGACGACGGTCCCGTCGGCGGCGTCCAGGACGTAGTACGAGCCGCCCATCGTGCCGAAGTGAAGCTTGCCGTCGATCAATGCGGGCGAGGAGACGTTATTGCAGTTGGCCTTCCCGCCGCGGGTGGCGCGCTTCCAGACGACGCGAAGCGTCTCGGCGTTGATGCAGAAGGCCACACCCGCCCCGTCGACGACGTACACGCGCCCGCCGGCGACGACGGGCGAGGTGAACACGGCGTCGGTCAGCGGCACGGCACCAATCAGCCCCAGCGGCGTTCTCACGTCGCGGTCGGGCACGTTGCCCGAGCGCCGTGCGTCGCTCTTGAGCTGGAGCCAGTCCTCCCCCGCCGCCCCGCTCGCCGTCAGCAGCAAAGCGACAAACGGAACGGCAGGGATCGCCGCGATTCGCCGTCTCGACATATCTCGTCCTCCCTACCCGGCAGGCGGCCATCGGAAGTGGCCTGCGGAACCCATTATGGGCATCCGCCGGATCGGTTGTCCATGGGTTCACATGACACCCTTGGGCAGGCGGGAGACGCAGACGCAGAGAGCCGTCGTGCTGCGTGGGTCAAGCCTGCTCTCAAACCGCTGGGGGGCCAGCCCCCCAGGGCCCCCCGGGGTTTTCAAGGTATTGCTTCGGTGTCCGATGGCGATAACAAGACACGGCCTCCCGCAGGTTCGCCGCAGGAGGCCTGATGCGCCATCGGCGCACCGTCGGCCTGGATATCCCTTGCCAGGTTGCACCCCTGCGGAGCCCGGCTCCGTTTCTCCAGGCACCGGGGGGATATCTGCTGTCCGTCCTTTCGTCCAGCCATCATCGGACACCGAAGCAATGCCTTGGAAAACCCCGCGGCGCAGCCGCGTCTGGTCTTGGCGACTGGGGGCGTTGCGGACGCCAGGCGGTTGCCGCCGGTTCGCGCATGAGGTAGGGTGAGTCTATTCCACCGGCAAGTTGCCCGGAAGGAGAAGGCAACCGCCTCGCGGGAGACGGCCATGAGCGAGATCGAACCGGACGGGCCGGCGTCGCCTGCCGCCGACGGCGGGGCCGGCATCCGCCGCGGGCTGCCGATGTTCTCCGCCTCCGATCCGCAGGCGCTGGCGGCCGAACGGGCCGAGCTGGCCGCCCTCGAGGCCAAGCCCTTTTACCTCCGCTGGCTCGGCTATGGGCGGAAGACCGGGCCCGCATGGCTCCAAAGCGCGCTGACGCTCGGCGGGGGCAGCGCGTGGGCCTCGCTGACGATCGGGGCGTTCTTCCAATACGAGCTGCTATGGGTCCAGCCGGTGGCGATGATCCTCGGCATCGTCGTGCTGGCGGCGATCTCGCACCAGGCGCTGTCGACCGGCGTCCGCCCGTTCGGCGCGATGAAGCGACACGTGGCGCCTTCGGTGGCCTGGGCGTGGGCGATCGCCTCGCTGGCGGCGACGGTGATCTGGCACTTCCCGCAGTACGCCCTGGCGGCGGGCATGACCGAGAGCATGATCGGCGCGGCCACCGGTTGGGCGCCGACCGGCGGGGCGCAGACGGCCCTGCTCGTCGCCGTCGGCGCGGTGGTCCTGATCGTCTCGACGGCGATCACGTGGAACTACCCTCGCGGGCGGCGCGGCATCCGGATGTACGAGCGGGCGCTGAAGGCGATGGTGTGGCTGATCATCCTCGCGTTCGCCGTCGTGATCGTCCGCAGCACGATGGCCGGCCGCGTCGAGTGGGGAAAGGTGGCCCGGGGCTTCTTGCCGCTGCGGGTCCCGACGGACCCGAAGGGCATCGAGACGTTGATGGCCGCCCTCGGCGCGGCGATCGGGGTGAACATGACGTTCCTGTTTCCCTACACGCTGCTGGCGCGGGGCTGGGGGCGGGAACATCGGGGCCTGTCGCGGTTCGGGCTGGTCACCGGCATGCTCGTGCCCTTCACCATCGCCACCTCGCTGATGATCATCGCCGCCGGCTGCACCATCTACGGCAAGTTGGAGTTCCTCCAGGTCAAGGAGATTGCGGCGGCCAGGTGGCAGCCGCTGTGCGCCGCTCTATCAGACCCCGACTCGCCGGCGCGCAGAAGGGTCGGGCAGCTTCTGCCCGCTCCGGCGAAGGCGGCCGCGCGTCTCGGCGCCGCGGGCCGGCCGCTCGACGACGAACAGAAGGATGCCGTCATCGACGGCCTCAACGCCCTGATCGCCTCGCGGGAGCTGTATCGGCCGGAGGATTTCGCCGGCGCGGCGATCCCGGCGGACATCGCGGAGCTGCTGAAGCGCGACCGCCTCTCGCTGGGCGACAAGGAACTCCGCCGCGCGAACCGCGCGGTCCTGGCGGCGGCCGGCCTCGCCTCGCCGCTGGGCAGGAAGGTCTCCCCGACGCGCGGCGCGGAGATGATCGCCGCCGGTCTCGGTCCGCTGTTCGGTCAGATCATCTTCGGCTTCGGCATCCTGGGGATGGTGCTGAGCACGATCACGCTTCACATGCTGGTCTGCGGCTTCGCGGCGTGCGAGGTCTTCGGCGTCGAGCCGACCGGCTGGAAGTACCGCCTGGCCTGCCTGCTGCCGGCGCCGGGGTTCCTCGGCGCGGTGCTGTGGCAGTACATGCAGGGGTGGATCGCGATCCGCGCGTCCGCCATCGCCGGGCTGCTGACCCCGATCGCCTACGTCGCCTTCTTCATCATGCACAACCGCCGCAAGTACCTCGGCGACGACACGCCGAGAGGCGCGAAGGGCTGGATCTGGAACGCCGCCATCGCCGTCAGCATCGTCGTCACCTGCGCCAGCATCATCTACTTCCTGATCCACAACTACGACAAGGTCCTGGGCCTGAGCTGACGGGCTGATCGTCATGCAGCTCAGGGATCGCTCGCGACCAGCCCAGACGGTTGATCGCTGGAATGACAAATGACGAAATCCGAATGGCGAATCAATGACGAATGCCTAATGCCGATTGAGCAAAGGCAAGTCCACCCGTGGTGCTTGGGCATTTGGGGTATTGGTCATTCGTGCTTCGACATTGGTTCGTCATTCGCGGTTTCGTCATTCTCAGGCCCAAGCCGTACACTTCGCATCAGCGCGACTTCATAGGAGAGCGCCCATGAAACGCATCACACGTCGCAGCTTCGTGAAGGCCGGATCTCTCGCCGCGGGCGCCGCGGCGGCGCTGTCGCCCTTCTCCCGCGTGCTCGGGGCCAACGGCGATATCCGGGTCGGCGTCGTCGGCTTCCGCGGCCAGGGGAGCTACCACATCAAGCTGCTTCGCGAACTGCCCGGCGTGCGTGTCGTGGCCCTCTGCGACCCGGACCGCGACGTGCTGGGCCGCAAAGTGAAGAGCTTCGCCGGCCGCAACGAGAAGGTCGCCGCCTACACCGACGTCCGGAAGATGCTCGAGGAGAAGAACCTCGACGCGATCACCACCGCTACGCCCGACCACTGGCACGCGCTGGTGACCGTCTGGGCCTGCCAGGCCGGCAAGGACGTCTACGTCGAGAAGCCCCTCTGCCACAACCTGTGGGAAGGCCGCAAGATGGTCGAGGCGGCAGAGAAGCACGAGCGGATCGTGCAGTTCGGCAACCAGTCGCACGGTCAGCCGACGGGCAGGATGCGCCTCGAGATGCCCGACCGCGGCAAGATCCTTCTGGTCAACAGCTCCCTGAACCGGATGCGCAAGAGCATCGGCAAGGTGACCGGCCCGCAGCCGGTGCCGAAGTCGCTGGACTACAACCTGTGGACGGGCCCGGCCCCGCTGGAGCCGCTGAGGCGCAAGCGGCTTCACTACGACTGGCATTGGGTCTGGCCGACGGGCACGGGAGAGCTGGGCAACAACGGCGTCTACCCGCTGGACGCGTGCCGGCTGTCGCTCGGGCAGAACGCGCTGCCCAAGCGCGTGATGAGCTTCGGCGGGCGGTTCCTGTTCGACGACGACGGCACGACGCCCAACACGCAGGTCGCCCTGTTCCAATACGACCCGGGCCCGATGATCATCTTCGAGCTGCGGAACCTGCCCTCGAAGACGGGCCCGAAGACGCTGCCGACCCGGATGAAATGCGAGCGCGGCGAATCGGGCCTGCCGGGGCCAACCAAGAAGGCCGGAAAGACCGGCGGCTTCTCCGCCCACAAGGGCCACCTGTTCAATTTCATCAGCGCCGTGCGCAGCCGCAAGGTCAGCGACCTGCGGGCCCCCGTCATCGAAGGCCACCTGTCGACCGCCCTCGTGCACATGGGCAACATCTCCTACCGCCTCGGCACGCAGCACTCGCCCGAAGAAGCCCGCGAGGCGATCAAGGACCGGGGCAGCGACGCCGTCGAGGCGCTCGCCCGCGTGAAGGAGCACCTCGCCGCCAACGGTGTCGACTGGTCGAAGGCGAAGTTCGTCGTCGGCCCGTGGCTTCAGATGGACGGCAAGAGCGAGAAGTTCGTCGGCAACCCCGGGCTCGCCGCCCGGGCGAACCAACTGGCCAGGCCCCCCTACCGCAAACCGTTCGTCATTCCGGATGAGGTCTGACCCGCGGCGAGGCCGTCGTAAAATGGGGACGCTAACCAGGTTTCTCTGCTGGAAACATGCGTCCGGGCCGGCTGGACGGAGGAGGAACAACGGCATCGCTCGGCGCGGGGGCCTACTTCGCCTTCGTCTTCTGCTTCCTCCGCTTGCCCCCGGCCTTCGCCTTGGCGGGCTTGTTGAGAGACGCGGGGCGCGCATCGGCGTACTTGTCCAGCGCGCCCTGTAGCATCGACCGGACCTTGCGGGCCTCCTCGTCGAGGTCGGACTCTCCGAGCGGAGACTGCTCCAGCACGTCGCGGCCGACGTCGTAGAGCTTCCCCGTCCGGTACAGCTTGTAGCGCTGCATGCGGGCGAACTCCTTGGCGGCTGCGGCGGCTCCGCTGCGCGAGTACCAGCAGTAGATCCACTTGCGGGGATTGCCCCTCTCCCCCTTCAACTGGGGCAGGAAGCTCCTGCCGTCCGGCGCCGGCTCGTCGGGGACGGGCAGGTCGGCACACTCGCACAGGGTCGGCAGGAAGTCGCTGAGGTCCACCAGGTCCCCGCAGACCTTGCCCCTGGCCGCCGTGCCGGGCCAGCTCGCGATCAGCGGCACGCGGGTGCCCGCATCCGTCATCGAGCCCTTGCCCCCCTTGACCTGCCGGTCGCCCATCCGCGAGACGACCGGCTTGTCCGTGCCGTTGTCGCCGGTGAAGATCACCAGCGTGTTCTCCCGAAGCCCCAGCTCGCCCAGCTTGCTCACGAGCTTGCCGACGATCTTGTCCATGTACGTCACCATGTCGCCGAAGTACTTCGCGTTGCCCTTGTAGGTCTTCGAGCCCTTGCTCTTCGGGTCCCAGTCGGCCGAGTCGGGCGTCGGCTCGAACGGGCAGTGCGTCAGGATCATCGGGTAGTAGACGAGGAACGGCTTGTCCCTATTGCGCTGCATGAAGTCGCACGCGAAGTCGCTGACCACGTCCGGGCCGTACTCGCCGTTGGTGTAGTCGATCTGCTTGCCGTTGACCTCCAGCCCCGGGTTCGGGTATCGCCCGGGCCGGCGGTTGAGCTGCCAGAGGCAGTACTCGTCGAACCCGAAGTGTTTCGGCCCGTCCAGCCCGCCGCCGAGCTGCCACTTGCCCACGACGCACGTGGCGTAGCCGGCCCGCTTCAGCACGTGGGCGAACGTCGTCTGCTTCGGGTCCAGCAGGCCGAACCGAACGTAGTTCCGGACGTTGCAGATGCCCGTCATCAGCTTGACGCGCGACGGCGTGCAGAGCGGCTGGGCGTAGCCGTGCTCGAAACGGACGCCCCCGGCGGCCAGCTTGTCCAGCACGGGCGTCTTGTACGACCTCCCCCCGTTGGCGCCGATGCACTCGTAGCCGAGGTCGTCGGCCATGATGACGACGAAGTTCGGCCTCTTGCGCCCCTTCGCCGCGCCGGCCGCCATGCCGCCCGGCAGCGCCGCCGCCACACCCGCCGCCGTCGCCCTGAGAAACGCCCGCCTGGAGATGCCCGCTGACTTCATGCTCGTCACTTCCTTTCTATAGCTCGCCCGTCAACTCGAGGGCGCTCTTTCCTCGCGGCAGGTCGAAGCAGGCCGTCGTGCCCTCGGCCTCCTGGAGCCACGTCCCGGCGGCCAGCAGGGCCGGGGTGCTCACCTTCTTCAACGCCTTCGCGACGGCGCCGCGTCGGAGCTTGACGGCCTTCGCCTTCGCCTTCTTGACGCGAACCGTGAACTGCGGGCTCGCGAACGGGGCGGCCAGCGCCACGCCCGCGGCGGTCCGCTCGATCCGCGTCAGCCCCTTCGCCGCCCAGTACCGGCCGATCTCGCTGAGCTTCATCCAGACGGTTCGCTCGCCGAACCGCCCGGCCAGCGAGGTCACCACCCGCTTGAGCGCCTTGAAGCCCTCCTTCGTCCCGTGCGTGTACATGCCGGGCCAGTGGCAGAGCATGACGGCGGGCTGGCCGCGCTCGATCAGCTCGACCATTCGCCCGCCCGTGGCCTCGCGGTTGGCGTAGCGGTCGGGCTCGGGCTTCGCGTCGCCGTCCCAACTGCCGAACCAGTCGCCCGTCCCGGCAGGGATGTTGACGACCACGCGGACGTCGTCCGTGCCGACACCCGAGACGTGCTCCAGCTTCGGCTGCGTGCTCTGCTTCCCGCCGGAGACGTACTTGAAGTAGTGGGGCAGCTCGGCGGAGTAGACGTCGCGGACGGCCTGCCCGACGGCCTGAGACAGCTCCGACTTGACCAGGTTGCCGAACCCGCCCGGCGTGGTGATCCCCTCGCAGGGAATCTCGCAGTTCTTCAGGATCCGCAACGCATACGCGAGGTAGGCCGCCAGCTCGTCGACGCTCTTCTTCTCCCGCGGATACGAGTTCTCCATGGTGGCCGAGCTGATCTTCTCCATCGGGCGCCCGGTGGCCAGGTCGATCACCCGCGTGTGCGTGATCATCTCCGGGTGGATGTCCCAGTGTGGGACCATCAGCTCGCGGACGAGCTTCAGGCTCGCCAGCAGCTCCCGACGCGACCAGCCGGGCAGCTCGCGGTCGAGCCAGCCCACGCAGGCCGGGTACGGCACGACGCTGTACTTGCCCTTCACCCCGTGCGCCGCGCACCACTGCCCGAACTCGCGGACGAACGCGTCGGGGATCTCCCGCGGCCAGGTCTTCCACGGCTTCTTGTAGTTCGCCCGGCTCGGCCAGGCCTCGGCGAACTGCGGCATGCAGAAGCTGCCCATGTTCACCAGGCACGTCGAGTCGTCGATGACGAACGACAGCGGCACGCGCCCGCGCGGGTTCAGCACCTCGACGCCCTCGTCCTGTCGGGGCCGGGCCTGCTTGGCCCCCTCTTCGCCCGCGGCGCCGGGCAGCCCCAGCGCCGCCCCGGCCGCGCCCACCGCCGTCGCCTGAACGAACTGCCGCCGAGAACACGCCCCATCTCGATGCGTCGATGCCGCCATCCTGCACCTCCCAGATCGTGTCAAGAGCAACCGATCCTGACGCCGGGCTCGTGACTTTCTGATTGTAACGTCCAGCCCCCGCGTGCAACATTGTTCGTCGGCGCCATCTCGGGAGGATCAAGCGATGCGAGGTCGATTCGGCCGTCTGTCGCGAATGGGACGGGGGTGGCTCGTCCTGTCTGTCTGCGTGCAGGCCGGGGCCGCAGGGGAATCGTCCATGAAACAACTCGCCGACCAGCTCCGCAAACTCGATGCCCGCGTCATCCCCGCCGACCGGCGCGATCGCCTCGCTCAGATGCTCGCCGCGGATCTGGCCAAGCGCATCGCCGCGGCCAACCTTCGCAGCACGGCCGAGTGGGGCGAGATCCGCGATCGCCGGGATTGGCGGCGCTTCCGCGAGGTGAAGCTCAAACGGCTGCGCGAGTCGCTCGGCCCGCTATCCGAGTCCGCGGGGAAGCCGCAAGTCCGCATCAGCGGGACGATCGACGGGGACGGCTTCCGCATCCGCAACCTCGTGTACCCAACGCGGGAGGGCCTGTGGGCGACGGCGAACCTCTACGAGCCGGCCCGCCTCGCGTCGGCCATGCCGGGCATCCTGCTGTGCCACAGCCATCACGCCCCGAAGGAGCAGGGCGAGCTCCAGGACATGGGCATGACCTGGGCGAGGGCCGGATGCCTCGTGCTCGTCCCCGATCTGCCCGGCCACGGCGAGCGGAGGCAGCACCCCTTCGCGACGGCGGGAGATTACGGGGGCGGCTTCCGTGTCGGCAGGCAGGACTACTACTTCCGCTATGACATCGGCATGCAGCTTCACCTGGCCGGAGAGAGCCTGATCGGCTGGCTCGTCGGCGACCTGCGGCGGGGCGTCGACGTGCTGCTGGACCGGCCGGGCATCGACCCGGAGCGGATCGTCATCCTCGGTGCCGTCGCCGGCGGGGGCGACCCGGCCGCCGTGGCGGCGGCGCTCGACCCGCGAATCGCCGCCGCCGCCGTCTTCAACTTCGGCGGCCCGCAGCCGGAAAGCCGCTACCCGCTGTCGGACGACGCCGAACGGGAGTTCAACTACGCCGGCTACGGCAGCTTCGAGTCCACGCGCAACCTCCGCCGCTCGGCGGGCGAGGGCTTCCTGCCTTGGGTCATCGTCGGAGCCGTCGCGCCCAGGCGGCTGATCTACGCCCACGAGTTCTCGTGGGACCGCCCGCGCGACCCCGTCTGGCGGCGACTCGAGCGGATCTGGCGACTCTGCGGCGCCGCCGACCGCCTGGCGGCCGTCCACGGACGCGGAACGCTGCGGGGCAGACCCCCGCAAGCCAGCCACTGCACCAACATCGGGCCCGTACATCGGCGGCCGATCCACCCGCTGCTGAAGCGGTGGCTCGGCATCACCGTGGAAGCCGATGAGGAGTACTCCAATCGCCGCGGCCGCGACGAGCTGCGATGCATGACGCCGGCTCTCGCGCGGCAAGTGAAGCCGAAGCGGCTGTGCGACGTCCTGCCGGAGATCGCCCGGCGCCGTCTGACCGCGATACGCGCCAGACTGGCGGACAAGCCCCCGGCGAATCGCTGGCGCCTGCTTCGGGCCGAGTTCGGCCGCGTGCTCGGCGACGTCGCCGCCGTCGGCCGGCCGGAGGCCGAGGCCGTCGAGCCCAAGACGCCGCTCGCCGGCGCGACCGCGGAGCGGATCGTCCTGCGTTGCGAGCCCGGGATCACCGTTCCGCTGGTGCTGCTGCTGCCTCAGGCCGCGCCGGACCGGCCGGCCGCCTGCGCTGTGGCCGTCGCGCAGGGCGGCAAGGGGGGCTTCCTGCAACACCGGTCACGGCAGATCGCCGAGCTGCTCTCCGGCGGCGTCGCCGTCTGCCTGCCGGACGTGCGAGGCGTGGGCGAGACGCGGCCGGAGGGCTCGCGGGAGCTGTGGGGGCCGATCACGTCGCACTCATCGACCGAGTTGATGCTCGGCGGGACGATGGTCGGCGCCCGCCTGCGCGACCTGCGGTCAGTGCTGCGATACCTCCGCCGCCGCGGCGACGTCGACGCCGAACGCATCGCGCTGTGGGGCGACTCGTTCGTCGAGCCCAACCCGGCCGGGAGAGAGTTCCGAATGCCGCGCCACCTGGACGGCCGCCCGCGCCGGTCCGAGCCGCTGGGGGGCCTGTTGGCCATGCTGGGCGGGCTGTACGAGGACCGTCTCGCGGCGGTCTGCGTCCGTGGAGGGCTGAGCGACTTCGCGTCGATCCTCGACGGCCAGTTCGTCTACCTCCCGCACGACGTGATCGTGCCGGGCCTGCTGACGGCCGGTGACCTGCCCGACCTCGCCGCGGCGCTGGCCCCGCGCCCCCTCCGCCTGGAGTGGCTGGTGGACGGCCTGAACCGACGGCAGGACGCCCGATCGACTCGGCGCGGGTACGGCCCGGCGATCGAGGCCTACAAGAAGGCCGGCGCCTCCGAGCGCCTGGTCATCGCCGATCCCGGCTCATCCGCCGCCCGGTGGCTGATCGACGCGCTTGGCTCGAAACGCGATTGACGCGGAAACCGGAAGTTCGACTCCCGCCGGCGATGGGGCAAAGGCGGGTGTGCAGGATGAGCCGATCCGTCGGGAACGGGCCGGCTTTCGCCGTGACGTAAGTCTCTTTCGCCCGCCGCGGCTGATTGTGTGCTTTCCTACCGTTTCGCGGAAAAGCGAAAATCACACAATCAGCACTTAAATCCTTTG
>Ga0180438_10011673_pt1 | contig 10580 bp, 15 predicted proteins | sample SS_ome_12_FD_132455 | JGI IMG/M metagenome (GOLD analysis project Ga0180438, IMG submission 132455) | Hypersaline lake sediment archaeal communities from the Salton Sea, California, USA - SS_3_D_2 metaG | ecosystem: Environmental > Aquatic > Non-marine Saline and Alkaline > Hypersaline >... | reverse complement strand
GAGTAGTAGACGAAGTAAACACATTTTTTAAGAAAAATAAAGTAATGCACCAACAAGACTATATTAACATCTTAAGAAATAAACCAAAGAAATCTTTTGAACAAGAGATTAACGAATCAGGCTTGCAAGAACGCCAAAAGATATACGTATTAAGCCTATACAATAAACACAGGTGATAAAAATTATATCAAAAATACCTTTAGTAATAAGTACTGCTTTTTTAGTTGTTGGTATATTACAGTTCTTACTAAGTATATGGCTACAGTCTGATACATTACATATTATTGCATGGGTAAGTATATGCACTGCCAATATAATATCAGCTAATAATATAAATAAATATTAATCCTTAAACGGATTAACTATTTCGTTTGTATCGTAATGACCGTAATAATCATTAGCACAAAAAGGGTCTACCCAAGTACGACCCGTTTCTTTATGCCAGACTATATTTCTTTGCTGGATTTCATTATTCTTTTTATCATACCGATGCCCAGTATCATAGTTTTGACACTGTATCATAACTTCTGTTGGCTGTCTAAGACGTTTATCCACCTGGTCTATGAACTGGGTTGTATATAATAATCTAACATCACACTTTCTAGTCTGCAACACAAAGTATGATAAAATAACATTCTTTTTACTCATTCCTGAACGTGAATCAATATAAACATGAACCTCGTCAAGTATTAAAACAGCCTTCTTTAATTGGACATCACCCTTAACCCAGTCTACAATCTGTTTTAAAGATACCATTTCATAAGAAGGGAAGATTTTACGATTCAGCTTAATATTAGAATAAATCTTGTATCCTTTCTTGTAATGTTCGTGTGCTTCACGAACACAAGATAGGGTTTTACCCCTACCTCTAGTTCCAATATATCCTATAATGATTTTAATCACTTCATGTTAAAACTAAGCTTATCCATAAGACCGCCAACCTTTTCATCATTCTTAGACTGGAACGCAGAAACGAACTCATTCCTAGACTTCCTATCTTTCGATAATTGTAATGTTAAGAAGTTGTCTATTAACGTGTTAATATGGTCTAGTCCATATTTATCTTTATAGATTCCGCCGAGTATTTTCATACGGGAAACTATCATGACTTGTTCTGATGTAAGCTCTGTTTTTCCGTCAATATCTTTAATATCAAATAATTCTTTAGGATTCGTAGAATTAGAAGAATCGAAAGGTTGCATTAATTGTTCGTCAATAATTTTAACTCACCTTTAGCCCTTTGCCCTTTATCATCAGCGTACAGTTTATTATTCTTACACACTGAATTATGATGTTTTAATACAATCCTAAAAACGAATACGTCCTTTTTAGGCATCCGAAAATACTTATTTCTTTCAAGAGTATAAAGCATTGCCTGGTGGTATAAATCAGCATAACGTGCTTTATCAGACCTTGATTCATTCATTAAATCAAGCGTTTCGTTAGCTTTATACTCCCAATAATAATATTTATTCACATCAAGAATTTTCTTTTTTGTGGGTCTTATTTGCACAAGTTTCATAACTCGTTTAAAATCTGTTTCGTCAATCTTCATAAAATCACCCGAATACAACGATTAAGACTAGGCCTATTATTCCAAGAACTCCAAGCATAAAGAAATAATTAACCTTATCTTTACTCTTTGCAGAATCTACTAATTGATTTATCAGTTTTGATTCTCCAAGAGCGTAAATTTCATCGATAACGTTAGTATCAGTTTTAAAAGCAGGGGTTAAAGGTTCAACGCTTCCATGCTCATAAAAAGAAATATTCTCTTTTCCAAAAAATTTTTTATTACTAAAAATTTTCTTTCTGTTGAATTTATACGGGTAATCTTTTTCTTCCCCGTCAACCGTGTAAGATACTTCGAACTTATTAGAAGGATTTTTAATCTTCCTTTTAATAATAGAATTATCTTTTTGCAAAATATACGCTGTCAGTTTCATTTTTAAAACCTATTTTTTATTCCATTCATTCATCGTAAAAGTAATGATTAGAACAATAATAAATACTATAATTCCGGTGATAATACCACCCCAGAACTTAAAAATATAATCATACACGTTTAAAGTCGCTTCTGCCACGAATCCAAGCAAGAAGAATAAACTTATGACTGTTACATAACCTTCTTTTAAAAGATAGGCTGCTATAAGACCGATAATAAATAATGAACCAAACACCCACATAAGACCAGACCAGTCAGCGTCAATAATTTCTATTTTTTGAAGCATGTAAAAGTCTTCATCCCACCCAGTAGTATTAACATAAACGTAATAATGACCAGTATGATTTAATTGGAACGGATAAACTTCACAAAAGCCGTAAACCGTTCCATTAGCAGAACTTACAGGGTTTGGAGGTTGCCCAGGGTTACATTCATAAGCGTTACCTTCATCATCCATTATACCAGAATCGAAAATAATAGTCTGCGGAACATCTACAGATACAGCAAAAACGGATTGAAACCCGTCGTCTATATGGAACTTTCCTTCGTTATAATCATCAATAGAAGTACCAAGCAAAGTAAACTTATTTTGAGCTATAAATTCCGTTTCATATACATAATTATTAGCCAATTGACCGAAAACGGTTAAACTAAGCAAAACCATTACAAATCCGAAGATTATTATTTTTTTCATTCATAACACCTTAATTCAGGAACGGGATAAACCCTTTAATAAACATAATCAACCAATACCCACCAATGATTGCAAGCGGTGAAAAGACTAAAGCTATTATCATCGTAGGAAGACCCGTAATATTAACGAAAAGATTATCTAAAAACGTAGTGAAAGGAGTAGTCCAAGAGTAATCCTCATAAATAGGGTTTGGAGTATAAACAGTAGTCTGATTATCACCTGTTCCAGTAGTGGTCGCAGAGGTTCCTGTCTGGTTAGAATAATCTATATCATCAGAACCGATAGTTATACCTTCGGCTGGTACTAATCCAGCCATAGCGAAAAAGGCTGTATAAAACATTACCAAAAATATGAAAGCTTTATTCATCTCCACCACCCAGTAAATTATTAAACATTACTCCAAAGATTGCAGCAATTATGATTATTACTAGTATTAATATCCATGCAGGTATTAAACCTTTGTATATATAATAAGACATAAGAGACATAAAACTAATCCATGCAAGCATGAAACCAGCTCTTAACTCTTTTGCAAAAGCTGAAAAACCTATAATAGCCGCTGGTATCAAAAAAGTTATAGCATAAGCAATATATATTGAATAACTCATTTTCTAGCCTCCAGTACGCTATATGTGATAATAACAGCAAGGCCTGTTATTGTTAATATCATTTGCCAGGTTGGTATTAATGATTGAAGTTTAAGCCATACTAAAGCGAAAACAGTAGTAGCTAAAGTTACATATAATACAAACGTGTTTATTGCTGAAAAGTCCTCGTTAAGCTTAGAACTCATCAATGTTTCACCAGCTATAGAAAACCCTAGACCTAATAATATAAATCCATTAATCATTAATACAACGAATAAATACGGCTGTTCTACGCATATATCCATCCAAGGAAGCATCTCGAAACATTTAGCCTCAATAGGTCCTTCTTGTACTAGGAATGTTTCATAATCCGTAAAGATATAATCATAAAATTCGGGTTGTATTGGGCCACCAGGGGTTGGTAATGTACCATTATAATATCTAAGCTCTGCTCTTGCTGAAAGGTTTGATAATGCAATATTAGTAAACGTAATACTATAATTTTGTGATTCGTTTATTTCAACGTATGATGTTAATAACCCGTTAGGGTATGTTTCGTTTAGATAACCCAATATATTAAACCTTAAACCTGCAACATCTTGCTCGTTCATTTCTATTTCTATATCTAAAGTGAACTCTCCAAGCTGTGTTGAGACTTCTAAATCTCCTAAGCTTGGTGGAATAGTATCGGCTAAACTTAAAGTTTCAAAATAATATTTAGACGTATTATATATACCATCATCGTATAATATTTCATAAATAACATCGTATGACTGATTAATAGTCAAGTTTTGTAATGGGAATGTATAATTACCCACTGAAGTTATAACCTCAGATATATTCTCAGACCAATTATTTTCATCAGCATAAGATAGATACCCTTTTAGTAAAAACTGTTCATATACACCAAGAGAGGTTACTTCTACGTCTGCGTCTGCTGTAGTCCTTTTTATATTTGAAAATAAAACAGAACCAAGCTGAGGAATATTAGCAGAACCAGGGGTAAAATCTATTATGTCCGAATATTTAACTCCTGTATCGTCTTGATACGATACATAATACCCATACTTAGTTCCAGAAGTAAGACCTGTTAAGTTATAATATTGAAAACCTTCAGATGTTATATTAGTAGGTCCGATATTGTTCCAGACTGGAGAACCGCCAAGTATTGCTGAGTACTCATCCCAAGATATGATATAATTAACCCATGAGACATCGTTAAAGGTTATATTAAACGCAAGCCTTGCGGAAGTATCTAAAATATTGTCTGTTCCTTGCTGTGTTAATATTGACCCAACTTTCGAAGTATTAAAAGAAATCATTTCTCCAAAAGCGTTTTTACTTTCACCATCAAACCAAGTTAAAACACTCCTAAAATCATACTGAGTATTAGAAGTTAAACCTCCGATAGTGTATGAAAAAATTGTATCATTAGATATAGGGTTTACTACGTCACCATCGTTAGTCCAAGTAGAGGTTGAGTTTAGTTTATATTGGAATGTTCCATAAACTGAACCGTTAAATGTTGCAAAATCTGCAATACCTCGAAGTGTAGCGTTTGATTGGTTTATATTAGTAGGTGATAAAGTTGTAGTCGTTGGGTCAGTTATTTCTATCGCTTCACTACATGCACCGTCACAAACCTTTATACTATCAGAGGTTGTGGTCTGACCTGCTGCTGCGTGAAAATATCTAATATCCTGAATATTAGCTTGTCCTTGATGAGAAGAAAACTCACAGTTACCGGCTAAAGTCCCATTAATAAATACATCATAATCATAATTAACCCAATCAATATTTTTAATGGTTAAATTATACCACTCGTTAGCGTTGACAGTACCAGCACCAGTCAACTGTTTTTGTTGTGGTGAGCCACCGTTATACTGTTGACAGTATGGGTATGAAGAAGAAACATAAGTATAAACAGTAATAAGACTATTCGAATATAAAAATATACTTCCTGTTTGAGACCCAACAGATGTAAACTTAATATCTATTTCAAAGTTTAAATCTTCTGTTGTAAAAGAGCTTAGGCTTTGAGAAGCATAAACAGCTCCAGTACTACGGGTTAAAGTTATTGTTTCGCTTGAAATTTGTATATCTGTAGACGCAGATTCGCTCTCAGTCCAACCGTTACCAACAGTATTCGAGTTTGACCTATTAAAATAATCCTCAAACAAAATAGTAGAAGCACCAGCAGATTTTGGTTTAAATATTATTGTTGAGCCTGTCGCTGTCTGAGTCCCACCATCAGTCCAAGTAACCTCAGCGTAATAATGATAATTTTCATCAGTAGTAAGTCCTGAAATGCCTTGAGTATAAGTAGTATCGTCTGTTATAGTTTGTAAGGTTGTAGACGTCCAAGTAGAATCAGAAACTTTCTTATAATAAAATCTACCCTGCACAGTTCCTGTAAAATCTCCCTTGTCTGGTAGTCCTCTAAGTGTTGCAGAGGTCTCCCCAACATCAGAAGCAGATAAAGTTGTAACCGATGGGTCTATATCTGCAAGTGTTGCAAAAAGACCAGTAACATCACAAACTTGTGTATAAGTCGATGATTCGTAAGTATATCTATAACTAGTTAAAGACTCATAGGTCGTGTCGCTAGTTAGTCCTGAAATGGGACGAGTAAAAATAACACCGTCAGATATAGCAGAATATGAATTATAATTAAAAGGGTCACTTGAACCGAATTCTCGATAACCTAGTTTACCCTCTACTGTCCCCGTAAAATCATTAAAATAAATACGACCTCTTAAAGTGGCTGATGTTTTTGTTATATCGGTTTCCGATACAGCACTAGGACAAGACGGTAAATCAAAATCTCTAACATAAACATTAAAGGTGTCGCAATCTTCTAAAGAATCACCAGCTGTATATATACAGGCTGTGATATCATCGTCATAAGGTTCAGCATAAAAAGGAATGCCGGCGGGAGCCGATAATTGAACTTCATGGTCTGCCGTTAATACAACTTCAAAAGAAGGGTCTCCAAAAGCATTTTCAACTCGATATTCAACAAATCCAGAAATATCTTTATTGCTAATAGACGTAGTCGAACCGTCAGACTCTAAAAATAATTTTACATAATGTCCGGTATCAATTGTTGCATAATCATTAATATCAAATTGCTCGGCTACGTCACCTATGATTAATTCAAAGTTTGGAATAGACCCTGTAAACGAGGAAAAATGAGAAGTATTAAACCAGATATGTGTTTTGTTTTGTTCAAAAGTCATATTTGTTTTTTCAAAATTAACACCATCCTCAGAATGTAAAATATGTGAAATATAAGTATCATAAGTTTTGGCTAAAGTAACAGTTGCATAATCAAGTGTTATATTATCAACTCTTGCAACCTCTGTTGGTAATCCTTCATACCTATTAATAGAAATATTCTTTATTGTTATATTATCGTCTACTAAATGAAAATCAATACTAGAACCTTCAATAGTAGAAACCTTAAAGTCATACTTATTATTAGCTCTTGCCACTATTTTATCAAACTTTAAAGCCCTTGATTTTTTAGGAACTTTATACGATAAATAATACTGTTTATTCTTTTCTTTATCTTCTAAGTATTGATGGTCTTTAAGTTTGACCTTATTATTTACCGCAACATTAGAAGGGTCATTAAATATATATGCGGTCTCAGTAGAATTTAAAACTGTCTGGTTTGTTAAAACTAAATCGGGTTTATACCCAAAAACAAAACTAGACAAAAGAAATATACTCATTATAATTAGGATATATGATTTTTTCAACATTAAGACCTTTTAATATTTTAATTCAAAAATGGAGATAACAAGGGGTATATTACCCCCTGAAACCAATTATTTCTGCTTTAAAACAAGATAAATCAGTCCTAAAGGAAGTAAACCAAAGAATACACCGACACCAACGATGTAAAGGGTTACTACCCATCCGTAATCAGTTGTAAAAGTACCATTAGTTGGGTTGAATGCTTTATAAACTTCATCATATCCAACTTTTGATATAGGCAAACCGATAACCGGAATTAAGGCAATTAGAAGTACCTTTTTTAGCACGCCGTCCATTTCCATAAAGATATTATTGTTTTACTACTTTAAATAATTTTCTATATAATGCTATTATTCCAAGCCCTGAGAATACCCAAAAGAAAAACGAGAAGATTGCCCAGTTTGTAAGAGCTATAGGATGAGGATACCTAAAAGTTATACCATTTCTGATAAATTCGAGACCTTGAAACATCTGAGGATATACAAAAGCTAAGAATAATAAAAACAGATTAATATATAATAATACATCAGTTAATAATCTTACTTCAAAAGAAATATAAGAAGGTATTTTTATTATATTCCTTCCTCCGTATTCGTCCTCAATATCAAATAATATTAATTCTTTATTTCCTTCTAGTATTGAAGGTCTTAGTATCCTAAAGAATTTTTTAACGTAATAAATAATTTTATACATCCTAACACCACGTTTATTATTGAGAATATTATTATAGCGTTTTGGAATAAGGTTATAAACTGAAACCTTGTTATTCCTTTACTCTCGACTAATTTTATGAGTTCATTGTTTCCGCCTTTATCTATAGATATATAGATAAGCACGTTTATACAAAAAAGCATAAAAACTATATCAAACATAAATTCTATATTCATAATATACACCCACAGTCTGAACATTTATAGTGCATTGAACCAATCCTATTAATTATAAGACACCCACAATTATAACAATGTGAGGGTTTGTTTAATTTATATTTTGCTGTCATTATTACATCATCTGATACTCTTTAGAGGTCTTATCAAGCTTCTTTTTGGAATCATATTTTACTTTATATCTTCCTGAAAAAACGTAGCGATTACCTTTCTTTTTCCATTCTTGGACATAACGTTTTTTATTTACTGTTATCGTTTTGTATCTTTTGAAGCCTGAGAATCTAGGGTAAGCGTAAGTATATTCTATGATATTAATTTTAATGTTTAATCGTTCCACAAAATCTCTATCATCAGAATTAGACTGAAAATACTCATACATTTCAGCGTTCACTTTTCTTAAGTGTCCGAATATTGCTTGAGTTATTGATTTTGCGAGTATAAATTTTCTACCCGATTTAACATTAATTGTTGTAGAAGAACCTTTCTCTTTTGTAGTGCCTAGTTTTGACGTCACCCTAAACGTTGCTATCAATTTTCCTTCTATTGGTAACTGTGATTTCGTGTAATAGTATTGTGTGTTTCTCATCTTGTTTTTCCTCCTTAATTTTGAGTGGCTTAGACTTTTCAGGTATTAAAGAAAATGGAGTAATCCACTCCCTTTTATTATCTTCAAGGTCTAAGGATTTTGTCATTTTAAGAATAGAATTAACTTTTAAATTTCTTCGGATTCCTTCTTTAAGTTTTACAAATTTTGTATATTCTATAGAATCCTTGTCTAGTACTTGTTTGAACTGTTTTTTGGTTGCATGCGGAACCCCTTTCATCCGTATTATTTCTTCCTCTCCATCCTTGAAATAATACATTTTTGGTTTTATGAATATTGCTTTATCTATTTTATGTTCAAGCTCTAATTCTCCAAGCTTGTTTGAAGAAGGTAATTTTTGTTTTGTAACTATAGAATCAGTATCCATATATAGAGGGTCTAGAGTTCTTGCTTTTTCCCATAATTTTATACGAGCCATTGCGGTTATATATACTGGTAATATCGGGAAAACATGTGCAGAATTACATTCTTCTTCATAAGTAAAATAACCTTTACCATCATCATTAATAGATAATTCTGATTCATGGTGAGAACGTATCTCTTTAAGTTCTTTATCCGATACTGTTTTAAAATCAAAGTGTTTAACGATTTTATGTTTTCGTTCTCCGAACTTACCGTATAAAGAATTCATTAGAATTTTGTATATTAATTGCGAAGAGTCTCCTTTCTTTTTTGCTTCGAGTCTTTTGTCGTAGAATATATTAACGTACTCATTAAAAGGGTAAAAACCGAGTGAATAGGATATTGTCTCTTTTACATCGTGTAATATATAACCGTTTTCTACAGCTTTCCTTATTTCTAGATGCGTCCACCATCCTGTTATTTTACCTGTTGGAAATGTTAGTTTCCCATTATATCTATAGGGTAAGAGTGGGAGTTCATCGGTTACATGCTCGATTGTAACAAATGAAACTCCCTCTCTATGGTAAAGGTCTTTTATAGAACCTTCCTTATGATAACACACAGAATTCGGAAGCGGTAATTTATTAACCATCACTGACGGGTATAAAGAATTAAAATCATAATAATATAAATCCTCATAGTAGCCTCTTTGAAGTGTTTCTGTTCTTCCACCGTAATAAGCGTTAAATATTTTATTTCTTAGGTTTGTTTCTATTCCTCGTTTTTTAAAAATCCTGTCCTCTTTGACTAGCACTTTTTTATTAAACTTACGTTTCCATATGTCAAGGGCTGTAGAAGCTATCGTTATCTTTAGTTCTCCACCAATCTTATTTATTTGCTCTTGCAACCATAAAGAGAAATAATAAGAGATTTCACAATCTCTCTTATTATAATCTCTGAGGGTTTTTTCTTCACAAGGGTTTAAGGGTTTTCTTTTTCCTAAAAAAGATGGATGGTCAAGTTTTGGCATGTTTATTATTTTACCTAATTGAGCAACTGATGCTTTATGCCAGTTTAGGGTATCGAGGAATTGTATACCTAATTTTGAGTTTTTTGCCGATAGCATGAAACCTCCGTTTGATATAATATCGAATTCATTCCAGTATTCAGTATTAAAAAATAAAGAGGTTATATCAAACCCGAGATTTGTAGCGATTACCCAGTATCCTTTTAGTCTTGTTCTTAGGTATTCGTATGCTTCTTTTTGGTCGTAGAATGCTCTGTAACCTTTGTCTGAGTATATTCCGACCATATAAAAATCGTTTGTTTCGTCTGCGGTCTCTACATCGAAACTAGCTAACTTATGCGTTTTAAACTTCTTCTTTAAAGGTAGAAGATAGTCGCTCATCTTTTCACCTTTGGAACTGACCAAAAGAAAGAAGCTGAGCCGTATAAGTATATATAGTCTGCTACATCGTTAAATGGTGTCTGTGTTATCATAAAATGGTTAGAGTGACGGTAGTATATAATATTATCTTACCTTTAATTAGTGACAACACTTTACTTTATTTGTTATTTTGTTTAGCTCCGTTATCTTGTAAATGCTCTATATAGTCGTTGTCATCCTCTAATAAGCTACCTATGAATTCCTTAATATCATCCCATAACTTCATCTGTTCCACGCTTCTAATATTTCTATAGTGTCTTTTATTATGTTTATCGGTGTTAATAATAAAGCTCCTAAAATTGCTAGAGGTAT
>Ga0180438_10011672_pt1 | contig 10580 bp, 12 predicted proteins | sample SS_ome_12_FD_132455 | JGI IMG/M metagenome (GOLD analysis project Ga0180438, IMG submission 132455) | Hypersaline lake sediment archaeal communities from the Salton Sea, California, USA - SS_3_D_2 metaG | ecosystem: Environmental > Aquatic > Non-marine Saline and Alkaline > Hypersaline >... | reverse complement strand
CACCCGAAATACTTCACTTGGTGGTACCCATGAAAATTCTTCCACACTATCATATAGTGACCACACAATCGCACTTTCTTCCCCATCTTTACGGATTAAAGAGAGATTAGGATATTGATTTGACAATACATAGAGTATAGGATTGGGTGCTACATGGGTAACTGGGAGACCTGTAGTATAAAATACATTTACAGGTGTTGAGGCTATCAATAGATCAATATTTTTCTTACTGAGTATTTCTTTCGCTCTACTTTTATTATAACCAATTGGTTGTGCCATTTTACAATACCTAATTACTCTTATTTACTGATAGAAATATGTATTCCGTTAAAAATGTTTGATATTCAAAATTAATAACATTAATAATACTTTTACTCTGATGTCAAAAGTCTTTTTAAAATCATAAGTCTAATTAAAATGGAATATTTTTGATACATATGGATAGTGTTAATTATGGATTGGTCGGTATTGGAAATACAGTCAATTCTGCTTGGCCATATCATTATGCTGGAGCAAAAGATAATCCGAATATCAACTTTACATCTGTTTTTGACATCGATTTCAAAAAAGGAAAAAAATTGGCTAAAATCTTTAATCTCACTTTTTTTGATTCTTATAAGGAGATGTTGGAAAGTGAGATTGATGCAGTACTTGTTTTAGTTCCTCATCACGCTCATGAGGAAATTGTAATTCAAGCTGCAGAAGCTGGAAAGCACATATTATGCGAAAAACCCATGGCTACAACTCTCGAAGGATGTGACCAGATGATTGATGCAACTCAAAAAGCAGGAGTAAAATTTATGATCGCTGAAAATCATCGATTCCTGCCAGTTCATCAGTCTATCTATAACTATATTAAAGAAGGATTTATTGGAAAAACCTTTATGGCGCGGACCTTTGAAGGAGTCTTTGAAACTCATAATATTACTAATTCTAAATCTTGGAAAGCAAGTATTGAACGAGCTGGAGGAGGTGCATTAATGGATATGGGTGTTCATAAATTTGCAACCCTTAATTGGATATTAGATGATACCGTAGAATCTGCCTATTGTTGGCTCACTAAACAAATAAATAATTTACCAGAAAAAGGAGAAGATAATGCTTTTATCTTTTTAAAATATCATTCAGGGATTATTGTTGAATGTACATTAAGTTTTACGGTTAATTCAACCCCCACAAACCATTTAGAAATTTATGGAACGAAAGGAACATTGATAGAAAATCATTCTTGGAAAGATCCAGTAAGGTTATACTCATCAAAAGAATCAGATGCTGAGAAATACGATGGTTGGTATTTACCGAAAATTAATCATGGAACCTTTCCAAAATATTATTTAATATCAATGGGTATCGAGGATGCTCACTTTACAGAATGTATCCTTGAGGATAAAGACCCCTCTTTTAATCCAGAGGATGCAAAAGAAGCGGTTGCTACAGCACTTTTAGCTTATTTATCTGCTATTAAAGGAAAAACTACTACTATGAATGAATTAATTGATCTTTATAAGACCAATGGAACAAAAACTATTTTCGAACAGCTTCCAAAAGCTATACAAAATAATACCCGTTTGGACAAATAATTCATACTCTTATATCACGATAAATTGGCTGAGGCATTTTTTTTAAATATCTGTCTTGGTTTAGTTTCATTAAATTGAATCTTCCCCGAGATGGTTCGTCATTTCTAAAGGCTTCGTAAATAATACGGAAGTTGACAAACTTCCAGAAAAAATAGACTCTATGGAAATTCAGCCATATTTAGATAAGGGAAAGACTCAAATCTCAGAGGTTAATTTACCTCCTGAACTAATTCATGATTTAGTAATAAAAGAATGTGAAATTGCTAAACGAGAATATTTTAATCTCATTAATGATATTCATGAAGTCTTAGAGCATTGCGATGAGCTAACGAATGACCAAAAATTAGAATACTGTACAAGTGAGCGATTTTATATGAAACAATATTTAAAGCATGCATTAGTGAAAATTAATCGATGCTTTCCCGATTAATTATTAATTATATTTTCTACAATGAGACATTATAGCATCTATTATTTATTTTAATATCTTTTGAGGAAAATTGAGAATCTAGATAGAAATTAAATTCTTCAAAACTTTATTGTTACTCCTTTACTTTACTAAACACTCATTTTGAATAATAAGGCTTGAAGCAATAATTAATAAAGGATCGTACGAATATTCGATTTAACAGAGTCAGTCATAGTAATTTTAGCTATCCTTATTCAACATATTTACTAAATTTTCACTATAAGTGGCTCAATTCTTCAGGTGTGAATAATAAAATGCAAGAATACCAAATAGAGGTAGAAGTTGAAGAACAGAGGAAAGATAAACTCCCAAAACAAGTATTCAATTGGGTTTTTAATCACTTTAGGTTTATATTTGTACCTGGAGCATCCTTAGAAGAACTGGAAAGAAAATCGTTTGAGTTTGAAAAAAACAGAAGTCAACGAAGATTTATTCGAAGATTAAAATCAGTCTTAACAATCTTAGGAATAGTTATCATATTTATTGTGGTCACAATGGCTGTATTTCCTCAGTGGATTTCTCCTTTTGATTTTGATTATTTAACTGGGATACATCCTAGTGCATTTGGCCGACCTAACCCAATAAATATATTAGGAAGAACGGCGCAAGGAAGAGATGTATTCGGAAGGCTGATTTTTGGAGCCCGTACTTCACTAACAATTGCCCTTCCCTCAATAATGATTAGCGTACTTGGTGGTGTTTTTTTAGGAGTTATTGCAGCATATTTTCGAGGTTGGATAGATACAGTCATAATGAGAATTAGTGATGTATTCATGGCATTTCCAAGCCTAGTTTTAGCATTGGTAATTATTAGAATTGCTGGAGCAAGAGTGGAGTATATATTAATGGTATGGGGAATACTAGGAATCCCCTTTTACGCTCGTTTAATAAGAGGAAATGTTCTACAAGCAAGAGAATTACCTTATGTTCAAGCAGCAAAAGTTTCTGGATCAGGTAATTGGAGAATAATGTTTAGACATATCCTTCCAAATACTATTCAACCAATTATCATATCCTTTACCTTTAATATAGGGGGAGTAATATTAGGGTTAGCAGCACTATCATTCCTCGGTTTGGGTGATGCTTCTTTAGTAGAGTGGGGCAATGATATCGCATTCGCCCGAGGTAACTTGTACACCGCTCCATGGGCTTCATTATGGCCTGGTTTTATGATCCTTTTCACTGTACTCGGATTTATGCTCGTTGGAGATGGTCTAAGGGATGCTCTTGACCCAAGATTGAGAAATCTATAATTCTTTTTTATTTCTACTTTTTTTTCAATTGATTTTTTCTGATTATTTTAAAGAATTTTGGTAGAAATCTTCGTGAAACACTGATTTCACGATCTTGTTTTTATTATAAGAAATAAAAAGAAAGAAATTAATTATTTGTGTAAGAAAAAAGCATATGCATAAGCAATAGAGAATATAATAAATACAATTATATGCAATAAATTTCCTATAGGTAGATTGAATAGAAATTGCCCCGATATAGTTACAACTGCACCAAGAACATGCCATACGATCATCATAATTACTAAATTCTTCACATTTTCCCAATTTTTTTCTGTATAAGATAACTCTTGAAGAACTCCTAAACCAATAAGAGCAGCTCCTAGTACTCTCGCAACTAATGGATCTTGATAGGGCCAACTTAATATGCTATAATAGACTTCAACGAATAAGATAAATGTAATTCCAAATATAAAAGCTGCAAGACCTGAAGCGAAAAATACATATTTTAAAAATTTTGAAATATTTTCTTCTTCCATTTTTTCCACTCATCTTACATAGAATTTGAGTAATATAGAAATTAAGAATATTAATTATATATATCTTACACTTTTGTCAATAATATTAGATCATACATTTTGAAATAAATCTATTTAAGTTGAAATTGGAAATTCATATTTTTATATAAAAATAAACTTTCCAAACCTTATTATCATGTTTAATTTCCAAAATATCTTTATATTGCAAATATGAATCAAAACCTTTTAACTCATACATGAAAGAAGTAATAACTGAATTTCTTTTAGCTGATTTAAATACATGATTTAGATATTTGTGCATGGTTGGCAAGGAATAAATGTAGATATAATCATAATCATGTAAGTTTACTTTAAATAAATCTATATTCCGAATTTTTATGAGTTTAACGAGCTTATGCATTTTTCGATTTCTTTTTCTTAAAATCTTAATTTTCTCTTTTGCTTCTAAAAGTAAAGTTTCATTAATTTCTACTCCAAATGATTTAATTCTGTAATTTAAAGCGGTATAAATTACAATTTGTCCATTTCCGGATCCCAGATCAATGAATTTTTGTGAAGAATTATGCTTAAGGTTGAATCGTCTCTCTAGAACCCTAAAAATTTTGGGAATAATCTCCTGAGGTGTCTCCAAATATGGTAAGCTTAACTGAGAAATAAGTTTAAAATAATCAACCATTTTTCTTTAAAAAGATATACAATTTTGTCTATTTGAATCTATTTATCATATTATTCCGATTATTAACAATTACAAGTTGCAAAAGTATGAATAAATATAAAAGAACTTTCTAAATTTCTTCTATAATTTATAGAATTCTTGGTCTTTATACTATGGCAACCATTCTTGTTACTGGAGGAACTGGGTTTATAGGCGTTCCTCTTGTAAAAAAATTAGGAGCACAAGGACATAATCTAATTCTTCTTATAAGAGAGACCAGTGATACCTCTCCGTTTGATGATATAGAAAATATCCTATATAGGACAGGAGATGTTCGAGATATTGACAGTTTATATGATGCTGTTCAAGGCATTGATGCAATCTATCATCTAGCGGGATATGTTAAAATTTGGGCTAAAGATAATGCGATCTATGAAAAGATTAATATAAATGGATCAGAAAACATAGCCAAAGTTGCGTATGAACGAGATATACCATTATATTATATGAGTTCTTTTGGTGCTTTAGGACCCAATCCTAAAGGAAATCACTCACCCACAGATGAGACATTTGAACATGTAGATTTTTTTCAAAATGAATATGAACGAACTAAGTACTTAGGTCGAGAAAAAATCAATGAATATATCGAAAAAGGATTGAAAGCAATTATATTTTATCCCGGATTTGTTTACGGTCCCGGAGATTTTAATCTTTATGGAGAGATGTTTTTTGATGTTGTTGCTGAACAGTTCTTAGGAATACCTGGTCAAGGAGATTCAGTTTTTTGCATGTCATATTTGGATGATGTAATTGATGGTATGGTCAAAGCATTCGATCGGAAAGATCTCTTTGGAAAAGGATTCGTTTTAGGTGGAGAAAATATCTCATTTAAGGATTATTGTATTTAGTGGCGGAGCTAGCCGATGTTAAGAAACCTAGAAGATTTCCAATGTGGTTGGGAGTGCTTTTTGCAAGATTATGTAAATTTAAGACGCATTTCTCTAAGAAAAGATGTCCATATATTACACCTGCAATGATTGTAGGAATGAAGCATAATTGGGCTTTTTCCTCTAAATCAGCAATAGAAAAATTAGATTACAAAATTACTCCATTAAGGGAAGGGTTATCTAAAACTATAGCTTGGTATAAAGATTTTATAGAATCAAAGGGAACTAATAAGAAAAAAATTGGAATAAGATATTTAAACTAGGAAGGAATGAAAGATGACAGAAGGTCAATTAAATAGCAAACTATACAATCAAAAACACTATAAAACAGAATTGGTTAAAAAATATACCACTTTTTTATCGAAATATCCTGAAATTTTCTCTGATCTAATATCCGGATCTAATTTCGATTTCGCAATTTATGCTTGTATAGATGATTATGATGCTTGCTTACCCCAAGATATTTTTAATGTATATCGAAATGGTCACGGTATCGAAATCAAACCAGGTAAAGCACTTGACGCTGATTTAGAACTAGCTCTTTCAGTCTCTGCGGTAAAAAAATTAATCCTAACCAAAAATAAAGCAGAATATGCACAACTTCTCGGTTCTTTCTACAATGAACCCGATGAAATTAATGGATGGATAGATTTCATGTTACATAAAAGGACTCAGGTTCTAATTGATATGGGCTATGGAAAATTCGCTCAAACTGCGGGTATTCTTGAGGATGACGACGATATATATAGTATTTAACTTTTTTTTAAATATAAGATTAAATTAAATTTAATGAGTAATTTATATGTCAGATGTAAAAAAATTAGAAATCAAAAATAAATATACTGGAGAGTTAATAGACAGCATCCCTGCTGATACAGTAGAGAGTGTTAATAATAAGATTAAATCCGCTTACAAAAATCAAGATTTACTTAAAGAAATGGATTTTTTTGAAAGAGCACAGCTTCTCTCAAAATTTGCTAGTAAACTAAGATTTAAAAAAAATGAATTAAAACAATTAATTGTAGCCGAAGGAGGTTTACCAATAAAATATTCTGAGTGGGAATTAAACATTGTTACAACAGGATTTCGGTTTTGCGATTGGTATTATCAATTTATAGAAGAAAAACAACTGACCAGTATCGAAGGAGAGCAAATGGTTAATATAAGGTACATCCCACAAGGATTAGCTGCTTGTGTATCACCTAGGAATACTCCAATTAGTCTTCCTTTATATCAGCTTGGTGCTAATTATTTAGTTGGAAATGGTGCGGTTGTCAAACCATCTACTGCATGTCCTTTAACTATGCTAAAAGCCTATTCTATGATGGAAGAGATGGAATTTCCTGCTCTAAACGCTTTAGATATAGTGATTGCTCCTGGAAATTGGGCAGTTGATGAATTTCTAAAATCTCCTTTAGTAAAAACATTAATGACAATAACTGCTTCTCACACCGCAAAAGATATTCTCGTAAGATATGCCAAAATATTGAAGAAAAGTGTAGATAAATCGATGGGAGTATCTATGTATACAAGCCCTTTTAAAAACTTCTTTTTTGAATGCGCCGGAAATGATGCTGGTATTGTTATGGATGATGTAAATCTTGAACAAGTAGCAAAATGGAATGCAATGGCTAGTTATACAAATTCTGGGCAACAATGCTTTTCCATGAAGAGAATAATCGTTCATAAAGATATTTATGAAGATTATATAGAACTTTTAATAAAAGAAATTGAGAAATTAAAATATGGTGATCCGACTGACCCAAATGTTGATATTGGTCCTTTAGGGAGTCGGAAGATTCTCATGATGATGGAGATAATGGTCAGTGATGCCAAAAAGTTTGGTGCTAAGATTTATACTGGAGGGGAAAAAATCGATACTGGTGAAGATTATGGATTGTTTTATGTACCTACTCTTGTAGAAATAGAACCAAAATTATGCGAAGACTTAACAAAGGCACCATTTTTATGGAGAGAAGAAGCTTTTGGACCTGTTCGATCAATAACTAAAGCCAATGATCTAAATGATGCGATAAGGTTAGCTAATGCAAGTAATTACGGTATGCGGGCTGTTGCCTACACAACTGATAAGAAAAATATTGAAAAATTTAAAGCAAAGTTGGAAGCTGCAAATATCTATATTAATGCAAGACCAATGCTCACGGACATAACTGTTGCGCTTGGTGGGTGTAAAGATTCAGCATATCCCCCAGGTTGTAAATATTATCCCCAAGAATTAGTATATCCAAAATACATATATGATGGAACATCTAAATATTTGGATAAAATAAAATAATATAAAACTTTCATCTTCCAATGGATCCTAAAGACTTATTTTCTATATTAAAAATTTTTTATCTCAATAATCCCGATCTAATGAGACATCTGCATAGTGATGCTTGCTGGGAATATGTGATTTATCAAAACTCTCTAAAGGAAGAAAAAGTATTATTGCATTATTTTTTATATAAAAAGGATGATGATAATTTAGAGATCACCCAAAAAGATCCGGATATTGTGCCAGACCTAATTCTTTATTTCACGGAAAATTCAATATTAGAACTGATACAAAACAATCCTATCGCCGAAATATATTATGAACGATATCATAAAATGATGCAAGATGGTTCTCATAATAAAGTAGATAGCAAAATAAATAAGTCAAGATTCAACCTACTTCGGCTTGGATACCAAAAATGGCAAAGAGACTTTAAATTCTGATATGCATATTACAAAATTTGAAATTAGGAGAATTAAAAAAATTTTGTTCCTTATTGTTTTAGATTTTTAAAAATGATACGCTTTTTTCTCAGTGTAATAAAAATTACTGCTGTTAATGCTACTATGATAAATCCGATAAAGTAGAATCCAAATGGAATTATTGACAAGCTCCCTTCAATGCAAACAAGCATTCTACCTGTTGAGTATTCATATAATGCTTCAGAAACGGGAATTCCTCTTCTATCATAGGTTTTTTCCATAATATAATCTCTACCAGTATCAGCACGAACCACTTTCGATATTGAATTTGCAGTAACACTGTATTCAGGTCCCATATGCTCATCAACTTCAGCTAAATAATCGTCCACTGGAGTTAAGATAAAGATAAAATCTCTATAATGTAATGGGTACTTATGCATAGGCAGAGTTTCAATACTTCCGCTTTGTCCCCAATCCATTTTATAATCCCAGAATTCTACTGTGATTGACCAACCTGTTGATCCTTCTTCAATATCTCGAATTATTAACCTAATTCTATCTCCTAATGCAAAGTTGGGCTCGAAACCAAGCACTGTTTCGAATTGATATAAGTCTAATTCCGTAACCTCCCAACTAAACTCCTCATTTGTATTAACTGCTAAATTGTATCCTTCTTGAGCTTTTACATCAACATTTACTATTGAGATTAAAATTAGAATGTTGAGAAATGATACAATAAAAATTATTTTATGCTTATACTTCAATTTTATCGAATTCTATGCTTTTTTAAATATATTCCAATATAGTGAATAGAAATTTATATAATTTTTTTTATTAAATTGTAATTTGATGGTATATTTTGAATTTGATTTTATAAGATCATCATATATATATGAATATAGCATTAATATTTTCAATTGATAGTTTTAGTAATGTGTTGATGTATGAAAGACGAAGATATATGTTATTTGCCTGCCTTTAAGATGAAAGATATGCTGAGTGAAGGAGAAATAACCTCAATAGAACTAACTGAACTTTTTATCGAAAGAATTGAAAAAATCAATCCGCTAATTAATGCATACTGCACTACAACTTTTGAGATGGCCAGAAAAATGGCAAATGAAGCAGATAATGCAATTAAGAATCAAAAAATCCTTGGTCTCTTAAATGGTATTCCCATAAGTATAAAAGATCTAATATTAACCGAAGGTATTAGAACCACATTTGGATGCAAGATATACGAAACTTATCTTCCGGAAGTAGATGAGATAGTTATAAAAAGGTTAAAAGATGCTGGAGCTGTATTACTTGGTAAAACAAACACCCCTGCATTTGGATATTGGACTCTTACTGATAATTTAATCTTTGGAGAAACTCATAATCCATGGGATATAAGAAGAAATTCGGGTGGTTCAAGTGGTGGTGCTGCAGCACAAGTTGCATCTGGACTTGGGCCACTTGCTTTAGGATCAGATGGTGGCGGGTCAATAAGAGTTCCCAGTTGTTTTTGTGGAATTTATGGCTTGAAACCCTCTTTTGGTCGCATCCCACGTTATCCAACACATGATGTGACTTGGTTGACTCTTGATCATTATGGACCAATGGCAAGATATGTAAAAGATGCTGCTTTAATGCTTGATGTTGTGGCAGGAGAGTATATATTTGATAAACATTCCTTACCAAAACCAGAGTATAAATATAGAAATGTTGTGGAAAACAAACCAGATAAATTAAAAATAGGATATTCTTTGGATCTTGGTTTTATAAAAGCTATTGATGAAGAAGTTGAGAATCTTTTCCTAAAGGCAATTCAAAAATTTCAAAGTCTAGATTGGACGACAGAAAAAGTAAAGATCAAACTTAAAAAGCCATATAAAGCTTTTGCTACTTTAGTTTGTTCAGGATATGCATATGATCTAAAAAAATATTTGAAAGAGTGGAAAGATAAACTCGATATTGACTTTCTTCGACTAATTGAAGCTGGTCAAGGATTTTCAGCTGTAGATATAAAAATGGCAGAAGATTTAAGGTATAATGTTTATGAAACATTCGCTCAATTTTTCCAAAACTATGATATATTATTAACACCCTCAACTGGCGTACCAGCATTAAAACCAGGGGAAAAATTCCCTGCTAAAATAAGAGAAAAAAGTGTTACTCCCGCTGAATGGTTTTCATTTTCCTATCCTTTTAATTTAGCAGGAATTCCCGCTGCTTCAATTCCCTGTGGTTTTACTACAGAAGAATTACCAGTGGGGTTACAGATTATCGGGAAAAAATGGGATGATAAATTAGTTCTTCAAGTATCAAAAGCATTTGAAGAACTTAGTCCTTGGCAAGATAAAAAACCTCAATTTAACTAATTTTTTTTAAAATGACTTCATATTGGATGTAGTAATATAAGTAGAATCACCAATTGTAATATTATTCTTAATTATATCTTCCAATACAGAATAAT
>Ga0180438_10011669_pt1 | contig 10585 bp, 9 predicted proteins | sample SS_ome_12_FD_132455 | JGI IMG/M metagenome (GOLD analysis project Ga0180438, IMG submission 132455) | Hypersaline lake sediment archaeal communities from the Salton Sea, California, USA - SS_3_D_2 metaG | ecosystem: Environmental > Aquatic > Non-marine Saline and Alkaline > Hypersaline >... | reverse complement strand
TTAACCTGTTTGACATAGCTTAATCCTCCCGGTTTTATCCAGGAGAATATAAGGATTTTTTTTGTTAAATGTGGTACACTTTGAAGTGCCCCCAAGTGGTACAGTTTGGGTGCCCGCTGACACGTTATTCCGAATTTGGCAAAGGATTTGTATCTAAATTCTCCATTGAAAAACAAGTTTCTATATGGTAAGATGACTCTATAAAATTTGCAAATACTCTTATCCGATCTGGAGACTTAATTATGGTTAATCCGTCATTTTCAGAAAGACATGGTTTTGCACCAATCCCTGAACCAAAAAACAATGATCATTTACCTGGTTGGGTTCGTGATGACATAGTCAAGAAATTGAACAACTTCATCAATGCCGAATTTACTTTTTCTAGTTTGGATACAGAGCTATATCAGGTAATAAAGCCGTATATATCGCGGGTTTTATTGAGTAAGCCGCCACAGAGTCCACTTGGCGGCCCATTTGCTTTCTATTTACCGCGTGTACTGAGTGAGTGTCGTTGGTGGCAGTTCTATGACATCCTCGAAGAAATTGCTCAACTTGTCGGTCATGAATCAAGACATGAAGTATCAGATGAGTTAGCTGAAATAATCAATGCATCTTTGTCCAGAGAAGGTATACCGTGGAAAATTGAGAACGGTAAAATTGTGCGCGCTTTTAATGAACAAATTCAATCAGTAATTGATGAAGTGCATGTGCTTCTTACCAATCCTGATTTCAAAGGTCCAGACGAGCAGTTTCAAAAGGCGATTGAACACCTCAATCGGCGTCCTGAACCTGATGAAGAAAATTGCGTAAAGGATGCAGTAGGCGCGATTGAAGGCGTAGCAAACATTCTCTGCCGCACTTCTGGCGAACAGCTTAATAGACTGCTCAATCGAGAGCCATTTCAATCAGATATTCATCCAACTATCAAATTATCAATCGACAAGATTTATGCATATAGGGGGGCGGCTTCAGGTGTTGCTCATGGGCAAGTTGGGCCTGCAGTTGTTGGAATTGAGGAAGCAAGTTGGGTACTTACTGTATCAGCAGCAACTATTCTTTATCTTGTTGCCAAGTTCTCTGCCAAGCCATAGTATTTGTATGAATAAGAGCCAGTTAACAAAGCATACAGGCGGCGGTGCCGTCACCGACCAAGCCACCATCTTTTCTTTTTGGGTTTGAAGCGCATTTTTAACATCTCAAACCCTCTCTAAGCGACTTTATTTCATTTTAAGTATCAAACCATTACCTAATTTGAGATCGTGCGAATATGGGCGTCTCAGAAGCTCGTTTTGAGCGCGAAAGTTCAAAAATTTCACTAACCAGGGAATTACTAAAATGTCCAGAAGATACTGGCAGGTTATCCTTTTTTTTATAGCTATATTGATGGAAATAGGTTTTACACAAGAGCAAAAAAGAAATCCAACGACTTATCCATACGGTGGGGTGCCGGATAGTAGTCGGTTTGATAAAAATTGGATGCGTAGAATTCCATTAAATTTCACAAAAGCTAATTTTGATAGCGCTCGCTTCGATAGTCAGGCCTATTTTAGGTACGCTCAATTCGATAGTCAGGCCTATTTTTGGGGCGCTCGTTTCGATAGTCAGCCCGTTTTTTGGGGCGCTCGCTTCGATAGTCTGGCCGATTTTAGGTATGCTCGATTCAATAGTATAGCCAATTTTGGGGATGCTCGTTTCGCTAGTCTGGCCGATTTTTGGCGCGCTCGTTTCGATAATCTGGCCGATTTTTGGGGCGCTCGTTTCGATAATCTGGCCAATTTTAAGGATACTCGCTTCAATAGTCTGACCGATTTTAGGGGCACTCGCTTCGATAGTCTGGCCGATTTTGGGTTCGCTCGCTTCGATAGTTGGACCGATTTTAGGTTCGCTCGCTTCGAGGATAAAATAAATTTTAACTCAGCAATTATAAATCATAGAATGAATTTTAGAGAAACTATTTTCAATAGTGTGTCAGAGGTTGACTTTTCATTGGCTGAAATTAAAGATACTCTATTTGTAGGAATTCGTAATTTAAGCAAATTAATGAGACGGGGATTTAAAGATCTTCGTACTGCAATTCAATTACAGAAATTGGGATTTGTAGATATTCGTACTTTAAGTCAATTACAGAAATACGATTTTATGCGAGCTAATTTACTGGAAGAACATAAAGAAATAATAAAACCGGATACCGTAATACATTATGGTTGGGAAGACACAACTTATTACCCACAAAAAGAATTTAACCATCCCGGGGCAAAAATAATATTGTATGGACCAGTGGCTTTAAAAATCCAATTAGAGAAGTTTAAATTTATCAAACTAGATGAAGGATTAGATTATTATTCTAAAAAAGATATAATTTCAACTCTTAAAGATACTTGCTTTAGCGAAGAAAAACAATCAAAAGAACGCTTTGAACTGGATTATATTTTTGAAAAATCAACAATGTATCAAAAGGAATCTACCAATTACGATACATATTCTGTATTTCATCCTGTTAGATGGTGTCAATTTATTTATAATGCGACAATGGGTTTAGGTTATCGGCCATTTAGATTAATATACTGGATTTTGTTTATAATTGTGTATTATGCGATAAAGTATTTACGACGAATGCCGTATGAGGTTGACAGTTATATTAAAGATTCTTCGAATGTTGATAAATCAAAAATTTCAGACACTGTAAGTATCTTTGACACACTTCTAAAATGTTTTTACTTTAGTGCAATGGTGTTTTTTACTTTTCGATTAAAGAGTGATATTTTAGCTTTTTTTAATCCGAAGGACAAACGAATAATCGTTACTGAATGGCTATTAGGATTCGGGGTATATGTTGCATTCTTAACTTTATCCAAAGCCGGTTCGATCCTGCATACTTTGAAAAGCTTGTTTGTGGGGTGAAATGTTGTTGGGGATTTTATTGATAAAAAAACAATGAGTTATTAGGTATAAACCATTACTCGCATAGAGATCGTTTAAATACGGGCTGGTAAGGAGGGTAATTTTGAGGGATTAAATTGTAAGTTAGATTATAAAAAGCTCTCTGAAATTCTTTAGAGAGCTTTTTTTATTGATTTATTGGGATGTATTTGTTAAACTTGTTCGTCTATATAACAAAGATTGTGGAGAAAGTTTTGTGAGGGTAATTTAGCAGAATATTATTATGTTGGATGAAAGTTAAACATGAACGAAAATAAAAAATTTTGTGTTACGACAGCCATTGCAATAACAGCCCTACTAATTTCTATTGTTTCAACAGTATTTAATGAAATTAGATATGCTAAGAATGAACAAGAGGCAGTTTACGTGACTCTTAAGAAATTCTTTGGTGAATACCCTGTTACCATTACTGATGATTATTCTGGTATAAAGGGAAATGGATTAATTAATACTATATGGGAAGTGATTTTATCTAATACTGGCAAGTCTACGGTTTCAATTGTAGAGTACAATTTGTGGACAGTTCATCAGGGTGGATTAGTTCAATATTCTGGCCTCGATCAAGGCTTGTTTAGCACAGATCAAACAAAATCCGATTTACCAATAAATATTGAACCGGGTACATCAATAAAGCTATTTTTAAAAACTGGTCTCTCACTTGGTCCAAAAGCATCAAAACTCATATCAAATGCACCTCCAGAGGAAAAATCAAGAATAATGATACTCTCTAAATATCTTGCAGGCAAAGATATGATAGATATTTTTGATAATCCTGTTACCCCATTTTGGAATGAGAAGAAAACAAAAGTCATTGGATTCAGAGTTGATAGCCAAGAAAGTGATCAAGTAATTTTGATATCGTTCAGGACAGCAAGAAACAACAGCTTTATTGATGATTCAAGCTGGTATGAATTCATCAAAATACAGGAATAAAAAACATCCAACAAGACTTTTGCAGCGGAGAACAAAAAACCGCGCCTGCTGAAAAGCGGCGTTACCCCCTCCTCCTAAACCACCATCTTTTCTTTTTAGGATTTAAAGCGCATTTTTTAACCTCTCAAACCCCCTCTAAGCGACTTTTTTTTAATTTAGGTAAACCCCATTACTCTCACACAGATCGTTTAAATACGGGCTTGTAAGGGGGTAATTTTGAGATGTTAAATTGTAAGTTAAGTTATAAAAGCTCTCTAAAATTTTAGAGAGCTTTTTTTGTTATGGTGGGATTAATTTGCTTGGCTTATTCGTCTATATAAAAAATATTTTGGGGGCTCAACTCCAGATAAAATACTAAATGTTAGCCCATAATAAACATAGGATAACGAAATCCTGTTAATTACTATTTTATTTAATGGGAGTAATTATATGAAATGTTTTGGTACTTTTTGGCAAGATGTAAAGGTTGGTAAAAATATAGACGTCTATATTACTATTATAGTTGCTTTGGTGGTTGTAACATTAGATATTTTTAATATAGTGAAGCAAGAAATAGTATCAGCAGCAACTTTAGCATTATTAGCATTAGTTTCTTATAGCTTATTAATTGACAGGCGAACTAAAAAACCTCCATTTATCATTACTTCTGATAATGATACTAATATTGATAATCTTTGTAAATACATCAGTAATAACAAAATTACTATAGCAAAGATGATTCAATATTCAGGTGATAAAATTTCTAGAATAGTCGAACTTTTATTATCAAAAGGAGTCAAAGTCGAATTACTACTTCATTATCCGGGTAATTTACTTGAGTGTTCAAACGAATTCTTAAATAGGTATCAATTAAATAAAATATACCATTTTCAACACAGAGCAAATAATGATTTTGTAAATAGAAAAAACCTTATTATGCGGTTCTATAAAGAGCCTGCTTCAGTCAGAGCAATAAAACTTGATAATAGTTATTTATCGATGGGGTGGTATACTTATAGAAATAGAGATCATATGGAAAATACTACATGGTTATATGGTCATAATAATGCCACTATAATTGTTGACTTAGATATGCCAGAAGCAAGTGATTTAGTTGATAATTTCGATAAGATTTTTCAAATTTTATGGGAAAGTTCTTTTTCTTATGAAGATATAAAAAATGATATAGATTTAATACTTAACCCTTCTTGGGAAAAAGGATGATTTATTCTATAATTTTAATGAAGCTCTCTGAAAAATTAAGAGAGCTTTTTTTGTTGTGGCGGGATTAATTCGCGTGACTTATTCGTCTATATAAAAAAATCCATTACCGGAAAATGAAATTTGAAAACATTTACATTCTACTTCCTCTAAGAGTAATTGTAAATACTTCTTCTGCTTATTAAGCCACTTCCTGAACCGCAATTGAACCTTACTTTTGATCTTCCATCAAGACGGATTTTGAAGGATTGAATTCATTTTTTCTAAATCCCAAATATAAACATCTCATTTCAGGGGGTTAATTCACTAGGATATTATTAGGTTATGTGTCTATAAGAATCACAAAAAATGAAAGTAACCAATAGAAATAGTAAAAAAATCATTGACACTATTATCGATCTTACAATTGATTTAAAGAATTCTATTTTAAAGCTTATAAGCATATTATTAAAAAAAGAGCATGTATTTTCATTTCTTTCATCAATATTTCTGTTATCAATAATTGTGATATTTTTATTAGTTAAATATAATTATGTTAAAATCGAATTTATTAAATTAGTAGAATCTAATTCATGTATTGAAATTAGTTTAAAGAAATATAGAGCTGAATCTATCTTTGATGGTAGCTTTACAATTACAATTGATGACCATACAAAAGGAAAAGCGAATTTATCAGTAAGAAGTAAAAATGGTTCAACTAAGAAAATATCTCTTAAATGCCTTGGAGATATTAATACCTTTTATATAGATAATGTGAAATATCAAATTGATTTGAATGAGACAGAACAAAATTCAATAAAAGTAACCATAATAAAATTAAAATGAAATACTTTAAGGAGGATTGAACCATGAAAAACCAAAAACCTTATATTATTTTTGTTTTATGTTTTGCTTATGTTGTTTTTTATTCAAATATGTGCTTAGCTCAATGTAGCTATGATTTTGAGAAAACTCGACAAGGCTGGGTAGTCGAAACACATAAAGATGTCAGAGGGGCGAAATCTGCTACAATATCAGATTTAATTTCATTTAGTAAGCAATATAGTTTAAAGGTTACCTTAGAATTATCAAAGCAGTCAGAAAGTACCTCAAATGGGGAAGTCAGAGTTGATTTTAGAACTCATCCTCCATTTGAAAAAGCTGGGATTCTTGATCTTGAGAATTGTTCAATTACCACATATGTCAATTTTCCAGAAGAATTTGAGGGTGCCGCAAGTAGTCCAAATGGTGTTCAACTTTTTGCAAAATCCTATGAAAAAGATTCAAATGGAAATGAAATTTGGGGTAATCTTTACGGACGTTGGGTTAATGCTACAGGAATGTCAGATGAATGGGTAGATATTCACCTGTTTATATCAAAAGATCAAGATGATGACATCTATATAAAGAATTTTAATCCGAAAAAAGTCTGTATGATAGGTGTTAAATTTGGTTTGGGGGGAAATGCTCCTAATGATATTAGCTTTATTGGTGATGTGTTTGTTGATTGTGTTATTTTTAACCAGAAAAAATAAATAATATTTTAATACTTAAAGAAATCCACCGACGTAGTCGGTCGTCCACGGTTACCTTTTGCGGACGAAGTCCGGGTCGTTTAATACCACCGACCTGGTCGGTGGTAGTTTATTTTTAGGTGATAATAGTGATGAATAATAGCACTATGAAAAACAAAATAACTACGTTATTACCAATTTGTGTAATATATAGTTTAATTTTGACTTTGACAGCCTTTGCTCGTGGAGGTGAAGCAACTAGTGCAGAGCCCAAAGAAGTCATTACACCTCCACCAGCCCCACTCCCATCTATTGGGAATCAAGTGCGAGCAGGTCACTGGATGGAAGGCATTAATTGGCCTTGGGATAACTATGGCGGCGACTTTGGTTTCAATTCATGGGGTTATCGCGGCCTATCCAATCAGGGTCCATCTGGCTGGCGAAGAGAAATTCGAGAACCCGATCATGCAGCCAAGAGACTCTTCTGGGCAAAGCGTGACAACGATGATTACTGCCTAGGAGTGGAAGTAAAGCTAGATGGAGCGCTCTCCAGTGCAATTATCTATTTTCATATAGACGAACTAGCTGATAAAGGAATAGGAAAAACTTTGGATCTAACAGGACAAACAGTCACGGTCCAACTGTACCTGCCATCGGGCATAAAAGGTCCCCAAAGCGCTCCCAGCGGTGCAGTATTGTTCTTTCAAGATAAAAATTGGAGATGGGCAGAAACTGACTGGAGGAATATTGAAATTACGAATCGATGGATTAGGATATCCGCTAATCTAGATATTCTATCCAGAAAATATTTTAGGTTTACCCAAACCCATATTCGAGCCGTTGGAATAAAGATAGGTACAAATAGCAGAGCTCATCAATTTTCATATCAAGGTTCTTTTTATGTCGATAGTTTGATGGCTTCTCGGGCTAAGGAAATTCAGTTTGATTTTAGTAGTCCCAATACTCGAACTGAAAACGAGATGATAGATGTCGCTAGTTTGAAAGTTAAAATGTTACGATGGTGGCTATTTGCAGATAGTCGTGCTGGACTGAAATTTGATTCAACTGGATTCGTTACAGGCCTTGACTCGTTATTTCTCGATGATTTCGACGAGATGATTCGACTCGCTCGTTCTTCTAACATGTATCTTGTTCCTGTGCTTTTTGACTTCTTGATGGGAGGTGAAGCGAAACTAGTGGATGGAGTCCAAACCTATGGACATGCTGATCTAATCAATGATCCGGCTAAACGTCAATCTTTATTAGAAAATGCAGTTTCCGTTGTTTTTGATAAATTAATTGAAACCAATGAAGTCGTGATTATTGATCTATTCAATGAGCCAGAGTGGTTGCTTCTCGATTCGGATATCGTAATTCCGTCAGGAAAACGCCCTCCTGAAATCAAAACAGGTGGCGTAGTTGCTCTCAATACAATGAAAACGTTTTTTTCGGAAATAATAGCCCTGTATAGACAGAAAAGCTTAAATCAACTCTTGACTGTCGGAAGCGCAAGTCCCCAATGGGTAACATTATGGAAGGATCTGGATTTCGATATTGCACAGTTTCACTTGTGGAATGGAGCAGGACAGATTGATGACAGCTTGCTGTTTAATTTTCCGTCTCCTATAAGTGAGGTCCCAACTTTTCTTGGAGAGTTTACAACATTATCTGATCTATCCTTACAAAATACATGTGAAATTTTTACAAATGCTTGTAATCTTGGATATGCAAGTGCTTTTCCGTGGGCATATAGAGCGAAGGACACCGCATCACTTCCCTTACTAGGTGAGGAATCGCAAAATTGTATATCCACATTTAATTGTCCAATAGCTGTTGTTGTAGAGCAATTTGAGAATGAATTACCAAAAGACTATATCCTTGAACAGAACTTTCCAAACCCATTTAACCCAACTACGACTATCCATTTCGGTTTACCAAGGGCCGCGCATGTCACTCTTAAGATATACAACATAATCGGGCAAGAGGTAGCTACTTTACTATCTGGTAATTATCCTGCAGGTCGCTATGCGACGACATGGGATGCTACCGGACAAGCTTCAGGAGTGTATTTCTTCATATTACAAACTGATGAATTCAAAAAGGTACAAAAGATGTTGCTTTTAAGATAAATTAGAGTATCACGAACATTCGTGCGTAAATGTACGCTAAGAAGAATTCACAAAAGGCGTGAATTGCGGGATGAATGAACATCCAATGGCGGTTGTCTCAGCGCCACTTAAATCTTCTTTAATCCTTCCTTCCAAACCACCATCTTTTCTTTTTGGGCTTGAAACGCATTTTTTTGATTGAGGTAGAGTTTGATACCTAAAATCAAAAAAGCCTCTCTACGGGCTGGTGAGGGGGGTAATTTTGAGGGATTAAAATTGATATAAAGCTCTCTAAGAATTTTAGAGAGCTTTTTTTGTTGATTATGTGGGATTTAATTGTTAAATTTGTTCGTCTATTTTACAATAAAGATTGTGGAGAAACTTTGGGGCGATTAATTTAGCAGGATATTATTATGTTCGGCCGATAGTGATTTGGAGGAGATCGTGGAGATAAATGTTAGCGAACTTCAAAACTATTTATCGATGATATTTGAGCAGATTCGTCATGAGAATGACCTCTTGAATCATAGGACTACGTGGATGCTGACTGTCCAAGGGTTGCTATTTGCTGCGCTTGCCCTTTTTCTTAAGGATAGACCAAACAGGCTTGCGGCTTCCATAGTTTGCTTGATAGGTATCGTAAGTTGCGTATCAATGGGGTATTCTCTTTGGGTAGGAGCGAGATTATTAAATGAACTCAACATTCACGCCAATGAATTGTCCAGCATAGTTGCGAAAAATCTTAGTATTAAAGCGATAAAAACAACAGCTACTGCGTCCTATGCTTTTCTGCTTCCCTGGAAGTTGCTACCATGGTTCTTCGCAGTAGTCTGGTTCATTCTTTCTGTGCTTGTGAATACCACGTTCGTCCATGATGCTTAAGGGGACGTGAGGACTGGAAACACATTTTAGGTATCAAACCATTACTTGCCAAAAGATCGTTTAAATACGGGCTTGTGAGGAGCTAATTTTGAGGGATTAAATTTGAAGTTAGATTAAAAAAGCTCTCTAAAATCTTTCAGAGAGCTTTTTTTGTTGTGGTGGGATTAAATTGCTTGACTTTTCCGTCTATATAAAAAAATCCGATACCGGAAAATGAAATTTGAAAACATTTACTTTCTACTTTTTCTAAGAGTAATTGTGAATACTCTTCCTGCTTATTAAGCTACTTCCTGAATTAACACTGAATCTTAATCTTACTGTTGACCTTATAACTAGATCGATTCTGAGGTTAGGTGGATTTATTATAGGTAAAATTATTGACTATCAATTTAACGATGGTATTTAATATGTTTGATTTAAAAAATATCCATGCAAGAGAGTCTCTTAGAAAAAATTGTCAAATATCTAACATTTCTCTTTCAATAATTTAATAATATTTCTGTCATACAATTCTATATTTGAACAATTTAAACATTTTTGGAGGTCAAAATGAGTACGAAAACCATAGTAGGACATGAAATTTATGATGAAGATCTAATTGCTGTTGATACACTGATCTTTCAGCCAGAAGCGATCCTGGAGTTTTCGGGCAATGCTATAAGAGAAGGTGGTGGCAGTTTAAGGATTATTGCACGTACTATCAAATGTGACCAGGAGAAGCCTGGTAGTATTGTCTGGCAAAAACCTGGATTTTCGCCGCACCGTAAACATCAAAAAGCGTCTGCAGGTCCGCCACACCCTGGACCTAGCAACAAATTTAAACGCGGCAAAACAGGTAACAACGGCGTTAACGGAATCGATGGAGATAAGGGCGAGTGAGGAGCTAATGCTCCTACGTTAGAACTATGGTGTAATCTTTGTAAATATTTCACCACCTAAACTCTTAAATAAAATGGTCCAAAAATGGGCCAAAAGAAAGGGATAAAACAGATTAAATAATCCAAAAGTGTAAAAAAACACCGCAATATT
>Ga0180438_10011668_pt1 | contig 10585 bp, 9 predicted proteins | sample SS_ome_12_FD_132455 | JGI IMG/M metagenome (GOLD analysis project Ga0180438, IMG submission 132455) | Hypersaline lake sediment archaeal communities from the Salton Sea, California, USA - SS_3_D_2 metaG | ecosystem: Environmental > Aquatic > Non-marine Saline and Alkaline > Hypersaline >... | reverse complement strand
TGTTCATTCCGTACAGGTTCCTGAAGACGAAAATGAGAAAGGAGGAAGACATTGAACACTGAAGATGGGCTCAGGGTACGACACCGATTCACGGACTGCCTTTATTGGAACTTATTCTTCTTAATACCGCTTATCATCGGCTCCGTGGCCATAGCACGAAGCTCAACTCTGGGGGTCTTGGTATATTTGCTCTTGTCTGCAGGTATTTTCTTCGTGGTTGTGTACAAGTTTTTCTGCACCCATTGCCCCCACTACATTGAAGGCAACAGCACGACGAAGTGCATTTTCCTGTGGGGAATACCCAAGTATTTCAAGCCACAGCCCGGGCCTTATTCCTATCTTGAACTGACCGTAACCCTTTCATCTATAATCCTCTGGGTAGCTTTTCCCCTATTCTGGCTTTATCTGCATCCAGGCTTGCTGGTCGTCTATGTGGTTTCCATTGTCGTGCTCATAGCAACCATAAGAAGAAATGAATGTGGTCGATGCATCCACTTTGACTGTCCTGGAAACACAGTGACCCAGGATGTGAAGGCTCACCATTTGGGAAAACGTTCCAAGCAATGACAAGAAGACGCCATTTCCCCCGTACCAGGCCGGCCATCGCTTCTCTGTCCTGTTGCTCTCAGTAGCAACAAGCGGGTTTTCTTCTAACCTATGGCCCTCCGTTCGGACGACTCTGGACAAGGCTTCAGAAATGCTCAGGGCAGAGCGAAGAAAGTCCTTGACATTTTCCTTGCCATTTCTCACTATCACGATAGGAATACTTGGGCTACCCGCCTTGAATGCTAGGAGTCGCTTGTGAACTTCTGGAAAGGAGGAGCTTGCAGTTTCAAGGACTCTTTGAGGAGTCATATCCCTTATCCCTCGTCTATCGTTACTACAGATGGAATCGTAAAAAGTCTTCAATTCGCTTTGTTGGCCCCTTTTTGAGGGTTCTAAGTCCGCTTTGCTAAACTGCAAAAACTCGGGGTAACACCCTCAAACAGTTTGCAATTCTTGACGCTACGCTTCACTAAGAACCCTTGGCAAAAGGTGACCAGAATATGCTCATCAAAGACCTTTTACGAAACTATCACTAAATGGAAACCTAAATCTGTACTAGGAGGTACATGCATGAACAAATTCGTTGTTGCTATTCTGGGGCTGTCCGTCGTCCTCTCATGGCTAGTGGTGGGCCTGCCTGTTGAATCTCTGGCCGGGTCTTCCACGAATCTAGGGGGAAATCAATTCAACACCCCGAATTTATTCGACAAAGTTCGGGGCATCCAGGCCGACCCAGGTGGATGCCAATTCGACAACCCCGGCCTGTGTGGTGCCATTGCTAGGCCATCAGCCGGGCCAGGTGATTGCCCCTTCAACAGCTCCAACCTGTGTGATAGAATCGGCAATGTAACCACCTTTGACGGCCCCTTCACATTCGATAGATCCAGAGTGAGCGGTTCTTCCTGTTTCCCTTGCTTTCGTCCATTCCATCCTTAGCCTCTTTCCTTCACGGAGGTACGCAGGCGGACGCACAAGTTGACATCCCTTGCATACCCATTGCAAATGGCACTTTTCAGGTCATCACCAGGTGGGGTTTCCCCGCCTGGTGATGACCCTGGTGGTCTCCATCGTTCCAACGGCCCTCCCCCTGGCCACCCCTTTGGGGAGGAAAGACAAACCAAGTGGATTGAGTCGGAATAACGCTATTTGAAATCAATGAGTTCTACGTCAAACACCAAGGTCGCTCTCGGAGGGATGACGGGAGGCCGGCCTCTTTCTCCGTAGGCCAGCAGGTGTGGTACGATGAGGATTCTTTTTTCCCCCTTTTTCATGTCCAGAAAGGCTTCATCCCAACCAGGAATGACCCGCCTCATCCCCACGGGAAATTCAAAAGTCTTACCCCTGTCACGTGAGCTGTCAAATTTCTTGCCGTCTAACAGGGTGCCTGTGTAATGGGCTGTGACTTTCTGCCCCTTTTGGGGTTTTGGGCCTGAACCTTCTTGCGTGACCACGTACATGAGACCGGAAGCTGTTTTCTGGGCATTGGGCCATTTCTCCTTTATGAGAGCAGCCTCATTTGCAGCCTCTTGCCCTTGTTTTTTTTCAGCCTTCTCCTTGAGTGCAGACTCAAGTTTTTCAAAGGCCTTCTGATCTGCCTGGAACTTCTTTGCTTCCTCACCGATTCTGAGGATCCGGACGGTCTTCATGACGTCATTCTTCTCGATGGAATTGACCACGTCCTGACCGGAAATAACCTTTCCGAAAACGGTGTGCTTGTTGTCCAGCCATGGGGTAGCCTTGTGGGTAATAAAGAACTGGCTACCATTGGTATTGGGGCCGGCATTTGCCATGGAAAGAATACCCGGACCGTCATGTCTCAAAGTGGGATCAAATTCATCGGAAAACCGATATCCAGGACCGCCTCTTCCTGTTCCTTCAGGATCTCCCCCCTGAATCATGAAGTCTTTGATAACACGATGGAATTTCAGTCCATCATAAAAGGGGACCCCCTTTGGTTTGTTAGAGTCCTTTGTCCCCTCAGCCAGACCGACGAAATTCGTCACGGTGAGAGGGGCCTTGTCACAAAAAAGCCTAGTAACGATCTCCCCCTTGGTGGTGTCAAAAACAGCATAAAGGCCATCTTCAAGCTTGGATGGATCCTGGGCGTTTTGAGCCGTTGGGGGAGCCAAAAGAGCCAAAAAAATCATGCAAATCAACAAGCTGAGTCGGAGCTTCATAAGCCATTCCTTTCTCTGTTGAGTCCGTGATGATCAGTCACCCTTGTAGTGTGTTACATACACATTGCTTTGACAAAAATCAAACCCCCTCATGGCGCTCAGGGATACCCCTTCTGGTTGATTCGAGAACCTTTTGGGAATCCTCAACATGTTGATATGGCGAAATAAAAGATCACAAACTCCACAACGGGGGCCTCTGGGGTCCTTTTACAAACAAAGAGGACCTTTGGTGCGCCGTCTACGATAAGGCCGTAGTGCTATGAAAGGGTATGGTTTTTAAGGACATGAGGAGCCCTTTAGATATATCAAGAAAGACCTCAACGGGACATGGCACAGACAACAATTTTGCCCTCATTTGTTGGGTAGAAACCAACAATTATGAGACCATCAGCGATTGGGAAGCAACTCAAGAGCAGTGGTCACATGAACAATATCCTTGAATTTTAGAATGTTATCATGATATGCACCTCGCAGACTATTTGTTGGCACAGGCAGTGCAGGTAAGGACAGGTAAAGAGGCGTCAGATAGCGAAAAAGGCATAGACGAAAGGAGAAAGACCATGGCAAGTATCGAGATTAAGGATCTGGAAATGGATGAGGAATTGGACCGAAAGGCAATGGCGGCTGTAGTCGGCGGCTGCTTCTATCCCAGCCCCCTCGGCCTCCCAAATCCTATTGGCCTGTTTCATTCTATCAGGCTCAAGCTTACGCTGGGACACGATTGGTGGCGTGGAGCATACTGGCTTGGGCTCATGTCTCCCCCAGGGGGTGGGGCCGAGTAAAAGGCAAACCCCTCGCGTCCCTTGAGGCTTACTCTTGAAACCCGTGGCAGGCCCTTTATGACGCACCTTGGGCATCCCTTTCGGGGTCCTGCCACGGCTTTGCCATCACCCTCTCGTTGGCATCCCTCGGCCTTGAGTCCTCTTGGTTGCACGCCCTTTGGAGCCGACAGCCTGCTCCACTTGCCCTAGGGGTCTTGCTTCAGATGCATTTCCCTAAATGGCCTTACATCCTGTTTTTGTTTAAGACCTCGCCTATTTTCTGAGACAGCTGTCTCATGGTGAAGGGCTTCTGAATAAACCCATTGCACCCTCGTTCCATTATCTCTGTTGCCTCACCATCAACACTGAAACCGCTGGAAAGCAATACTTTCACGGCGGGGTTGATTTCCCTCATGCGGTCATAGGTTTCGCCACCGCCCATATTGGGCATTACCATGTCCAAGAGGACGAGCTCTATTTCATCGGAATGCTTCTTCAAGACGTCAATGCCCTCTTCTCCGTCCCTGGCCGTAAATACCCGGTAGCCCATGGCTTCCAACAGTTCCTGGCCTACTTCCAAGATAACCGCTTCGTCGTCTACCAGTAGGACCGTCCCGGTTCCTTCCACAATGTCTTCAACACTTGGCAACGTTCCTTGCACCTTTCTTTCTGCTGCAGGCAGATAGATACTGAAGCTGGTCCCCCGTCCCTTCATGGATTCAACGTCAACATATCCGCCGTGCCCCTTGATAATACCGTAGGCAGCAGCCAAGCCAAGACCGATACCCCTTCCCATGCCCTTGGTAGTGAAGAAGGGGTCAAAAACCCGCTCCGTGGTCTCATTGTCCATGCCCACACCGGTGTCAGTAACCATCAACAAGACATAGCTGCCAGGCAGTGGGTCATACAGCCTCCCGTCCATGTCTTTGTGGGTTGTATTCGCAGTCTTTAGGATCAGATCCCCGCCCCCCGGCATGGCGTCTGCAGTATTCACGAAGAGATTCAATAGGACCTGTTCTATTTGATTTCGGTCGCCCTCTATCAGAGACAGGCCCTCATCAAGATTTCGGTATATGTTTATCTGCTTTCTCGTTTTGCCAAATCTCTCAGACGTCTCTTCCACCAACTCATTCAGGTTGATCGGTTGCACGTCATATCTTCCCTTCCTAGCGTACCCCAGCAGGTATGAGGTTAATCGAGCCCCGCTCTCGACGACGCCCTCAACACTTTTCAGGGGCTCATAATGCGGGTCTTCTGGCTTAGTGTCCATGAGCATCAAACAGACATTGCCCTGGATGCCCATGAGCATATTGTTCACATCATGGGCTATGCCCCCGGCAAGGGTCCCAATAGTCTCCATTTTTTGAGACTGCATCTGTTGTGCTTGGATCCGTTTTTTTTCCGTCACATCCGTTATGATGATGATAGCGGTCGATGTTTCTTCCTGAACCGGAAGGCCCTTGATAGTAACCTGTCTGCCCTTAAGCTCCACTGGCCGATCAATACCTATCTCTAAAACCATGTCAGTTCCTGATGTCAACAGGGCTGCCACTTGGGCCCTAAAAGGCTCGTCAAAAAAGTCTTGAAGATATGAGCCCAGGAGCCTTTCCGGAGGCACCTTAAACAGCGATAGGGCCGCAAGGTTTGCATAAGTCACCCTTTGAGAAAAGACCTCCAGAATCCCCTCTGACATACTGTCCAAAACGGTTTCAAAGTGACGTTTCAGGGAAAGGAGTTCTTTGGTCACACGGCGGCCGTGCATGTTGTTAAGACCAGCGGTGGGCTTGGGGCCACGACCGCTCCGGGCAGACTCTGACGCTTCTATGACCGCCAAGACATGCTCGGCCATCCCTTCGAAAGGCCCCTTGGCAATGGACGCATCGGCACCGATGGCCCTGAAATCCACGTCCTGCTCGGCAACGGTCCCGGAAACGACCACCAGTCGACAATCATTTAAGTGAGGCATTTTGCGAACAATTTGGCATAGCCTGTCTCCACCAATCTTGGGCATGATGAGATCGACGAACATCATCTCCGGAACAAAGGAGGTAAGGATGTTCAGGGCTTCAAGACCATCCGCAGCAGTGACGACCTGGTGCCCCTCCTTCTCCAACAGGTCGGACATGAGCTTCAGCATCATTTGGTGGTCATCTACGACGAGAATCTTCTTTCCCATGACAGGACACCCTCATTGAAATCCAATGTCACCGATCTGCATTGAACCCTCCCCGTGGCAAGCCACGGGGAATGCGCTCGCTTATTCGGTTCAAGAATGCCATGTCCAACAGCCGCCGCGTTGGCACAGTGACATAGAGCTTTTGTTTCTGTCTTGAACCCCCATTGCCAATTTGCTACCCATCCCCCTCCATCTGCCATCTCACATCCCCTGTCACCGCCGAGGTCGATGGTAGGTGAAGGCCGATTTCTGTCAGGGGCTTGGGGGAATTTTGGCACTGGCCGGAGCCGCTGGCGAGGGGGTGCATTCTTTGCTACGAGGTTGGTCCTAGTTTCCATCCATAAACGGCCCTTTTTGCTCTGAGCGGCGTTCTCCGGGGGGTTGCGTCTGCCAAGCGCAAAGAGCACGTCTCGACGTAGACCCTTGTGCGATCTTGCTCAAAGAAAAAACTGCTCATTTTTGAATTGGAAACTTACGCCAGTGTCCATGGTTAAAAAAGCATCGTCGATGGACACTTCTAAGTAGGGGCCGGCTGGGCAGGTCAAACGATGCTCCCATTGATCCCAATGGTGTTAGGCACAGAATCGAGCCATCGATTTCCTGGGCCCTTGCCGCAGAGGTTTTGGTCGGGCTCCTGTCCCTTTCACTGGGCTTTAGGAGTTAGGGCAATACTCCGTCTTTCATTGTCGATCTGGATGAGGTAGTTGTTCATGAAATCCATACCCAGAATGCCATGGAACTGTCCCTTCTCTCCAAGGGGCAAATCCGTGATGGCCACCGGGAAGTGGTCTTTTCTCAAATCTCCAATCTGAATAGAATCGAGGGTGACCAGTTGCCCTTCAACATCCTTGGCTATGGTTTTCAGGGTGATGGGATGAGCCGGTTGCTCTGTTAAACCGAGGTCACGTGCCAGTTCTCTGGAAAGAATCGTGATGCCGGCCCCTGTGTCGACCATCACTGTTGCCTGTAAAGAATCATTCAAGACCACGGGCACCATAACATGTCCGTCCACAGGCGAGAATTTGACAATAGTCATTACTTCGTCACTCGTTTCGTGACCTTCCTTTTCAATACTCGTTTTCCCAGCCTCCTCACCAGTTTCCGCTTCAGCCTCGGCTTCAATCTCCCCAGGTGCCTCCTCTTCGCCCTTTTCAAGGGCAGCCTCTTCCTCTGCCTCTCCAGATAGTCTATCTACATCAGCCAGTGAATAATACACATAGATGTCATAGGCTTCCCAGTCGGCCTCCGTCGCATATTTGACAAACTTGGTGAATTGTTGATCCGCCAACTCGTAGTTGGCGTGACGATAGTGGATGGCTCCCAGACGATAGTAGGCAGGCGCAAACTCAGGGTCCAAGCCTATGGCCGTCTCGTAACATTGAATCTCTGCGTCTGAATCGTCATCCAGGGTCCGACCCTTTTCAAGCCATTGTCTTGCTGTGCCAGCGCCCCCCTCTGACTCCTCACCCACGTGGCCGTCTGTTGTATCCCTTGCCGCAGAAGAAGTAAGGGTCCCGTCATTGTCATCCCTATGCTGCCCCCTGCGCCCATCAGCCTCGTCGCGTCCCCTTCGGGCTTTGTTAACAGACGCACCGTCTGTTGCTTCTTGCCTGCGACGTCGGCTAGCCGCTCTTTGGCGGGAGTTCCATTCAGAATCTTTCTCCTGGTCCCGTTGCGCTAAGCCCCGATCATATCCATCTTTATCCATCTTCTCTGGAACTCGCGCCCTTCGGGACGAGACAACATACACTGCAACTAAAATGGCTGCAATGACTACCAGGGCACCTAGCACGCCCCCTTTGTACCGTCTCTTCTTCCTTTGATCGGCATATTTTTCAATATTGACTCCACAGAAGACACAATAGATGTCATCTGGCTGTTCAAATCCGCATTTGGGGCAAATCATCTTACGAAACCCTCTTGAAACTAGACGGACAAAAGGCCCATGTTAACACCCTCAACATCCCAGGCGCTCTTCTTTCAGAATCCCTGAAGGCTTCTAAGCACGCTTCCTGTAATTTCTTCTGGTTCAATAACATGGCCGTAGCAGCAGTGTCAAACGCTCTAGCCACTGGCCATGGGGTGGCCGGGCTTGGGGCGGTTCAGCAGGGGGCATGCCGTCTCGGCTGTACCATGGGTGCATGGCGTCCTACTGGGGTCGACCCGGCACAAGCAGCGTCTTCCAGACGCTCATTTGCCAATCTTTTGATGAAGTTTCCCCGCAATGCGCTTAACCTTGTCGGACTTGACCATGGATGCGGCCTTGTCGGCAAAGCGCACCGCGTCAGAGACCTTGCCGTCTTTGAGATAGTCTTTCACCCTCTTTCCAATTCGGGCTGTGCTGGTGTCTTCCTTGACGCGAATGGCAGATGCCGCCATGATCTTCCTTGTTTCGCCACTCCCACAACTCGCACAGGGTGGTGGGCTCTCACCCCTGGACATGAGCATTTCAAACACCCTTCCGCACTTGGCGCATTCATATTCGTAAATCGGCATAGGACTCCCAGGTAGCTCCCCTCACAGTCTTCGCAGGTACTGCATATTCTCCAGTTCAGCCTTAAAGTCATTGTCCTTTGACAACATCTCCAAGGCCTCGTCGATCATGGCTAGCATCTTCGTTTTGTCATCCGGCAGATTCCCGTTGATAGCCGAATAGTTGGAGACGTGATCTGAAAGGTACCGAGATCGGATGGAGAGGTCTTGGATAAGGATCCTCTGTTCCCGCAATACCGTCTCCGGACTCGCTATTTCAAAATGCCCTTGTTTCCACCGTTGATATATTTCGGTGCCAGGTTGCGGCACCAGCGTTCTAACCCTCACAAAATCAGGTTCTATCTGGTTAAGCACTTTGGCTGTTTCTGAGGCATGCTCATGCCAGTGCTCCTCGCCTCCGATCCCCAAAAGAACATACAGGGAAACCTCGAATCCAGCTTCTTTTGCCTTGGCGCAGGCCCCGACCATCGTGCCTGGGCTTGCACCTTTCTTGATCTGATCCAGGAGGAGAGCACTGCCAGTCTCAAGACCGATGTGCAGTCGAGTCAGTCCCGCCATCCTTATTTCCCTTAGGCTCTCAGGGGACTTACGCCTCAGGGTCTGTGCCCTCGCATAACTTGTCACCCGGTCGATACAGGGAAATACACTATGAAGATAGCACAGGATTTCACACATTTCAGGTGTTTTGACAACCAGGCTATCTGAATCTCCGATGAAGACGGTCCTGACATTTGCGCCAGCAAATGCCTTGGCCGTATCAATATCCCCTTTCACCTCATCCACGGGACGCTTCTTGAATTTCACGTCCTTGTACATGGGACAAAAGGCACACCTGTTCCAAGGGCACCCGTGGGTAACCCTCAAAAGCAGACTATCGGCCTCACTGGGGGGCCTGAAAGGGGGAAAGTCATAGGTTTCTTCGGCCATGGCAAGACGCCTTCCAAAACGAAAGTTGAACACGTTTCCTCCCCCATGATATGGTTGCGTTATGTTAAAAATAGCCCAATTATTGTGAAATGACAAGGGTTTTATGGTCTCATTGCCTGCCGTGGGTCCCTGTTCTTAAGGCCAATCCGCCACAAGCCTCGATGGCCTTATGAGAAGACTTCTTGGCGCCATCTTCCTTCGGGTTGTTACCCAAGCCCAAATTCCTGGGCAACAGCCCGTCTTGATTCGGCCAGATCAGGACCGTGGTTCATCGGGTCGGTCAGAAATGACGGTTTCGGAAAAAGTCTTTTGCGGACCATTGAGCCCGCCGTGGCGGAGGAGAAAAGCACTTCGGATGTTCGGCGTTACAAAAAGCTGACTGTTTGATCCACTGGGGCGCGAAATTTTGGCATTTTAGCCGAACATTGTAAGTGTGCCCATATCTTTTTAAGCCCACAGGGGCAAATGCTCGCGGGTAGAGGAAAAGGGACTTTTTACGACTGCATCAAAAATGTTTCCAAAATTTTTCAACGGTGTGTACAATTCTCCAGATATACAGGGACCTCTCAAACCAGCAACGGACCGTGGCAAAGGGGCAGGAAAACCCCTACATGTTGTACCTGTCGGCCTAAGACATACATTTTATGGTATTTTCCCCTTTACAACGCCCTCTCTCTTTGTTAGCCTTCCGGTGCCTGAAAGGGGCGAACGTAGTACAGACTGCCGCATAGAGGTATTTTGCCATGAAAATCAAACAATTAGATATCGTCGGATTCAAATCTTTCCCGGATACCCTGAAAGTGCAGTTTCCCGAAGGGATCTGCGCAGTGGTAGGCCCCAACGGTTGTGGCAAGAGCAATATCGTTGATGCCCTTCGCTGGGTCATGGGAGAACAAAGCGTCAAACAACTCCGCGGCAAGTCCATGGAAGATATTATTTTTTCGGGCAGTGAAGGAAAGGGCCCTGTGAATCTGGCGGAGGTGGCCGTCACGCTGATAAATGACAACGGTAACGCACCCGAAGAGTATCGAGACTTCCCTGAAATAATGGTCAGCCGGAGGTTATTCCGTTCTGGCGAAAGTGGCTATTTCATCAACAAGCAGCCATGCCGGCTGAAGGACATCCAGAATCTGTTGATGGGAACCGGCGTGGGGTCCAGGACTTACGCAGTAGTCGAACAGGGCAAGATTGCGGGCATCATTGACGCCGGCCCAGATGAACTACGTTTTTTCATCGAAGAAGCCGCAGGCATTACCAGATATAAAAGCCGGAAAAAAGAGGCCCTGTCAAAAATTCAGCGAACCCAACATAACCTGTTGCGTATCAATGACGTGATCACCGAAGTGAAACGCCAGATGAATAGTCTGAAGCGCCAGGCCAAAAAGGCCGAACGCTACAAAAAATTTCAGGCGAAAATCGAAGAACTGGAAATTGCCCTTGCAACTTACCAATATGGAACTATCAGCGCCGAGATGGGAGAAACGGAGGCGCTGCTGGAATCTTTG
>Ga0180438_10011667_pt1 | contig 10585 bp, 5 predicted proteins | sample SS_ome_12_FD_132455 | JGI IMG/M metagenome (GOLD analysis project Ga0180438, IMG submission 132455) | Hypersaline lake sediment archaeal communities from the Salton Sea, California, USA - SS_3_D_2 metaG | ecosystem: Environmental > Aquatic > Non-marine Saline and Alkaline > Hypersaline >... | reverse complement strand
CTTCTCTCCGGCGGGGTCTATATAATGGACGCGTGTGACGATTCCACGTTCCGCGGGAGAGATGCTCATGCCGTCGGATGCTACGTTGCTGGCCGATTACGCCGAGACGCGAAACCCGGAGGCTTTCTCCGAGTTGGTCACTCGACATGCGGGACTGGTTTACGCCACATGCCTTCGCGTTCTCAGGGATCCGGTCGAGAGCGAGGATGCCACGCAGGATTGCTTCCTCCAACTGGCTCAGACCGCAGGCACCATTCGCGGTTCCCTCCCGGGTTGGCTCCACAGCGTTGCCTTCAATCGGTCCGCGAAACTCATTCGAGGGGAGGTCAGACGAAAGCGCAGAGAGCAGGAATCCGCTGTCATGCGCAACCGAAACGCAGATGAACGGCACGAGCTATGGCGCCAAATCGCACCGCAACTGGACCAGGCCCTGACCGACCTTTCCTCTCGCTTTCGCGAGCCCGTCATCCGGCACTACCTGGAACGCCAGACCCAGGAGCAGATCGCCGAATCCCTGGGCATTAGTCAGCCCACCGTCTCGCGGTACATCGAGAAGGGCGTGGCCCTTCTCCGAAAGGATCTCAAGCGCAAGGGAGTCATCGTTCCCGTCGCCTTGCTCGCGACACTGCTCTCGACCAACGCGGTTCACGCCGCCCCCGCGACGGTTCTGGCTTCACTCGGCAAAATGGCGATAGGCGGAGTGGGCGCGGGTGCATCCATCAGCGCCGGCGCTGCGACGAGCACGGCAACCGCTGCCGGGGGAGTTTCCGCCGCAACAGCAGGAGGAATCGGCATCATGAAAATCACCCTCATCACTTTCGCCGCAGCCGCCGCGGTTACCGTTGGGGTCGTCGCCGTTAACTCGGGCACGCAACCGCAGCCGGAATCCGTGCCTGTAAACGTTGGCCGTACCGAAGGGCCAAGTGAGGAGGCGGTGCAGGCGACAATCTTTGCCGAGGGCACGGTCGTGGATGAGGCGGGCACGCCGCTTGCCGACGCAGCCGTTTACGCTTGCGCGGCGCAGAAATCGGGTTTCCTGCTCACTGCTGAGGCGAAGAGCGACGAGATGGGACGCTTTCGGTTTGACAACCTGCCGGCGCCGGAGGATGGGGACTGGAACTACATAATTTACGCCCATAAGCAAGGACACGCGTGGGCGTCCTGTCAAAGGGCTTACGGGGCCGGATCTGGTCTGCCCGACAAGGCGCATGGGTTTTCGGACGCAGCATTAACGCTTCTACCACCGGCCGATTTTTCGGGTCGCGTTCTGGACCGTGAGGGCCGGCCCATAAGCGCTGCGCACGTGAGTGCGATGTTTACGCAAGAAAGGGTGGGCGGAGCAAGGGTTCACTACTGGATCTGGCCGCGGAGCGAGGGGTTCGGCGTCGTTGCAAGCGATGATGACGGCAGGTTCTCCTTTCAGGACGTCCCCGCCGAAAGCGAATGCCGCCTACAAGTAGAAGCCGAAGGGTACGGAATGGTCGGGATAAACAGTTATGGAGAAAGGTCCCGCCTCAAGCGACCGGTTTTTCATGCCGACGGCGAACCGGTGGAAGTTCGCCTGGGGCCGGAATCGCGGATCGTCGGTTCCTGCGTAGCCCCAAAGACGGGAAAGGCCGTCCCTGGCGTGAGGATATCGGCATACGAGGACGGAAATTCGGCGCAAGCATGGATCGATGTTGACGAAACCGGTGGGTTTGTCGTCAAGGGCCTTCCGGAGGGCGTTTACCGGGTGGCTGCCCATCACCCGGACAAGAGCGTCCTTTGTTTCCGATCCATGCGCATCGAACTGGGCGAAGGAGAAACGCGCGAGGGTGTGTCGTTCGTCGCCGGTGGGACCGTGCGTGTGACGGGACGGATTCTTGACAAGGATACTCAACGGCCGATTCCAGGAGCGCTGGCCGGCATGTATCTTCCTGCAGACCGATCCTCATCCGGTGCAAGGGCCGTAGCCGATGCAGAGGGGCGCTTCCACTTCGACGTCCTTCCAGGGGAATACGGGGCGAACGCAGGCGCCTTCGGGTACGAAATGGCATCGCGCGAGGAGACGATCGCCGCCGGCAAAAACGAAGTGGAATTCGGGGACATTTTTCTCGCGAAATCGCCGGAAACGAAGGTGTCCCTCTCCGTCGTTGACGACCAGGGACAGGCCGCGCGCGGAGTGAAGGTCTTCTCGTACGGGCAACCGCTGCCGGGAGCCACGGGGGCGGACGGTCGCCTGGAACTCGATCTCAGACGGTATGCGTCGGACCCCATTGTCAGGTTCAGTTTCATATCGTCAGACTCCAGCCAATCAGCCGTATGGGTTCTATCGAGTGAGGAGACCAAGAAGATACCGTCGCAAAAGCGTATCATGCTTCAGAAAGCCGGCGCCATTGAGGGTATTGTTCGCGCGCATGACGATGCTCCAGTTCCAGATGCCGAGGTTCAGCTCTTGATGCACGTGCCCTTTCCGCGGGAAGGGCCCGGAACGATGCTGTATTCGCCGGACTTGCGGACCAAGACCGGGCCGGACGGAAAGTATCACATTCGGGGACTGGTCCCAGATAGGATGTACAACATCTCGGTTACCGGTCCCGCCGGGTCCGGAACGGGTGTGGCGCGCTATGACGATTTCTCGGTGAAACCGGGCGCCGTCCTAGCCATGCCTCAGGCCATCCTGCCGCGCGCGGAGCGAACCGTGTCGGGACGGTTCATTGACGAGCAGGGCGAGCCCGTAGCAGGTCTGGAATTCAATGTGTGGAGCCCCCGGACGCGATCGCAGCAGCTTCGCACCGACGAGGACGGACGATTTCGGATTCAAGATGTTGTCGCGGAGAAGCTGTCGTTGTCCGCCATAGGCGCTCGCGCCCAGTCCTTCGAGAATCCCCGATTCGAGATACAAGCCGAGGATCTTCGCCAGGATATCACCGATCTCGTCCTTACTCTCAAGTCCAAGTAAGGCGGGAAACGCGGCCGTCTTACGAACTTCCGGGTAGCGTCCAATTGCAAGCGGATGCGCAAGGATTCCTCAACTGCTTTCACCGCGTCTGAGCTCATCGCTGACAGGAAGATATTCGCTATAGCGACTCCACGAACGCGGCTAGGTCGGCGACGGCTTCCTGCTGAACGGGGCGTATGACGTCGTAGATGAAGCCGTGCTCGGCGGCGTACATCTTCGTTTCGGCCCGCACGCCCGCGTCGCGCAGCTTCTGCGCGAAGTCCATGCTCATTTCGGTGCGAAAGATGTGCTCTTCCTCGGCCTCCATCATGAACACGGGACAGGCATCCGGCCGGACGTAGTTCACGAGGGAAAGCTTGCTGTAGAGCTCCGGCGCTTCATCGTAAGACTTGCCGACGAGTTCTTCCCTGAACTGCAATCTCTTGGGAGAATCGTCTTCACTCGGCTCGAACGTCACCGGCGTGGCCTGAAGCGCAAGACCGATGGGCGGGACCCAGGGATGCACATCGTCGCCGATGCCCGTGTCGGACTCTTCGCATTCGCCGGGTTTCGCGAGGGCCAGCAACCCGGCCAGGTGCGCACCGGCCGAGGTGCCGAACACGGCGACCTTTGGCGGACGGCCGTTCTCCTTCAGGAAACGCAGGAAGAAGCGGTAGCCGTCCCGGACGTCGGCGATCATGTCGAAGATCGTGCTGTCGATCATTCGGTAGCCCACCGACGCGCAGACGTAGCCCGACTCGTTAAGGCTGCGGATAACGCCGCGGAAGCTGCCGTCGCGCGTTCCGGCGCGATAGCCGCCGCCGTGAACGAAAAAGATCGCCTTCTGGCGCGTGGGATTCTCCGGCGCAAGGAAATCCACCACCCGGCACTTCTTGCGCTCATCGTCATAAAACTCCGAAGTATACCGAAAGCTCATCAAACTCCTCCTCTCTCTTGTTCCGAATCTTCGTCTCGCGCCAAGACGCAAGAGGAAAGACTGGCGACTGAAGACCGAAGACCGTAGGAAATCGCGGAATGCGGAATTCGGATTGCGGATTCCTGTGATCCTGCGAATTGTCTCTCTTGCTTTTCGCTTTTCGCTTCTTGCTTCTCGCTTCTGTCCGGTTGCCGTTCATTCGGCGTTCGGTGTTCTCGCCTCTCGTTGGGATTCGTCATCCGGTTCGATATGCACGAGCGCGTCGGCCACTGACGGGCCACGCTCAATGAGTTGCTTCTTGACCTCCTCGGCAATGGCGTGTCCTTCGCGCACGGTCATGTCGGCCGGCACCAGAACGTGCACGTCCAACAGGATGCCGCCGCCGTGGCGGCGGGTGCGAAGAGCGTGGACTTCCCGGACGCCCTGAACGCGCGATGCGATGTCCACGATGCTGTCCTCATCCGCCTGCCCGACCGCGTGCCCGGTCAGTTCCCTGAGCGCGGGCTTCGCGACATCCCAGGCCACCTTCAGAATGAAGAGCGAGACGATCATTGCGCCGACGTGGTCGGCGAAGGCCCATGCGGGATTGATTTCGGCCACAATCACCGCGACCAGGACCGGCACGGAACTGAACGCGTCCGAACGATGATGCCAGGCATTCGCGATGACGGCCATGGAGCCGGTGCGCTTGCCGACCCGCACCGTCCAGCGGTAAAGCGCTTCCTTGAAGACAATCGCGAGCAGCGGCGCGACGGCGACGATCCGGAGGGGCTGGCCGATATCCGGCTCGCGCATGGAGACGATCGCCTTGTAGCCCAGGCCGAGAGCAGCCGCGGCCAGTACACCGCCGATGCCCGCCGTGATGAGCGTCTCGATGCGCCGATGGCCGAAGGGATGATTGCGGTCGGGCGGCTTCGACCAGAAACGTACACCCACGAGCACCGCCGCGTCCGTGGCGATATCGGACAGGCTGTGGACCGCGTCTGCAACGACCGCCTGACTTCGTCCGAGAAGCCCGAGCGCGAACTTGAGCGCCGACAGCCCAAGGTTGACAAGCAGGCCCACCCACGTGACGAGCCTGACCTGCCGCACATCCTTGTCCAACAATGCTTGATCCGCGACAGCCATTGGGCTTTTCTCAAGATGGACACGTGCGCGATTGCGCGGTTCGTTCTCAAATATGATAACGTTACGCGCATACTTTGCAATGCGGGGGTCGCGAGGAGGCGATGAGACGGCGATTGCGCGCAATGGCGAGCGCCGGCCGCGAACCGCATTAGGCATTTTTCTCGCACCAGTCTGCATAATTTCGCGATTTGCTGCGTCATTAAAGGTAGAGGAGGATGACGGAGTTATGGACAGTGCACTTGCACTCATCCAAAGCTATGCACGCGATCGCGACGCGAAGGCGTTTGCGGCTATCGTCAAGACGTATCAGGGCCTGGTGTACCGTGCCTGTCTGCGCATCCATAGGGATGAACACAAAGCCGAGGACTCCACTCAGGAATGTTTTCTCCTGCTGGCCCGTAATGCGGGAAAGGTCACCGAATCACTGCCGGGCTGGCTTCACCGTTGCGCAACGCGGGTCGCGCTGGGAACCGTTCGCAGCGACAACGCACGCCGCGACAGAGAACGCGTCTACGGAGAAAGGGCGGCCACGGTGAATGCGACCACGGAATGGGGAGAGATTTCTCGGGAAGTGGACGAGGCGCTTGACGAATTGCCCGACGACCTGAGAGAGGTTCTTGTCGAGCACTTCCTGTGTCAGCGCACCCAGGGCGACATCGCGCAAGACCTTGGTGTATCTGGCGCGACGGTCTCGCGGCGGGTCGATCGTGCGATCAAAGCGCTGCAACGCAATCTGAAGAAAGCTGGGGTCGTCGCCACAGCAACCATCCTGGTTTCGTTTCTCACCCGGAACGCCGCGGCCGCGGTGGTTCCGGCATCTCTTTCCGCGGCTCTGGGGAAGCTCGCCTTGGCTGTCGGGGGCGAGGCGAGCGCCGCGTCAGTGGGCACTGCCGTCGTTGGGGGAACCGCATTGAGTACGACCAAAGTCGCCGCGGCTGCCGGGGTGTGTATTATCCTTGCAGTGGGATACATGACCCTCAAACCGGCAAGACATCAATCACAACCATCCGCAGTGGAACCCGAATCGCCGCCTGCCGAGCCGGTTGCGGTCGAGCCGGTTGAAGCGAGGCCGCTGGAAACACCGGCTGTTAACGTTGATGGCGCGGAAGTGATCGTCGAATTCACCTTTGACGGGAACGACAGGGATATTGTGTCGGTCCAGATCACGGACCCGGGACTTGCCTGGACCGTTGAAGACGGCACAGGTCGTTTTGCCGGAACACTGGTCGATGACCGCATGTGGCGCAGCGGCATCTTCAGTTTCCCAGTGGATATCGATACTCGGGCGAAACTGGAGATCTCCGGGGAATTCAGAGTTGCCAGCCACGATGGCTATCACCTTGCGGCTCTCTGGGCGCCGCCACCGCCGATGCGCAGCAGAATCTGCATGTATTACGAAAGCCAGGGGCGCGCCCCGGGCGACGGCCATTACATCATTCAAACACGACATATGGATACGGATACAACGCTGACAGCCGGCAGTCGGTCTATCCCGGCGTTCGGAAATGAAGCGGACACCTTCCACAGGATGAGGATACTTCTCGATCGAATGGAACGGACCCTGACATACTACGTTGACGAGACCCTCATTGGTGTCGTGAGTTACGAAGGAGACATAGCGCCGATCACGAGTGTGGGAATGGACCTTGAAGTGATTGAGAAGGGGAAAACGCTGGACATCCGCTACGACAACATACGCATCCGCAGCTTCGGCCCGATATACTGAAGCCGCGCTTGAAATCACGGCACGGAAAGCCTAGAATCTCGCTGGTGCGCATTGGGTTGTGCATCCCAAGAGGCGGGGTGCGGAAATGGCGAACCGGAAGTGGGACAAGCTTTCATTTCGTATGTAGGGCGGGTGCGCTCGTGTACTCCCTTAACGCTGATCATCTCCCGCGGAACTTGCGGCCCGGCGCGCTTGGTAGATTCCGGATGCTGGAGCGGTAATAAAGAGAAGAGAACAACGGGAAAATGGCGAAAAGGGATCGCGCGGGTCGCTTCTGGCTGCTGCTGGGCGTGGCGTACGCCGTCGTATCGCTGACGCTGCTCAACCGGTTTGAGCACGGAACGACTTCAGCCATCGGGCAGCATGTCACTTCGGCCTGGAGCAGACCGAAGGATTATTTGGACGTGCTGACCCGGCCGTCCGTGACGCGGAATCGGCGGCAGTGGACGTTCGCGATTCCCGTTGCCGCCGGGTCCCTGGACAACGTGGGGTCCTATGACTTCCTCCTGCAACCCAGGATGCATCTGCGCAATTGCAGCGTTCAGGTGATCGTGAAGTGCGATCACCATCTGAGCTATTCGCACGTCTATCGCGTCGAGAAGATCGGTCCGCGAGGTTATCCCTTCCATGTTCCGTTCCGGGACCGTAAATCGTATTGGGCGGCGCTCGGTCACGACGGGGTCTGGTCCCCCTGGAACACACTCGGCTTGCGAACGTTCGAGGTGAAGGTTTTCCCCGGAAGAGGACACCTCGGGGGAGGCATGACTCTGGCGTATCAACCCAATCCGCTCAGTGCCGATACGCCGCTGGCTCTGGCTTGGGTCCAGCCGATGGCCGACCCGATTCGGCTGGGCGAGCGCTTCGAACTCGCATTTGACGTGACCGGGTGGCGCGGCAATTTCTTCGACTACGAACAGGCCGGACTCGAATTCGACGTGGCGGGCCCCGATGGGGAATCGAAGACGATCATCCCCTTCCTGTACCAGAATTTCGAGGCGGTGAGCCGACCGAAGAGCGAAGAGATTCTGCCAAAGGGGCCCAAGCATTTCCGTGCACGGTTCAGGCCGTCGCTCGCGGGCAACTATACCTACGAGCTTCGGCGAACGGCGGACGGTGAGGCAACCACACTGGCGCGGGGCAGATTCGACGTGCTGGAAGGGACGCCGCCCCAATGGGTCCGCGTCTCCCGAAAGAATCCTGGCTATTTCGAGCTTGCCGACGGTAGCTTTTTCTATCCGGTCGGCTGGTGCGCGGCGTTTCCGACAGACAAACCCTATAGCCATGCGTACTTGCCGTACCTGCCTGACGACCAGCGCCTATCGAACATGCTGAAGATTCTCGACGACATCGGCGAGCACGGAGGCAACTTCTCGCGCATGTGGATCAGCGAGTGGTGGAACGACATCGAGTGGAACCGGAACGCGGACAACTACGGCGGGATCGGCCGGTACAACCTCAAGAACGCCTGGATCATCGACGAGATTCTCGATCGGTGCGAGAAACGCGGCGTCCATATGGCCATTGATACACTGACCGACAGGCGCCTCTGGACCAGCTATGCCCACGCGTGGCCCGAGAATCCCTATTCGACGACAAACGGCGGGTGGCTCCGTTCCCCAAATGCGTTCTGGACCGACCCTCGCATGCAAGCGCCGTTGGAGAAGCGCCTGGCCTATCTCGTCTCGCGGTTCTCCGATTCGCCGGCGGTACACTGCTGGGGCGTGATGTGCGAAGCGGACCTGGTTTCAAAGGGAGTCTGGCCGCAGGCCGCCAAGCGTATCCGACAGCAACTGCGATTCATCCGAAGCATAGACCCGTACGCGCACATCGTGACGAATCACATCTCCCGCCCGGAACACGATCTGAACTTCTACCGCCAACGCGAAATCGAGTTCGTCTGGTCCAACGCCTACACGTGCGGGAGCGGCATGCGTCTTCCGGTTGACCAACCGGCCGGGATCCGGGCGTTCTCCGATCAATTCGTTCTGAATCGAAAACCCGCGCTGATCGGCGAGACGGGCGGACACTGGTCCGGCGATCCGGACTACAAGATGCGCCAGGACACCCTCAGCGGCTTATGGGCGGGGGTGGCCAGCCGCCTCAGCGGCGTTCCGACGAGCTGGTGGTGGAATTTCAATTACGGCGAAGACCTGGGCCGCTTTTACAGCGTGGTCGCGGATTTCATGAAGGGCGAGGACCTCATCCTGGAAGACGCCAGGGAGCACGGATACTGGCGAAATGTGCGCGTGAAGTGCACCGCCAACGGTGGCGCGCCGGAGGCGTTAATGGTCGGAAACAACCGTCGGCGGCTCCTTTACTTGTACAACTACAATGCCGTGTGCCGCACCACACTCGAACCGGGGGTCTGTCGCGACACGACGGTGACGTTTGACGGAATGAAGCGGGGCGATTATACGGTCGAGTACTGGGATACGCGGACGGGCAAGACGGATATCATCCAGGAACTGAGCGTGGGATCTTCCGGCCGTGCAGCAATCCGGCCTCCCGATTTCACGCGCGACTGGGCCGTGAAAATCCGCTTGCGGAACGCCGAAGACGAGACCGCCCGGACAGCGCCCGTGGTCGTCTCGTCCGCGGATGCGCCCAAGTCCGTGCAGGAGGGCCGCGATCCGGTCCGGACCGGAGAATGGACCTGGATAATCGAGCCGGACGTTCCCGTTCTTCACCCCAAGGCGTGCGAGCGATGCTTCTACGAAGCGCACATCGCTTTGCCGGAAGGCCTTCAGGGATATTTTCCGGCCGTGGCCGATTCGGACGGAAACGCCGCGGTTTGTTCATGGGAGTTTCTCGAAAACAAGACCGGATGGCGGCTTCGAATTCCGGCCTCGCAGAAGGGCCCGTTTCGCGTGACGGCCGCCTGGCGCCCCGCACTCGTCGAGTGCCCCTTCGATGAAAGAGACATGGGGTTGCGCGTCAGGGTAGTCCAGTGTCCCGGAAAATACTTGGGGCGATTCGACAGTTTCTATCGCATCTTCAGCAGTTCCAGAGGCCAGCAGATCGCTCGCGTTCCGGTTGTTGATCAGGTTCGGAACCCCGTGGGGCGAAACGAGGAATACTTTGCGGCCCTTTACGAGGGCCCGTTGCTGGTTGATGCCGACGGTCGTTGGACGTTCTCGCTCAATTCCGATGACGGCAGCCTCCTGCGTCTGGACGACAAGGTTGTCGTCCAGTGGCTCGGCAACCATGTTTCGGACGGCATGGCTGAAGGAAGGCCCGGAATGCCTGCGGTCAATAACTGGACCCACAGGCAGACCGCGAATCTTCAGAGAGGGATGCATTGGGTCGAGTTCTGTCACCAGGAAATGACCGGCGATCAGGTGGCCCGTATGGGGTGGCGGACCCGGACAGACGTTTCCGGCCCGATCGAGGGGTTCTTCGCTCATCGCAGAGACACATTCCAGGTCCCGCCGCCGGAGGTCATGGACGGACGCATTCCCTTCACATTACATATCGAGCGAAATGGCGAGGAGCTTGGGGCCTTGCTGTACACGCAGGGGCTGAGACTGAGACGGCCGGAGACGCCGATTCACGCCGTCGTCACGCGCGCAAACGGCTCGTCCCCGAAGGCCCGTTTCTTTGCCGCCGAAGGACGCAAGCGCATTGACTTGGGCGGTATCCAAACCCCCGTATGGGTCCATAATGCCCACTTCCGCCCGTTCTCTCTCGAATGGGTTCAGGGGCAGACGGAAGAAGGAGATCGTTTCCTCCAGACCTGGGCCTACGACGCGAACCTGCCGCTTCGTTTGCGTATCGGGAGGAATCAACGCGGCGAGAAAACCCATGCGCCCCGCACGGAAGTCCTCTGGGACCTTCAAACTAAAGACCGAGGCGCTGAGTTCGTGTTGTCCCTCGG
>Ga0180438_10011666_pt1 | contig 10585 bp, 8 predicted proteins | sample SS_ome_12_FD_132455 | JGI IMG/M metagenome (GOLD analysis project Ga0180438, IMG submission 132455) | Hypersaline lake sediment archaeal communities from the Salton Sea, California, USA - SS_3_D_2 metaG | ecosystem: Environmental > Aquatic > Non-marine Saline and Alkaline > Hypersaline >... | reverse complement strand
CACCCGCCGCCACTGCACCGCGTCGGGGTCAATGTTCAGGCGGAACATGCGCTCTTTATCGTCATCGCTCAGGTCGGAGGGCTTTTCCGACTCGATGCCCAGCTTCTCCAGGCGCTTGCGCATACTCGGCGTGTACTCGTCGTCCGGGCAGAGCGCCTTCGCCAAGAAACTGGTGCTCCAACGGGCTTCCTTCGCCATCCGGTTGCCAATCGCGGCCGCCAACAGGTTGTGGGCCGCACCCACGGCGTGGATGTCGCCGGTGAGGTGCAGGTTGAAGTCCTCCATCGGCACGATCTGGGCATAGCCACCGCCGGCCGCGCCACCTTTGATGCCAAAGGTCGGCCCCTGGGAGGGCTGGCGAATGACAGTGAAGACCTTCTTGCCGATATAGTGCAACCCCTGGCTGAGGCCGATGGTCGTCACCGTCTTGCCCTCGCCCAGAGGCGTGGGCGTGATAGCGGTCACGTCAATGTACTTGCCGTTGGGTCGGTCCTTGAACTTCTCCAGCACATCCAAATGGACCTTCGCCTTCCACTTCCCAAACAGGTCAATGTCGTCCATCGAAAGGCCGACACCCTCAGCGATTTCGACAATGGGAAGCAGCTCGGCTGCTTGAGCGATCTCGATATCACTTGGAACTGGATTCACTCGCTTGACGGGCATATGTTACCTCCTTGAATATATGATCCTTCTATCCCTGTACCCTTGTATCCTCTACGGGACATCCTTGCCTTCCCAGAACGTCCCACGTGCCGAAATGCTGCACACCCAACCCAGCTACTTCGTGAGGGACCTATGTCATGGGGCCAGCAAGTCTGCTTGCCCTCCAGCAAGTCTGCTTGCCCTCCAGCAAGCCTGCTTGCCCTTGTCTCGTGGGGCCAGCATTCACGACCTAGCTCGCCGCTGCCTTGGACAAACACAGCGCCACCTCGACGTCCACAGCCTCCTGCACAAAATCGCTCGACACCTCCACCAGCGACTTGCCCAGTCCGGGGTCCACTCCCATCGTCGCCAGGCATGGATAGAAATCGTGAAACCTCCCCGCCTGAGCCACCGCGTCCTCCACCGGCAGGCCGATCAACTGCTCTGCCACAGCCCGGGCGCACCCACACGCCGAATCCCGCTTCACGTCCATCTGTGCGATCCGGCCATCCTCGCACTGGATCTCAAACACCGGCCGCCCGAAGTGCCTGGCAAACTCACCGATCCAGGGATCCTCGTACGACACCTCGCGCCGACCCACGTTGTAAGACTGCCTGGTCAGGGAACAAAACGGCTTCGGGAATACAGACGCCACTCCCAATCCACTCAACTGCGTCCGCAACTGGCGCACCACGCCATCCGGCAGCCAGGTCGCATTGTCCACCGGCGCGAGCACGGCCCGCGCCCCCGTGCGCTCAACCACGCTGGGGAAAAACTGGGCCACGCTGGGGCTCTCACCCAAAGACAACACCAGATCCGCAGCCGGCAACTGCAGCGGCAGAAACCTGACCGGATCATCCACCACTGCAGGCAGGGCAGAAGGAGCACGCCACGCATCTACCGTCCAGGACTCCGGCGCAAACCGCCGGACGTTCTCCAGGATGCGCTGTCCATAGTGCTCCTGGAACAAAACAAACAGCCGCAGCCCGTTAGGCGTGCGGCTGTGCCAATCCGCCGGCCCCCAGATCGCCTCCAACAAATCCTCCACGCGCCGGCTCTGCTTCATTTGCTGATAATAGATGTGGATCCTGTTGTCCTCCAGGCTCAGTCCAACCACCTTGGCAGCCGGGATCGACTCCAGCACCTGGCCCACTTGGCGGCCCTGCTCGGCCACTGTAGCCTCGATGATCACCACGTCAGGCGCCGCTGCCTTCGCCTGTGCAAACGCCTCCGGCCCCATCGTCGCGACCCCGACCACCTCAATACCCGGTCGGCCGGAGATCAGACTCTGAACTCCTTGGGCAAACAAGCGTTGGCTGGCAAAAATAAATACCCGAATCGAATTCACCCACTGACTCCTGGTAAGCCTTTGGACCCCAGGCTATTGTAACCCCACCACGGCCACCCGTCCATAGTCCGCAACGACTATACGTGCCGCATCAATAGCCTACTATAACTAGTCCCTAGCTCCCCTGGCGCCAGCGGCAGGTCGAACCTCACGGATTCAACCGTCACCCTCGGGAGACACACAAACCAGCCCCTGGCTCACTGCGTAGGCCACAGCCTGGACCCGGTTCCTCACCCCCAATTTCGTCAGAACGCTGCGCACGTGATTCTTCACCGTGTTGCGCGCGATACCCAGCTCCTCCCCAATCTCCTGGTTCGAGCGTCCCTGGACCATCAACCCCAGAACCTCACACTCCCGCGCAGACAGAACCCCCGTCGCCTCAGGCTGCACGACCGGCACCCTCTGTCGTGCCAGTTGGTGGAACAACTTGCCCGTCATCCCCCGGGAAATCGGAGCCTCCCCCGCCATCAGGCCCCGCAACTGCTGAAAAAGCGCCTCCGGCAAGAGATCCTTGAGCAGGTAGCCATCTGCCCCATTTCGTACCGCCGCCGTCAAATCCTCCTCATTGTCAGATACCGTCAGCATCACCACCTTCATCTCTGGCATCTGACCCTTGATCTGACGGGTCGCCTCCAGTCCATCGCAGTTGGGCATACGGATGTCCATCAGTACAAGATCTGGATGTAACAGTTGGGCCTTCTCGATCGCTTCCAACCCATCCGCCGCTTCCCCCACGACATCGAAATCAGGCTGGGCGTCAAGCAACCGGACCAATCCTTTTCGGAACAACAGATGATCATCTACCAACAGGATTCGTATTGATTTCATACCCCAACATTATACACGCAATGACCACTTGACACAACACACGATGTGTGGCATAGTCCACGCTGGCGCCATCGCTATCCAGGTCGACGCGGCGATATGGCATGACCCGGTCTGCCTGGCCCGTATCGCGCGCAGCCTGTCCCCAGCGGCGGAACCGCGCTAAGGCTTTGCAGACAAAGCTGGGAAGTGCTTCAAGAACAACTTCTAACTTGCGACTTGCTTCCCGTGTGGTATAGTACACATATGCCGGGAACCCGACAGACCCATATCCGGCCGCGCGCCACGGGGATCAAGAAGCATCTGACAAGTGACCCATCCAGGAGAGGAGCATGACTGTACAGAACAAGTCAAGGAAACGCTCTGACGACAAAGGAATCGCAGCCCTGATTATCGCCGCCCTGGGCGCCGGTGGAATCGTAGCGCTCTACTTCCTCGTGCCTGGGTTCCAGTTCATCGATCTAGCGATGTTGCTCGTCGTGGTGATTTTTACCGCCTCAGGCTACAGGCAGGGCACCATCCGCGGTCTTATGACCATCGTCATCCTGTACTTCGCCACGGGCATAGCGGCGACGCTCTATCCAGTTCCCGCTCCCTACGTTGCAGGCATCGGGAAGCTCTTCGGCTTCATCTTCGCCGGCCAGGTGATGGAGGGTGATATGGCTGCATCCACCCAAACTGTGAGCGGTGACAGCCTGGCCATCTCCTTCATGTTGTTGACACTGGTCATCTGGATTGTGCTCGAGGCCATCGGCAGAAGTACATTCCAAGACACGAGCTTGCCCAAACTGGGCATCCTGGACAAGTTCGGAGGTATCGTCGTCCACTTCGTTATCGGCGCCTTGGTCGCCAGCCTTCTGTTCAACGCGATTGGCTACGGCCACCTGCGGAGAGCACACAACAAGGCGTTGCTCCGCACGAGATTTAACCAGATCCTCTCTCTGCACTACACCACTCAGTCGTTCTGGTTCGGCAGCCAGCCGCCTCCGATCTACGTCTACGACCTGGATGTGATGCGTGAACCCTAAGCACCTGTCCACGTTGGAGTTTCCCAGGGTTTTGGACCGCCTGGCGACGTACGCCAGTTTCTCCGCCGGTGAGCAAAGCGCCCGCACCCTCACCCCAGCAACCGATGTGCAGGAGATCCGCTGGCGTCTGGAGACGACGAGCGAGGCCCGTGCGCTGTTGGAAGCCAAGCCTGACACCACGCTTGGCGGCGTCCACGACGTTCGGCCCGTGGTGGAAGCTGCGCAGCGCGCGGCAGTGTTGCCACCGCCTGAGCTGCTCGACGTGCGCGACACGCTCGTCGCCGCCCGCGCGCTCCACCGCACCCTGAGCCGGCTACAGGACAAGTTTCCGCACCTGGCCCACGTAGCCACCCGCATCCAGCTCTGCCCGGAGGTGATCACCGACATCAGTCGCTGCCTGGATGAGCGAGGGAACGTGCGCGACGACGCATCCTCCGAACTGGCCCGTATCCGCCGCGAGGCACGGATCGCCCACGACAGGATCCAGGACAAACTCCACAGCATCATCCAGTCCCCCCGGAATGCGACCTTCCTGCAGGAGTTGCTCATCACGCGACGAGCGGATCGCTACGTTATCCCCCTCAAAGCCGAATTCAAGGGCCGCATCCGGGGCATCGTCCACGACGTGTCCGCATCTGGCGCAACGGTGTTCGTTGAACCCCTCTCGGTCGTCGAGCTGAACAACGCCTGGCGTGAGCTTCAGCTCGAAGAGGAGCAAGAGGTGAACCGCATTCTGGCCGGCCTCTCCGCCCTCGTCGCCGAACGTGCAGCCGAGATCGAGCAGACCGTGGAAGCACTCGCCGAGCTGGACCTGGCCTTCGCCAAGGCCGAATATGCCGAAGCCATCAACGCCAACGCTCCGACCCTCATCTCCAACCGCCCGGGGAATCGGGGCGCCACCCTCCGCCTGATCGGCGCGCGCCATCCCCTGCTTGATCCACACAGGGTCGTGCCGATTGACGTCGTGTTGGACGAGGAAACGCAGGTGCTGGTGATCACCGGACCGAACACCGGCGGCAAGACCGTGAGTCTGAAGACGATCGGCCTGCTGACGCTCATGGCCCAAGCCGGATTGCACATCCCGGTTGATCCATGTAATGGCGACGATGGCTGTTCAGCCATATCTCCCTTCCGGGCCGTGTACGCCGACATCGGCGACGAGCAATCGATCGAGCAGAATCTCTCGACCTTCTCCGCGCACCTGACCAACATCATCTCGTTCCTCGATCAGGCCGAGGAGAACAGTCTCGTGCTTCTCGATGAGCTGGGTGCCGGGACCGACCCGGCCGAGGGCAGCGCACTGGCGCGGGCGCTGCTGGATCACTTCCGCGAGCGTGGGGCCATGACCTTCGTTGCCACGCACTATCCCGAGCTGAAGAGTTATGCCCAGCTTACCGCCGGCGTGCAAAACGCCTGCGTCGAGTTCGACCCGGAGACGTTGAGCCCGACGTACAAGTTGACCATCGGGCTGCCCGGTCGCTCCAACGCCTTCGCCATCGCAAGGCGGTTGGGGCTACAGCGGGAAGTCGTCGATGCCGCACGCCAGATGGTCTCCCCGGGCGCACTCCGCACCGAGGATATGCTTGCCGACATCCACCGGTTGCGGATCCAGGCGGCCCAGGCCAGGGATGAGGCCAATGCCGCGCGTGCCGAGGCCCAGAAGCTGACGCGAGAACTGCGCGAGCGGCTGGAAACGATCGATCAGGAACGCCAGGAGATCCTGGAGCAGGCGCGCGAACAGGCAGACACAGAGCTGGATGAATTGCGAACCGAGGCGCGTGCGCTGCGAAGCCGACTGAAGGTTGCCGCAGCACCGATCAAGGCCGTGTCCGCGGTCGAGGAAGCGGTCACTTCGCTAGCAGCAGAGATGGAATCCGCCCTGCCTGAGCCGGAGATGCGGAAGCCACCCATCATACCCAGCATACCGCAGCGCCCTATCCGCCCCGGTGACACCGTGTGGGTTCACCCGCTGAACGCCAAGGGGCAGGTCATGGCGGTCAACGACGAGGAGGCCGAGGTACAGGTGGGACGCGTCCGCACGCGTGTGAACCCGGCGGTGCTGGAACTTCGCGCCCCTACGCCCCATCCCCCCGCCGAAGAAGAGCCCGACCAGGGCGAGAGCGCCTTCAGCGCCGCCCCTTCGCCCGGTGTGCGGCTCGACCTGCGGGGTTGTACCGTCGAGGAAGCGCTCGAGCGGCTGGACCGCCACCTGGATGCCGCGTCCCGGGCCGCGTTGCCCTGGGTTCACATCATCCACGGCAAGGGCACCGGTGCGTTGCGGCGAGCGGTCCGCGACTTTGTGGCCGACCACCCCCTCGTCAGCTCCTATGAAGCCGGCAGGGAAAAGGAGGGCGGCGCGGGCGTCACCGTCGCCAAGATGGTGCAGTAAGTGGAGCATACGATATGACAAGCATAAAAGTAGAAATCTGGCTTTATGGGCCGATCGCACGCTACGCTGGGGAGCAAAGTCAGGGCAGTCACGCCCAACTACACCTGGAAATGCCCGAAGACAGCACGATGGTCGACCTCCTCGACCGCATCGGGCTTCCGCAGGAGGAGAAGGGCATCACCTTCGTCAACGGCCGCCTGGCCGCGCTGCCCGGCCTGGATACCGACCACGACCTCGTCCTGCACGACGGCGACCGGGTGGGCATCTCCCACCGCCAGAGTATGTGGCCATTCCAATACCGCTTCGGTGCCAGCCTGACGTCTGGACTTCAGGATACATTTCGCGATCGGAAGGATCGAGGCATACACCACGCCTACACGAAGCGGTCAGGCGAGAGCTAAGCCACGCAAAGAGCCCTCTCCCATCCCCGGCGCAGCCGGGGCGACCTCTGCCCTGGCAAACCCCCTACGCAGTAGGGTCCGTGATGGCCAACCCAGGCATGTGGAGTCCCCTCTGCGCTTGTGCGTTTTCCAACCTTGTGCTATTATAGTAGTTGACTAATCTCAACATAGTATCTATATATACTACAAACAGGGTATGTCATTTCCTCCGACTCATCCCGTCCCACCGGGACAGGTGAGCGATAAGGCGTAGGGAGCAATCTCTACACCCGCCGTGTTTGCAAAGGAGGTCCTTCGCGGCCTGGCATTCTTCGCCTCGCTTCGATGTGACCTCTTTTTTGTTTCACGCGTAATCTTCTGCGTCGCACGTTCCAAATCAGATCAATAATAAGGAGGTACTAAGAATGGCCAAGATGTTGCGCATCAATATGACCGATCGGACCGCTACCTACGAGGACGTACCGGACAAGTACAAGCACCTCGGCGGTCGCGGCCTCACGTCCACGCTCATCCTTGACGAGGTGGACCCAACGTGCCACCCGCTGGGGCCAAACAACAAGCTCGTCTTCGCGCCCGGCATCATCACTGGCACCAACGCGCCGACCTCTGGCCGGGTCTCGGTGGGCGGTAAGTCCCCCCTCACCGGCGGGATCAAGGAATCGAACGCCGGATCCAGTTGGCCGCAGATCGTCGCCCGATTGGGCATCAAGGCGCTCGTCGTCGAAGGATACCCGAAGGACGACGGCTGGTGGGGAGTGCACGTCACCAAGGACGGGGCCGAGTTCTTCCCGGCCGACGAATACGCCGGCAGGAGCCTCTTCGAGATGTTCCCCAGCCTCTTCGAGCGCTTCGGCGACAAAGTCGGCGTCGCGACCATCGGCGTGGCCGGGGAGCAGAAGATGTCGATGGCCGGCGTGTGCTTCAACGACATCGACAACAGGCCCAGCCGATACTCCGGCCGAGGCGGGCTCGGCGCGGTGTTCGGCAGCAAGGGCCTGAAGCTCATCGTCGTCGACGGCGCGGGTGCGCCCGGCGTTGAGATCGCCGACAAGGACCTGTTCACCCAAGGGCGCAAGAAGATGATTGACGCGCTGCGCACCCACGACATCACCAAGCCCAATGGCACGCTCAACACCTACGGCACCGCAGCGCTGGTCAACGTGATCAACGAGGCTGGCGCTCTGCCTACCCGCAACTTCAGCTCGGGCCGGTTCGAGGGCGCAGCCAAGATCTCCGGCGAGGCTATGGCCGAGTACTGCGAGACGCGGGGCGGCGTCGGCATGATGGGCCACCCGTGCCATCCCGGCTGCATCATCCAGTGCTCCAACGTCATCCCAAACGCCGACGGGACCGAGCTGGCGTCGTGCATCGAGTACGAGACCACCTGGGCGATGGGCGCCAACTGCGGGATCGACGACCTGGACGCCGTCGGCAAGCTGACCACGATGTGCAACGACCTGGGGTTGGACACCATCGAGGCCGGCTGCACGCTGGGTGTGGCGATGGAGGCGGGTCTGGCCGAGTTCGGCGATGGAGAGAAGGCCATCGAACTGCTGGACGAGGTCCGCAAAGGCACCCCGCTGGGCCACATTCTGGGCCAGGGGACGGAGACGACCGCCAAGGTCTTCGGCGTCACGCGCGTGCCCACCGTCAAGGGGCAGAGCATGCCCGCTTACGAGCCACGCGCCATCAAGGGGATCGGCATGACGTACGCCATCAGCACCATGGGCGCCGACCACACCTCCGGCTACACCATCGCCCCGAGATCCTGGGCGTCAGTGGAAAGGTCGACCAGTTCGACACCGACAAGGCGGACCTGGTGCGCGCCTTCCAGCACACGACCGCCTTCATCGACACCTCTGGCCACTGCCTGTTCATCGCCTTCGCCATCCTGGACATCCCCGAGGGCTTCCAGGGTATGATCGATGAGTGCAACGGCATCCTGGGCACGAACTGGACGGCGGACGACATCGTCCAACAGGGCAAAGAGACCATCGACAAGGAGATCGCCTTCAACCGGGCAGCCGGCCTCACGACCGCCGACGACCGCATGCCCGAGTTCATGAAGTACGAGAAACTCCCGCCCCACGACGTTGTCTGGGACGTGCCGGACGAGACGTTGGACGCGGTATTCGCGGACTAGCACGCCAGTGCGAGGAAATAGCCGCCGGGCCTTCACGGCCCGGCGGTTTCTTTTCGTATCCCAGTATCCCCAAATGATCTTCCTGTACTCCGCTCTCTGTGCTATACTACGGCCTTACAGGCAAAGGTGCGTAGGAACGGAATCAGGAGACAAGGCATGGACCCCATCACAATCCTCTTGGTCGAGGACCACAAGATCGTCCGCGAGGGGACGCGGCAGTTGTTGGAACAATCCCCGGACCTGACCATCATCGGCGAGGCCGCCGACGGCGAGGAGGCGGTGCGCCTGACCACCGAGTTGCTCCCGGACGTCGTTGTCATGGACGTCCGCCTCCCCCGACTCAACGGCATCGAGGCCACGAAGGCGATCAAGGACCAGCACCCGGACATGCCGATATTGATCCTCTCCGCCTACGACGACGACCGCTACGTCTTCCCCCTGCTCGACGCCGGAGCCAATGGGTACCTGCTCAAGACAACCAGCGGGGCCGAGCTGGCGCGGGCCATCCGCACCGTGCAGGCGGGAGAGACGGCGCTCGACCCCCACATCGCCCACAAGGTGGTGGAACGCCTCACCCACCACCAGCGATATCAGAGCAGAGATATGAAGGAGGGGCTCACCGAGCGAGAGATCCAGGTTCTGCAGACCGTGGCTCAGGGGAAAAGCAACCGGGAGATCGGCGAGGCGCTGTTCATCAGCCCGCACACCGTCCAGGTGCACGTGCGCAACATCTTCGGCAAACTGGGCGTGAACAACCGCATCGAGGCCGTGGCCTATGCCGTGCGCCAGGGGTGGATCACGCTGGAGGACGGGATTGGGTGACGCCGGAAAGCCGAGAGGTCTGCGCCTGCAGCACCAGTTGACACTCGTATCCCTGTTGCCCGTCGCCGTGCTGGGGGCCGTGGTGACGCTGGTCAGCACCTACGCACTGCGCCAAGTCTCCCTGAACCTGATCTTGCAGCGCAACACGGCGCTCGTCCAGGTGGCGGCGGCCGGTCTGGCCAACGACCTGGACGGATACCTGCGGCCGCTACAGACCGCGGCTGAGGCACTCGCTGGCCAGGCCGGGGAGATCGCGCAACAACAGCAGATCCTGCACAACCAGGCACCCTACCTCCAGCCATTCGGCGGAGGGGTGGCCCTGCTGGACGAAACAGGCATCGCCGTCGCCACCACGCCCGGCCACGAGGAGCGTGAAGGGCGCGACTACTCCTTCCGCGGTTATTTCCAGACCGCGCGTGCGACCCGGCGTCCCGTCTTCTCGACGGTGCTCAAGGAGGAACCCTCCGGGCAAGACGCGGTGGTCGTCGCTACACCGGTCCTGAAGGGCGACGACTTCTCCGGCGTGCTCATCGGCGTGCTGTTCCTGGGACGCCGTCCGTGGACCAACCATCTAGAACCACTGCGCACACAGCAGGGAGGCCAGGCGTATCTCGTCGACACCGCGGGAACCGTCATCTACCACCCTGATGATACCCACATCGGTACAACCGTTACAGAGAGCGGGGCACTGTGGCAACTGATCGAGGGGCACCAGCCCGGCAGCGCGCTCTACGAATCCCCCGCGTTCGGCGAACAGGTCGTTGCCTCCTTCGCCCCGCTGCCTGGCGTGGGATGGGGCCTGATTATGGAAGAGCCCAGCGGCGCCATCCTCGCCCCCACCGTCCCCTATCGGTGCATCGTGGGTGGTCTGCTGACCGCAGGCGTGATCCTGTCGACGCTCGTGCTGATCATCAGCGTGGGGCAGGTGACCCGGCCGCTGACCGCCCTGGTCCAGGAGGCCAGGCAAGTGTCCACCGGCATCCCATT
>Ga0180438_10011665_pt1 | contig 10586 bp, 7 predicted proteins | sample SS_ome_12_FD_132455 | JGI IMG/M metagenome (GOLD analysis project Ga0180438, IMG submission 132455) | Hypersaline lake sediment archaeal communities from the Salton Sea, California, USA - SS_3_D_2 metaG | ecosystem: Environmental > Aquatic > Non-marine Saline and Alkaline > Hypersaline >... | reverse complement strand
TGAGGTGTTGCCGTCGGCGTCAGAAGCCGTCGCCGTGACGTACAATCCCCGCAGCCCGCCGGGCTTGGAGAAGACCCAGTCCCCGGAGGGGTCTGCGATCACCGCACCCTCGAAGAGCTCGCCCTGATTCCACGCGTCAGAAAAGATCTGGATCACACAATCCGCGCATGCTGTCCCGACAACCTCAGTCCGGCTGGCCAGAAAGGCCGTCGGGCGCGCCAGTTCATCATTCCCCCCAGCCGTCAGCCGGATCCCCCAGAACCCGTTGCTGTGTATCGAGTTGCGCGTGATCCTGTTGCCCCGCGTGAGGTACTCAGTCACCCACACGCCATACGTGCCGTTGAAGGCAATGACGTTGCCCGGCCCGATGGTGTTGTCGTGAGCGCCGCTGTGCACCTTCAGACCGTAGTTCCCGTTGGGAACACCCGCCGCGCCGTCCACATCACAGCCGATGAGGTTGCGGCGAATGACATGGCCCGTCGTGGGATCCCCCCACATGCGGATGCCCCCGTTGCGGTTTCCCGAAATCAAGTTGTCCTGGATCACCGCGCCCACCGCTCCCTGGGCAACGAGAATGCCGTCATGACTGTTGGGTTTGGCCACATAGCCCGTCGGGTCTGTGCCAATATAGCAGCCCTCGATGGTCACACCGGCATAGTCAATCCAGATGCCGTAGCCAAAGCCATTCACGATCAGGCCTCGCAGCGTAACGTCTGCACCAAGCCGCAGGCCTGACTGGTACTGGGCTTCGATGGTCGCATCGATCTCGATCGCCGGCCTGGAAGAGCTGGGGCCCGTGGGGACGGAGCCATCTACGGTTGTTTCGTCTGGCACCTGGTAGCCGCTGTCCGTTTGGAGCGTCCACACGCCAGTGACCGCATCATAGGATGGATCCGCCATCGAGATGGCAAAGGTGATCGTATTGGGCCCCGCGATACTGCTGGATTCGCCCAGGGCGTCGCGCAGGGAGCAGTGCGTAGCGTCGCAGATTCCGTCGTGGGTGTCGTCCGCGCTGTTGACGACAATATCCGAGGTTGCGCTGCCGGCGGACAGCCGGCCGTGTGGGCTTGTGCCTGCCCCTAGCGATGGCTGGACAGCACTGGTGGCGGCCAGCATCAGCAAGGTCAATACAACTGCGAGGGCTCTCCGTGTCATGGCTCTCCGTCCTTTCCCCTCTCGCGGGTGCACGAACGGCGCTTGCGATTCGCTTCGCCGTCCTCGGCCTGCGCCAAGCCAGAGACCGATCGGAAATCAGAGCTCACAACGATTACGAAAGCGCACAATGCGCGGGTTGGCGAAGGAACAGCGACCAGACGGGAGCTACGGCGTCAAGGACTGTCAGAGTCAGACCACGAGACGCGCAGGAGTGCCACGAGTTGCCCTATCCATAGGGCAGCGGTCTCGACGCGCGCATGTGGAGGAATCAGTGAATGGCAGCGGCTACGACAGGCTCGTCAATCTGAATGCCTCGATTGTACCCTGCAGCTGCGATTCCGTCAACTTGGCAGGCGTCGGCAGGCAATACCCAGAGCTTGGCAGGAAAAAAGCTGAGGTGGCAGGGGAACAGCCATGCACTCCCCTGGCTCGGGGGTCTCGCAGAGCCAAGCGCTCTCAGCTCACCACGCGCGTCCCGGCGTCCAGGCTGGGATCGCCCAGCACCTGCTCCAGGAGCCCAGGCCGCAGCCCCGAGAACAAGCGCACCTCCAGGCCAGGCACGTCGCGTACAACCTGCATCATCAGTTCTACCTTGGAACGCATGCCTCCCGTGACATCGGTGCCATGCGACGCGCCCAGCGCGCCGTCGATGTCCGCTGCAGCGTGCGCATGGATCACGGGTACCAGCTCAGCAGTGGGATCCAGGCGTGGGTCTGCCGTGTATACGCCGTCGACCTCACCCAGCAGCAGGATGCGTTGCGGGCGCAGCGCGTGCGCCAAAAAGGCGAAAATGGCTTCGGTAGAAGCAATGGTGCTGCCCCACACTTCGTCGAGGGCTACATCGCCGTACACCAACGGCACCAGGCCGCGGCGCAACACCTCCTGCACAGGATGCAGCGCCAGCTCGATCAATTGCCCAGCGCGACAGCGCGCCGAGGCTGAGGGCTGGATCGACACGACTGGCACGCCCGCCTCGCGGAACTCGGCGCTCACGATGTGGTTGAGCTCCATCGCCGCAGCTCCGGTCAAGGCATAGCCCTGCCAGTCTTCGCAGCCGCTCTGCACGTGGTATTGCTTGGCCACCACATGCCCAAAGGAGCCACTGCCATGGCCCAGCAACAGGTTGAGCGCCGGATGCGCGTCCAGCGCGCGCCGCACCTCGGCGGCGAGGCGCGCGATCACATCCCTGCGGGCCCTGAACTCGGCGTTCTTGTCCGTGATCAGCGAACCCCCGAGTTTGACAAAGACCAGAGAACGGGCCTCATTCATCGCCCTGTGCCTCGACAATCACCTCCGCACCACGCACGGTGACCCGGTCACCGCTTTGGATCTGCCCAATGTCTACCAGGTCAACCATCGGGATGCCGGCCATGATCGCGCCCACAGCTACAATGGCTTCGCTGCGCGCGTTGATAATGGCGGCCGGCCCGACGCCGTTCTGCACCAGCCGGAACAGGGTGTACGAGCCGACTGTGCTGCCTTTGCCCGTCGGAAAGACCAGCACCCGGCCGGCGACCGACTGCCCCTGCAGCGGGTGGCCGGGCTCGACCACTACGCCGCTATCCGGATCGATCCCGCCTAGGAACCCGATCGCTGCCTCCGACACCAGCGCGACACCCTGCGCCTTGCCCTCGTTGATCACCCGCCCGTGAAGATGGCCCGCCCGCCCCACCTCAGCCATCCAGCCTCCCGCCGCTCCAGCGGCCAGTGAGAGCCGCCTCAATGCACTGCTGCAGCCTGCCAAAGCGCCGCTGCAGGCCGCTGTGCGAAGGGCTGTAGAAAGCGGCCTTGGCCGAGTTGGTGGCCAGCGCGCGAAAACCCAGCTCCTCGATAGGCGCGACTACCAGGCAGGTATCGGAGAAGACGTGGCCGCCGGCTGTCTCGATGCGCTGCACCCAGCCCTGCTGCTCAGCCACACGCCGCGCGTAGCGCGAGGTCGTGATCCACAGAGCAGCCCGCACACGCCGCCCCTCAAGCAACCGCGCCACACGCTCCAGGTCCGCTACGGTGCTGTGCGGGCAGCCCAGGCTCACAAGGTCGATGTCATCCAGCGGGTGGTTGAGCGCATCATACGCCGGAGACAGGTCTCCGACTTCAATAGGCATTATGTCGCCCGCCTCCGTGCACGCGTGCCCAGCTTCCGGGGTCATGCCTTCGATGTGGTACAGCGCCACCGCGCCACTGGCCGCCATCGCCGCGCCCAGCGCCATCAATTGCTCCTGCGTGGGCGGCTGGGTGAGCCGCCCCTCGCCAACGAAACGAAAGCAGGGCACGCCGTCCGCCACCTGCTGTCCAACCCAGTAGCCCAGCGCCCCGAAATCGGCCTCGCTCTTCAGCGTACAGCGCACTGTCACCCGGTGCGTGGCCCTGCGATTGGAATCCAAGTGCAAGCCGTAGGCGGCGGTGCGCCCTGTGATCGCTGCCGCCAGCGCGCTCGGACCACCCTCGCGATTGGTGCGCGCGCCGAGCACCGAGTTGGCGTAGCTGACCGCAGAGGATTCACTCCACGCCAGGTGATCGCCGGCCTCAGGCACGTGCCCAGCCAGATACGGCGTGCACGTGCAGCTCTGTTCAACACCCATTGATGCCAGTACCTGAACCACACGCCGCTGCTGCCGCGCAAACTGCTCGCTGATGCCCATCTCACGCCAGCGCTCCAGGTCCATGCCTGCCGGGTTCATGAAAGCCGGGATGCGGACCCGTGCCCCTTGAGCAGCCCATTCCTCTAGGAAGGAAAGGCCAGCTGGGCCCAGATTCTTGTAGCTCACTCCAGCGATCTGAGCGCTGGCCACCGGTACCAGATGGTCGGCTTCGAAGATCGTCGCCAGCGCATTGACCATCTGCATTGCCTTCTGCACAGCCGGCCCCTGGTCCCCGGCCAGCATGGCGCGTTCGTCCTGCGTTAGGCGCACCATCTACCGCTCGTTGACTCCTGCTAGCAAGAGCTCAAAGATGACGTAGATAGCCACCGCGAGGATCACAAACAGCAGCGCCAGCTGCCAGAAGTTGACGCGGACCAGAAAGACGATGCGCACCCTGCGCCAGATCAGCAGGAAGGCAAACACCAGAGCCAGAGCGATGAGCAAGCGCCTTGTTATGTTGTGCACTCTCCGCTCTCCTTGATCGCCGCCCCTCTACCGCAGACACCGACAGGCAGCCCTCGTAAGCGCTACCCTTTGCTGTACCTGACCTTGCGGAAGGCCGCGCGTTCGCCGGCACTGCGCAAGCTGCCATCGGCCTTGAGCCAGGGAATAGTCGCATCCAGTCCCATCTTGGCCGTGCGCGACTTGAGGCCGGGAACGTGGTGCCCAGAGGGATCGAGCGAGCTGCCGGGCTCGTCCGGCCACACCATAAGGTCAGAGTCGGCCTGCAAACGCGTGGCCAGTGCCCACTCCAACTGGACGCTATCGTAGATGTTGATATCCTCGTCGACTACGAGCACATGTTTCAGAGAGCCGTGCCCCTCGAAAGCGGCCTCGATGGCCCGCCTGCCGTCATCAGCGTTTTTCTTGCGAATCTGGACCACTGCATGCAGCCATGATCCGCCACCTGGTGTCAGAACCACGTTGAGACATTCGCACACCTGGTTCACAGCCTGGTAGATAGTCGGCTCGCGCGGCAAGCCCATCAGCAGCTTGTGCTCCAGGCCGCCTGGCAACAACGCCTGGTAGCATGCCTCGCGCCGATGGGTGACGCACTGAATCTCAATCACCGGCTGGCGGCGCACCACATCCATCGTCTCGGTCAAGTCAAGAAAGGGCCCCTCATCGACCATCTGCGGGGTGATATGGCCTTCGAGCACGATTTCCGCCGTCGCTGGCACCTCCAGTGCCACCGTACGGCAGCGCACCAGCGGCGTCGGTGCCAGCGCATTGGCAATGGACAGCTCGTCAACACCAGGTTCGGGGCTCATCGCCGCCGCCAGCAGCACCGCGGGCGAATTGCCGATGCAGATTGCCGCTTCCAGCCACCCGCCAGAACGCTGCAACGCGGTATGTGTGCCGCGCCCCTCGATCAGCCGTGCTGCAAACCGGCTGCTGTCGAGCCGCAGCAGCCGATGAAAGGCCATGTTTCGTCCGACCTCGGGGTCCCTGACGACGACCACACCGGCGGTCACGTAGGGACCACCATCTGCGGAAAGGTGGGTCAGAATCGGCAGCGCCCGCAGGTCGACGCGTTCCTCGGCAACCTCCTGGCACGGCGCCGGCCCTTCGCCCTCCCACATGCGAGGCTGCCCCCGCTTCTCCAGCGCATCGGACAGGGCAAACAGCAGTTGCTCCGGGGGCACTCCAAGGCCATGCGCCAACAGGTCGCGCCGCGAACACAACCCGGCCGCCACAGGATAGGACGAGCCCTGGACTTGTGAAAACCACAAGGGCTGCTCGCTTCGTTGCTGGATCTGCGCAGCCAGCTCCAGATGTGGGTCCACCGGATCCGACACAGTGCCGAGCCATCCGGCCTTGCGGATCGCCGCTACGTACTGGCGGAAGCTGCGGCAGCTACTGCTCATGCGCCATGGCCTCTTTTTGGGCATCAGCCGGCACGGTCTCTGCCGTCGAACGCGTGATGCGGAAGCGGTCAAAGTCGCGTGCCACGATGGTATGCGGGAAGATGGGTTCAGCCTCTTCCATGATCTGTCGCGCCGAGTAGCGCCGCGAGATATGCGTCAGGTAGAGCTGCTTCACACGGGCTTCGTAGGCAAGGGTCGCTGACTGCGACGCGGTCAGGTGGCCAAAGCGCTGCGCCATGTCCGCTTCGACATCCAGGTATGTGGCTTCAATCACCAGCGCATCTGCGCCAGCGATGTGCTCGTGCAGGCCCTCGATTCGCGCGGCATCGCCGACCCAGGCTAGCTTCAGGCCAGGCTGGACAGGACCCAACACCTGGTCGGGCTGTACCACTCGGCCATCGGCCAGCGTGATCGGCCGGCCCATCACCAACTGCCGGCGCTCCGGGCCCGCCGGCACCCCCAGCCGCTCGGCCTCATCGGCAAGGAAGGGGCGGTGCGGCTCCTCCTCGAACAAGAAGCCGAAACAGCCCGGGCCGCGGTGCACCACCGGGAAGGCCGTGATGCTCAACTCGCGTCGGTTCCAGAAGACGCCGTTGTCGAGCTCGCGCAGGTCAATTCGCAGCTGCACCTCACCACCGCGCAGCACGACGTTCATCAGGTCGCGCACGCGTTCCAGCGCCCAGCCTCCCGCATAGATCGTCAGGTGCTCTACCGCTTCCCAGCGCGCGAAGGTGGAGACCAGGCCTCCCAGACCCAGGATGTGATCCAGATGGCCGTGGGTCAGCAGGATGTTATCCAAGCGCTTGAAACCGAGGCCGCTTTTCAGAATCTGCCGCTGCGTGCCCTCGCCACAGTCGACCAGAAAGCGTTGATCCTCATGCATCACCATCGCCGCGGACAGCCCGCGGTCGACGGATGGCGCCGAAGCCGAAGTCCCCAGAAAGACGAACTCTATCATGAGATCTTGCGCTCCAGATAGGGGTCAGCGCGGGGCAAAGCACTGGCACCACCCGCCTCGTGGCGGAGGCACATGTTTTTGGGGGGTAAATCCATAGGCGACGCATGCAGGGCATGCGCACTTGTGAGCCAGTGCTACCCCAGATCGCGCTCAATGCCACCAGCACCTACTGCCCAGCACGGGCGCTGGGGAACAGGACGATTACGCCGCAGCCAACACTGCAGGCTGCAGTAAGCCGCTACTTGGACTCCTCAACGAACTGACGCCACTGCCCGTGGATGCCATCCTCGGTAACACCGTAGTAGTAGTGCACCATCCCATCACCGTCGCGCTGCAACAGATCGTAGCGCTGGCGTCCGGCACGGCGGTATTTCTTCCACAAGCCGATGCTGCCGCGCCACTCAACCTTGCTCATGTCCACGGGATGGTCCTCAAACTCCGTAATGGCATAGCGCCACAACTTGCGCGCCGAGGTACGGGTCACGTTCTGCACCACGTTGCCGTTGCGCAGGTCCTTGAGCGTGTAGTACTTGGTGCCCTTGCGCTCAGCAACCTCAACGATCTCCACCCCAGTACGCGGATGCGTGATCAGCGGCACCGCCAGCTCGTGCTTTGCCGGCTCCTCGCCCTCCGGCTCGACAACCGACTGCCGCACCAACTGCACGATCTCGTCGCGCATCGCGCGGCTGGTTTCGGCCTCCTGCCGCACATAGACATCCGTGCCGCTCAATGCGTACGGTAGGGAGTCGCCGCGCGGCACGGTCACGCGCAACACATGCTTGCCGTGCGACTGCAACACGTCCACATCCACGTCAACGGGTGGAACGACAGCGCGGTCAATCTCCGCGGCTAGCGTCCGCTTTGCCTGATCTGGGTTGTCAACACCGAGCGGTGCCTTGCCGGCACGCGCCCCCGCACCCACGTAAAGCGTCCCGCCATTGGTATTCGCGAATGCCACTACATCACGGAGGATGGCGTTCAGGTACCCGCCCTTGCGGGCCATGCGCTCGTGGAAAGACTGCACGATGCTGGGACCACTGTCTTGGGCCACACGCACATAATCAAACGCCGGTTCACTCGGCCGATAGGGCCGCGTGCGGGTGAAATCGGTGCCCAGAAAAACCTCCTTGATAGCCGCAAAAGACACCTCATTCAGTTGGATCTCGGTCACGCGGTCCCCCACGCCCAGCGAATGCTTGTCGTTGGGATCGCGGTCCAGGCGGTGCCCATCAGAGCCCTGAATGCAGTGCATGCGCCGTGGGTACTCTGGCTTTGAGCCGTCATAGAACGAGGCCGTCGTGTGCCGGCCGCTGCGCTCCAGGTCGGTGACCTCCAGGCCATGCAGGTTAGCATCCTGGGTGTAGGCAATCTTGGTTTGCCCGCCGAAATCGAAACCGCGCATCGCAACGCCGTGCGTGGAATTGGCGTGGGCGGCGATCACCAGTCCGCCAGCCTCAGCCATGATGCGATAGGCGGTGATCACGTCGACCGTTGCGCCTACCTCCGTTGACCCCTCATCGAGTTTGTCGGGCGGGACCCGGAGATCGAGCAAGATGTGCTCCAATTCGCGCACCGACGTCTCGGGTGTGAAAATGCCCAAAATGTGAAATCCCAATGTGGCTGTGAACTCAAAGCCGGGCAGGATCAACAGCTTGTCACCCAGGCGCCGGTATTCGTCCAGCTCCAGTCTCTCATCACCGTTCAGGCGATCCAGCCGTTCCAGCAATCTGAGCTCCTCGATGCGCGTCCGAATCGCGCTGATGCCCGCGACCGTGTTATGGTCAGTGAAAGCGATGATATCCAAGCCACGCTCTTCTGCTCGCTGCAGAATCTGCAAATAGCTAACATCTGTTTGTTTATAGTCCGCCGATGCAGGCGTGTGCACATGCAAATCCATGCGCCGCCAGTTCAGCGACGGTTTTGATTTCCTACGTCTTGACACTATTGTACTATTCTAACCTCCTTCTTTCTCGGCCTCCGCCACGAGACCGTCAGGGAATGCTGCCTTCCAAACATCGTCTACCGTATCCACCAGGACAAAGCTCATGTCCTTGCGCACATCCTCCGGCAGCTCTTCCAGGTCCGGCTCGTTTCTGCGCGGCAGGATAACGGTATCCAGACCTGCGCGCCGCGCAGCGAGTATTTTCTCTTTGAGGCCACCGATCGGCAACACCTGCCCGCGCAACGTGATCTCGCCGGTCATGCCGACCTTGGGGTTGACCGGCAAGCCGGTCAACAGCGAAGCCAGCGCGGTAGCCATGGTCACCCCAGCTGAGGGGCCGTCCTTGGGGATGGCGCCAGCGGGCACGTGCAGGTGGATATCGCTCTGTGCAAAGGTCTTGCCATCGATCCCCAGCTGGTCGGCTCGCGAGCGTACAAAACTGAGCGCGGCCTGCGCCGACTCCTTCATTATGTCGCCCACCTGTCCGGTCACGGTGAATTCCTTGCTGCCAGGCATCCGCGTGGCCTCGATGAACAGGATGTCGCCACCAGACATCGTCCACGACAGCCCTGTCGCGACCCCGGGGATCATCGTGCGCTCGGCTACCTCGAAGAAGTAGCGTGGCTTGCCCAGCATCTCGCTGACCAGTTCGGGCGTGACCACCGTTGCACCCTCCGCCTCACCCGATGCGATCTTGGTAGCCACCTTGCGACACACTGACCCAATCTCCCGCTCCAGGTTCCGCAGGCCAGCTTCCCGCGTATAGTCGCGGATCATGGTCTGCAGCGCTTCATCGGTGAACTCAATCTCCTCGGGACGCAGCCCGTTTTCGCGTACCTGGCGCGGAATGAGATAGCCGTGCGCGATCTTGAGCTTCTCCTCCTCCGTGTATCCCGAGAGCACCAGAATTTCCATCCGGTCGCGCAACGGGGGCGGGATGGGGTCGAGCAGGTTGCCGGTGGTGATGAACATCACCTCCGACAGATCGAAAGCAACATCCAGATAGTGGTCGCGAAAGTCGCAGTTCTGCTCCGGGTCAAGCACTTCCAGCAGTGCTGAGGCTGGATCGCCGCGCCAGTCGGTGCCGATCTTATCCACCTCATCCAGCATGAACACAGGATTCTTGGATCCGACCCGCTTGATCGCCTGGATGATGCGGCCCGGCATGGCACCGATGTAGGTGCGACGGTGACCGCGGATCTCGGCTTCGTCACGCATGCCGCCCAACGACATACGGGTGAACTTGCGGCCCAGCGCACGGGCGATGGACTGTCCCAGTGAGGTCTTGCCGGTTCCCGGCGGCCCCACAAAGCACAGGATCACGCCCTCGCGTTCGCGCCTGATGAGATCCTTGGGCTCCTCTTCCGCCTCGCCCTCGCCAGGCTTACGATCCCGGCGCAGCTTCCGCACGGCCAGATATTCCAGGATGCGATCCTTGATCTTCTCCAGATCGTAGTGATCCTCGTCCAGTACCTCGCGCACGCGGTCGATCTCCAGATTGTCCTCGGTGGTTACCTGCCAGGGCAGGCTGGTCAACCAGTCAAGATAGGTCTTGATCACCGAGTACTCCGCCGCAGCCACGGGCATCTTGGACAGTCGATCAAGCTCGCGCAGCGCCTCCTTCTCAGCCTCAGCTGACATGCCGGCCTGCTCAATCTTGGCCCGCAGCTCGTTCACCTCGGCCTGCTGCTCGTCCCCTTCGCCCAGCTCCTTCTGGATGGCCTTCATCTGCTCGCGCAGGTAGTAGTCACGCTGGACCTTTTGCATTTCCGACTGCGCCTGATCCTGGATCTTCTTGCCCAGTTCCAGGACTTCGAGTTCCTTGCTGAGCACGACATTGAGCTGCTGCAGCTTGCGGGCCACGCTGTCGGTCTCCAGGATGGCCTGCGCATCGGTCATGTCCATGCGCACGTACGACGCCACCAGGTAGGCCAGCTGCTCCGGATCCTCCACATTGATCGCCGCCATGATCAGCTCTTCCGGGATGTACGGCATCAGCGACGCCATGCGCCGGAACAGCT
>Ga0180438_10011663_pt1 | contig 10586 bp, 11 predicted proteins | sample SS_ome_12_FD_132455 | JGI IMG/M metagenome (GOLD analysis project Ga0180438, IMG submission 132455) | Hypersaline lake sediment archaeal communities from the Salton Sea, California, USA - SS_3_D_2 metaG | ecosystem: Environmental > Aquatic > Non-marine Saline and Alkaline > Hypersaline >... | reverse complement strand
GTAAACCCACGCGGCGTAAGGTCCATAGTATCCTGCGGCCTCCAATTCAGCCTTGATTGCAAGGAAGCTAGAAAACGCCTGGCCCTCAGTGCCAAAGTCGCTGCAACTGCCGGTGTTCGCGTCAGTGAAATTTGACAGGCCGTATACAGCCGCCCCATTCAAAACAATGGAGCTCTCGCCGTCAATCGCGATTGATTCCATCTTCTCGGCAACAACTCTTGTTGCGGCCCTAACATGCGCATCATCTAGTGCAATGCCGCCCATTCGGGCCGATTCTAGCTCACGAACGCCGATATCAAAACCCTTTGAGATTACCGGGATGGGCACGCCAGCGAGATTGTAGTCAACGCGATCTGCGTCGCTCTGGTCCCTGCCGGACATCGAGACGCTTGCAGCAGTCATTGCTGACACCTTGTTGTACTGTGCAACCAAAACGCCCAAGCTGCCAATGGGCTTGATAAGTCCATGCTGGCGCGCAGTCTCGATTACATTCAATCGAGTTTGCGCCGCCTCCACGACCGCCGCATCAAGCATTTCCCATTCATCCTTGCGCAAGAGAGATTGCACGACGAGGCCATTATTACGCGACAGAATTGCAAAGCCATCGTCGGTGATTTCCATGTTGTCCACCAAAAGGCTGCGCGCATCTTCCGTTTCGCCATTGCGCCGGAGCGTCCGCAATTCTTGCTGCTGATCGGTCGTCAAGGAAACAAGCGGCCTGTAGCCGAAATGTCGCATGCTACTGAGATTTCTAACGTCAACTTGTGGGGTCATGTGTTGTTCTCCTTTTTATATTGCCATGCAAGAAACATTGCGGCAGCGCTAGGCCACGGTAACCTTGACGCGCACGCGAACGGTTCCGCTGCTATTGTTCTTGGCCTCGGCGGCATAGCCAACAATGCAATTTGCATTCGCCAGGGTGGGCGTTCCGCTTCCAATGCAAGCCAGATCGCCGGGGCTGGCGGTTCCCGCAGAAACCAATGCCTCAAAAACGCTTGCATTTTCGCCAGCGGCAAGCCATGCATATACTTGTTCGCCACGTTGGGCCAATACAGCCTGGGCTGTATCGCTGCTTGCGTAGTCAACATCAATTGCAGCCGCCGACGCTCCACCGTCATCCCATGGGTTTTCAACAGCGAAAAGGGGCACGGCAAACTCACTGCCAGCGTTGTGTGCCGCAAAGCCGGTTGCAGTCACTTTTAGCAATTCGCCTGGCGTCAGCGCCGCATCAGCCAATGCAGAATGTATATTCGGGCCACCGGGATTGTGCTTGATAACGATTGTTTTGGGAGTGCTACTAGCCATGTTATCTACTCCTTAGTTCTCAATGAAAGTTGCGCCGATAAAACTACTACAGCAAAGACGGCATCGGGATTTGCACACGCGGCTCGCCGTCGCCATCGGAATTGTCCTCGATGGGCGCTAGGCCAGAATAATCGGACATGCCATACCTCTTTGCCATCACCTGCCAATAAGCAATCGACTTTACTTGCAAGTCTCCTTGCTCGTAGTCCGAGTTCGCCGCAATGTATGCCGACAATGCCTCACGCTGCCCGGCCACAAAACCCAATGCATCTGCAATCGCCGGGGCGCTGAGAGCTTTGTCAATTGCCGCTGTAATCACGGCATCAACGTCAAAAGCATTTGTTGCGTTTGTGGCAACCACGTCAGCGCCATCTGCGCTGTCGGTCGTCGCGCAATCGCAACCCGCATTGTCGCCATCGCCATCGCCATCATCGCAATCTTCGTTGACGACGGCATCAACGGCTGCAATAACCTCATCGCTCACGCCGTCAAGTGCGCCAGGTTCTACACCCAACTTTTCCGCCAGGGCTTTTATGTCAATATTCATGGTTTTGCTCCTTTTCTTGTTAGTCTGCAATCCGGGTTGTGCGCTCTGACCACGAACGCCACACCCATCTTCCAATGAACAAGCCCCATCGCCCTGCAATATAGCTAGCACGTGATCGGGCTTCAAATTCTCTTGCCAATTTGTGCCATTGACGCGACGGATATCGCACCAATAACCTGTGCTGACGGGCAACGTTCCGCCAACAGCCATTGCGGATAGAAACCGCTGTCCGTCAGGAATTGACTTTGCCTTGCCAATGTCAACCCACAACTCGGCTTGCAACTCGCCGCCGTCTTTCGATATGCTAGACGAGAAGACATAGCCGATTGCGCTTTCTTCCCAAATTTCAGGGGTATTTGCGGAGAGAGGAAAGCTAGCATCATCGCGGGGGTGGTCGTTGCCCGCAAGAACAATTGTCCCATTCCATGCGGCATAATGCCACGACAATTCTTCTTGCGAGATTTTCTCGCCGTTGAGGTCCGCCCTTGCGGCAAGAAGTGTTGCGGGATAGGATACAAAATCGCGTCCGCTCAATGTCCGTTTCGTTGGGCTGTCTGCATTAACAACAAACATTGCACTGGCGTTTGCCCTAAACTGTTCTCCCATAGAAATATCCGCTGCAATAGAATGTGTATTGACGGAATAAACCGCAATAGTATTTTACCATCTTTCTTGAAATATGTCAACTACCGAGCCATAGGTTTTGACATTCGTCGTTGCCAAACTTGCCAAGTGATATGTCCCAAAGATGCGGACAATTGGGATGAAATGGGCCGGGATTTCGCAAGGCAATTTGCACCGGGACTGAGCCGCGATTAATCCAACCTTGACACACAGGACATTTTGCAGACCGGGGGTATAGCTTGGCAAAGCCCATTGGCTTACCATTGCGATTGTAAAACTCTGATGCCGCAAGCGATCTTGCGAATGTTTCAATAAATAATGCAAGCTGTGGGGTTTTCCATGCACTTCTTTTGCTGGACCAAACTTTTAGCCGATATGTGTAAACATTGCGGTTGGCAGTCGGGGTTTCAGTACGAATTGCAAGAATCGCATACATCAAATCGTCGTTGAAAGTTTCTACAAAAGATTGTGCGCTAGAATCACATTCAACCTTGATTGCATCCAAAATTGCAGAGTTTGAGAGTCGCGGTACGGCGGCCTTGCATCCCACTTTTGCAGCAAGAATTGCAAGCTCGCTCTCGAATGCACGACGCGCTGAGGCAAAGAGGGTTGCGGACATATCAAGCATGTCAACGTCGAGTGCAAGCCGCGTCATTTCATGAACTAGGGTGCACACTGCTGGAGCGTCCTTTATTAGCTCTTGCCAATGACGCTTGTTTATGCAAGGTGTATTGTCATTTTGCGTCGTATGATGTAATGATGACAATGCGACTATTTCCGCATCATTGTCTGCTGTGGCATCCCAAATTTCCTTGGGAACTTGCGAAAGTCGGTCAAGGCCATCTGCAAAGATTGCTATAGATACACCAGAAATTGCCTTGACCGACTTTCGCATAGTACGTCGCCGCTCTTTCGCCTCCGGGCCATCTTGCTTGCCAGGAAACTTTGCAATCTCGCTCGCAAAGCCAACAAGACTGTAGCCTATTGCCCGGCCTTGTGCAATGGCCCTTGCAATCGCGGCCCTACGTGATTTTTCATTGCCAAGGACGTATGTATAACAAAATCCTTTGTCGCCCCACTTGTAGCCCGGCTTGCCATCTTTTGTGCATTCTTTCACCGGCATTGTGACAATCCTCGTATGAATGTAGTTACCCAATGCGCAATCAAGATTGAACCGCCGACGATTGCAATTGCGAATGCAACCAATCTGACAACACACAAAATTGCGAAAGCGAGATATCGGTGTCGCTTAGGTTTTCCCGTTACAATTTTCATTGCGATTCCCCTATGCAGATTCTATTGATGGGTCAAAGGTCTGTTTGCAAGAGTCGCAAACTGCGAGTCCGCCATGGTCAATATAAACTGTCGCGCCAAATTCAAAACACAAAGGGCATTGCAAGTCTTCATTGTGGATTGTGGTTTCATCGTCAGTGTACAACGGAATATCAAAAACATCCCGCAATGCAGATTGCAACACAGGCGGCATTGGAGTTTGCTCAGGCCATTCAGGGACTTCTGACACATCAATCTCAAGAAAGCTTGCAAGCAATTGGCGTTGCTCAGGAACCGATAGCGGCAATTGCAACCCCTGCTGCATTCCAAGGCGCTGCACGGCAGAAGCCCTTGTTGCAATCACACGAGCCTGCTGCAATTCGTTTAGCTCAAACAGCGGGGGCCATTTTACCTTGTAATCAGCAAATGGCAATGCGCCCAAGTTTTGTAGACGCTCAATCACTGGGCGCAAGATAATTGGCTCAACGTGGTTTGTTTGGCGGGATGAAATTGTCCCCGCCCATTGTTCTAAATCCACAGACGCCGCTGCCAATTCGCCTTGCGCCGAGCCCACCAAAATTCTTTGTGGCATATTTGCGGCTGCTGCAAGACAAGCTACAACGACATTGAAAAGTGGCGACGGGTCAACTGTCTCTGAGCCAAGCTCTGTAGCTTGCACTCCTTCTAGCATAAGAAACCGCAACAGGCCGTGACGGAATTCTTCGATTTCCGCCTCACGCGCGTCAACGGAATCTGCGTCCATGGGGATTGCATAACCGGGTTGGTTCGTCAACAAAAAGCCCTTGCGCATGAGTAACCACGTCGCTTCCGCACTCCCGCCTACAAGTTTAACAAGGTCATGCAATCTGTTTAGCGGTCGCTTCAGCCTGGGTGTACCATAAATAAGGGAATCCCCAAGATTCTCTGCAATGTGGATTACCCTACTATGATGCACGTCCACAGATGAACCGCCATCGAATTTGACACCATAGGTTATCGGCAATCCAAATCGCGGAGATGACGAATCACCGCCAACAGAATTGACCTCAACACTTGCCTCCGAAAGCGGCCTGAAATACAATATATCTTGCTGGCTGCTGCAAGCTCGATTCATTAGCGGCGTTGCAAGATTTCCTGTGCCCCTGACGCCAATCAGCAAAATTCCGAAGCGGCCAATCCCTGAAAGTCGGTCGGCACGATGCATTGCACTATACAAGTGTAGCCGCATCTCCAATGCATCAAGCTCATTGCAAAAAGCCGTGTCGGTCTTGCCGCCATCCTCAATGACCGGCCTGTGCCGCCATGCATCGTCAGCGGGCACGTTTACAATTCTTGCTGCAATGCCGCCACGGTCGTACATCGCTTTATAGTCATTGAACACTGGTGAACCGGGATACCCCAAAATCTTATTGTAATCTCTCTGGCCCTGGAAAGCCTTCATGCCAAGGTCTGTTGCAAGGGCTCTCCGCATTCTAACAAGCTCGCCGTAGCTGGCATTTGCAACGAAATTTGTTATAGCTTGCATGCCAGAAAGATTGCCTTGGCCTGGGGAGCCGCCAGGGGAGTTGCCAGGAAAAGTATAAAATCCCGGTTCGGTGGACCGCGCTCGCCCGCGCAATCCGCGTTGTCCCAGATAACGTCCCTTGCCACGAAGATTGCTGCGAGCTCGCCTGTTAGCTGCATCACGATTTGTTGACATTGGTTACTCCTTTGCATACAGTATTGTGGAGACGCGCCAGGGCCATTGCGACAACCCTTGCCGCTGATAAGAGTCGGGGCGCAACGGACCTTGTGGCTGTCTGCTGCCGCCGCGCAACGAGCTTTGCTGCGATCAGAAGCCCACGCGCAATATTAGTTGTCGGTTGACTGCAATCAAGCTTGCGCGCGGGGGGCATAGCCCATGCATTCATTGGCGCATGCAGGCCGTACACATCCATAGTGTATTGCCAATTCAAGCGGGAATGAGTATGCCGCGCCCACAATTCAGATTGCATGCCGCCCATAGTTCCTTTTGCAAATGCGCTTGTAAACAGAGTGCCGCAAGCCGTCGTGTCGCCCTGACTGCAAACCCCATTGTGCTGGCAGTCGGATTGCTCCGGTGTAGTTGCAGGGACAGTTGTCATAATGATTTGCCTTTCAGTGTAGTGAGCGCAAGCGAGCTTGCTGGCCGGCAGCCACGATCTTTTGCGCGACCTCTTGGCGCTCGCGAGTTTTTTTGTCGCGATGTTTCCTGAAAACATTCACGCGCCGTACAACTTGGCTTGCTCTCACATCATCGACATAACAGACTGCATACCGCATCGCATCCATGCCATGATTATTGGCGTCTATGGGCAAGCCGGATTGCCTATCCCACGTGTAGATGGGCAGTTCATCGACGGTGCGGTATGCCTTGTGGTCTACAATGAGCCTTGCGTCGGGGGTATCGCAAGACGACCTGTAAAAAAGCAGGCGGCTGTCTTTGAAACGTGTAATAACTGCGTCAATGCCAATTGCGATGGAATTAAAACCGGGGTAAGCCGGAATGCCAGCGGCCTTTAATTTGTCAATGTAATCTGGCCTACTGGGGTCACAGATTATTGCCTCGATATTGTAGGCCGCCATTGCAGCAAGGCATTTTGCGACCCACCATTCGAGAAGTCGCTTTGTTTGGTAAAACTCACGCACAAGAATCATTGCGCCGGTTGCCGTTATTCCCCATATTTGTAGCACGCCTGGGGCGGTGTAACCAAAGTCTATTGCTGCAACGTATCTTGTGATGAGCAGCGGCAATCTGTCTAGCATATGAGCGTCCGGGTCGTAAGCCTCATAGACAATTCCTTCGGGCATTGCGTCTATGCCCTCGTAAAGTCTCTTGCGGCGCACGCCAGTCAAGCCGGAGAGAATCTGCAAGGTTCGTTGCCCTTGCGGGGTCATCTCGCCAGTCTCCTGGTCAAATAGCATTGGGTTATCACGGTGGGTGCTGCGAAATATCTTGCAGCTTGGCCTTGCATAAATCCAATGCGTCGGATAGGTCGGGTTGCAATCTCCCAGGCATTGCGGGAAAGGAATATGCCCAGCACGTCCAGTTGTACGCGTGAGCCAAATTTCCCAACCATCCTTGCTGAATTCCTCGACCTGATTGCAATAAACATAGTCGTGCTCGGCGCTAAGTTGCTTGCTTGGCTTATCCATGCCGACAATCCAAAGTGTAGTGCCGTTGTAATACTTAAACCATTCTGGCTTGTTACCACCATAACGCTCGCAAGGCCACTTGCTTTCATTCGGGCCAAGAACGTTGTCAATAAAGCTTGCGAGAACCGTGCTGTATACACTGTTCAATGTTTGGCGCGCAAGAACTATTGATGCACCTGGGTAGGACATCGCAACCATGTGCATTTTCCAGAGATTGCTAATGGTTTTGCCGGTTTCGGCTGGCCCGACAATAATTGCTTCATGCCCGTAATATTGCGCAAATTTCCTGTTATTGCCATAGAACGTGAAATCCGCGTCGTCGGGGCTGCAATTCGCGTTGAGCTGGAATCTAGCCATTGTAATAACCCTTGCGAGAGAATGGTGCAAAGAGCTTTGTGGGCTCTGTGGCGTCAGTCGGTGGCATTTGCCGGAATCCGGTCGGCAATCTCGCTTGTAATCTCCGCGTCAATAACATCGCTGTCTGCAATCTGCGCCGCATCGGGAATTGAGAGCCCGGCCACGTTAAAAACCGTGATTTCGTGGCGCTTTGTCACATCAATGCTTGTTGTCATCGAGTAACCTTTTTCTTGCCCCTTCATGCGGAGATACCACTTGCATAATGCAATGTCGCCCGCCTTGATAGCCTCTATGATATGTGACTCGGCTATCTCAATAATTCTTGTAGACTCCTGGTGCATTAGAACTTGCAGGCGGGGAGAGCCGTCCACATAACTTTTTGCGGTGCTCCACGCGCATCCAAGCCGCTCTGCAAGCTCCCTTACAAGCCCGCCTGTGCCCGGTATCATTTCTGCAATTTCGTCTTCTGTATGAGCGTTTCCTCTTGGCATTGTGTTTTGCCTACACATTCATAGGGGTTACATCGTATGATAAAAAAGACATTTCGGATTGTTTTAGTCCGATTTAATTCGGACTATTCGGACCTTATTTAGCGTAATCTCCCCGCTTGGCGTCCATGACATCATTATAGCAGATTTGATGTATATTATCAAGTGGCATTGCAGCGATATTATGTCAAGTTGACTCGCGGTGACGCCATGGTGACGCCAGGCAAGTCAATTCGGAGTATTATGGTCCGATTTATCTCATTTGTCCTATACGAGTTTCCCGATGACATAGCCGATTGCAATGGCAATGACGACGACGCACGTGAGAATGCGCCAAACTCTCTTGGCGATGAAATCTCCGAGTGCATTAAAATTTGACATTTTCTTTCTCCTTAATGAGCGATAAAATCTTTTTCCCAAGCCAATTTGTGTAAGCCGGTGGTATGGCTTGCGCCAACTCGCGTTGCGTCATCCAGTCAATACCCATTGCGAGCTTGGCATCATCGACCAAAAAATCGTGTCCGAAGACCGTGACAAAAGCATAGCCGTCAGAAAGTGACGCCACCCCCCTCCGCAATCCAGATTGCGCCGACCTGCGCATACTGCTTCGCGCACTGCTTGTGGATTTGCCCCAATGGTTGCATGTCGCTGGCGCAAAGAATATTGTAGGCACCGTCTCGAATAGTCGATGTCGAATGACGCGCAGTCCAAACATTGTACCGCATAGCATAATTGGATTAATAAGCGGAGCCCCGGGAACATTTTCGATTACATATGGCCCGCCAATTGCAATGAGGCGTTCCCTGACCTGTGGTATCAATTTTGGGTGCTCGCCGCTCGATAGACCACAAGTGACACTGTAGCCCTGGCATGGTGGACTTGCATGAATTAAATCGAATCGACTGGCGCTATTGCAATCGAGATAGTCAAACACATCCGCCTGGACGAATTCAAACGGGTAATTCTTTTGCGGTTTGCAGTCTACACCAACTATGACGTCAAATCCGGCATTGTAGTATCCCATTGCGGCCCCACCAGCACCGCAAAATAAATCTAGCAATTTCATGGTCAACCCTCCTGTAGAACGTCTATGAGGTACTTTGCGGGGACCAGCCCCGACGACAAAAATGATTGCAAGATGGAGTTAGCGGTATCCCGACCGGCGACGGCAAAATAACCGCCATCGGCCAAGACAAATAGCACTACAATTTGGCAGTCGTCCGGCATAGAGCTCTGTGCGGTGTAGCCAAGTGAACGGGCATAAGTGCCATCGCGCTGGTAAGTGCCACAGCGAATAGCAATGCCCTTTTCGCCATGGGAAGTAAAGTCTCTTGCAAGACCGCCTAGATGAGTATGAGCTCCAATGCCCACCAAAAAGCGCCCGCCGAATTTCGTTGCTTTTTCTATGGCGTGTGTCGGGTTCCATTGCGATGAACCGAAAGCACGCCACGAGTGACGGGCACAGATTGGAAGTTCAAAAGAGGTTGCGGAATTACGGTCTTTGTACAATTTGACGACCGCCGCAACTTCGTATGCGTCATGGAGCGTTTTGTCAGACAGCAAGATTTCTTGAAAGAAGTCAATTCCGCCCAAGCTTAAAAGCCAATTTTCATGGTTGCCAGCGACTGAGATTGCAAGCTTTTGACCTATGAGCTTGAGAAACACCTTTGCAAGTTTCCATTCTTCGGGGATTGTGAATTGCGATTCAAATTGCTTGCGCAATAGGTGGGGATTAATGAAATTATCAATCAAGTCGCCAACCTGGAATGCAAAGACGCCGGGAGTTTCAGCTATCCATGCGGCGTCTTCAAAAACGGCTGCAACGTCGGTTGCGGGGCTCCCCAAGTGTTGATCGGCCACGCAAGCGAAAGCCACAAAATCGCCCGCGAAAATCAATTCCTGTTGACGCCGCCTCTCCGAGACTTTTGCATTTTGGATTGACAGGCCGGTTGCTCTAGCCAATAGAGCTTGCTCGCTATCTGTCAATCCAATGTCAAGTGAATCGGCGTCGTCGCAATCCTTATTGCCACCCCCGGATACTACGCCAGTAATCCTTGAAAGCGTGTGCGCGATTTGCTCTGTGAAATTCTTTGCTGGTGTCATTGTAAGATTCCTTTCACCAAAAAACTCTTGATGCAACAAAACTCAGTGCAACCAAAAAAACGCCAAAAGCGATATATAGCAATATGATTTGTAACCTAATGAACACAATAGACGAACGCAGCCCGGCAAGTTCTGTTGCAATCTTGACTAGTAACTTGTAATCGACTTTGAGGGGACCGGAATCGCCATTATGGTCCAAATCGGACCTTTCGGGTCGGATTGGTTGGGTATCGCCAGCGAGGTTGAGCAAAAATTCCTGAAAATCGACTATCCACGGCAATTCTGATTGGCCGGGGATCGTTGGCAGTCTTGCAGTTATCATTGCGGAGTAGAGAGAAGAAAGCAAGCCATGGCGAAAGCAATATGAAACAAGTTCTCTTGCCGTCGTTGGCTTGCCGTTAGTGGGCAATGCATCATACCTTATGCCAATGTCGGCGCAAAGAGTTTTGAGTTCTTCTGTGCTAAAAAACTCTTGCAAAATCTCCCGCGCGTACACGGTATGATGCTTTTTTCTGCGATGTATAGGCAAATCGGATTGCCTCCCTAGTCGCCATCGGCTTTGAAATGGTCGGGGACATTGAAAGCAATTATTGCGTTATCGCTGTGCTCATTGCCTGACAAGTGATTGTCGCCCCAGGCTTGCAAGAAAACTGGTAGGGGTATCTCGATTTCTCTAGTGGCTTTGTCGTCGTTTGGGTTGACGCCTGGCTCCCAAT
>Ga0180438_10011662_pt1 | contig 10587 bp, 13 predicted proteins | sample SS_ome_12_FD_132455 | JGI IMG/M metagenome (GOLD analysis project Ga0180438, IMG submission 132455) | Hypersaline lake sediment archaeal communities from the Salton Sea, California, USA - SS_3_D_2 metaG | ecosystem: Environmental > Aquatic > Non-marine Saline and Alkaline > Hypersaline >... | reverse complement strand
CTCGGCGGGCTCGATGCGAACGCAGACCGGATCCGCTCCGCGCTTGCACATGATGACGGCGGAGCGCGCGCGGTCGTCCACCATGCTCGTCTCTGCCCACCAGACGGTGCCGTCCTCGGTGGTCGTGGGGTCGGAGAGCTCCACCTGCCGGAAGGTGGCGTGCGTGCACGCTGGACCGGCCAGCAATCCCACCGTCAGAGCGAACGTCATCCAGGCCGCCGTCGACTTCATGGGCCGACTGTAGCAACCGCCGTGCGCCCGGGCCGACACCTGGGCATGCTGGACACGATCACCCACGCCGCCCCGCCCATCTACGCCGAGGAGTTCGCCTACCTCCGCGTCCTCACGCCCTACGGGGAGCTGTGGCTGCTCGTTGACGGCGACACCTGGGCCTGGGGCGGGGAGACGTGGCTCTGGCCGTGGGCGAGGACGCCGGAGGCGTGACGCCGTCGTTCGCCCGCAAGGTGCGTGGCTACGACGTGATGTCTGCGCTCGGTGGGAGCTGACCCGATCCTCTTCGACGCGCTCGGGCGCGGCCGAGAACGGCACCGGCGGCGCGTGCCGGGTGCGTGCATACTAGAAAATACACTAGTGTAATGTTTGGTTTGACGGCGCCTGAGGGCTCGCCCACACTCCCTTCCTGTGAACGAACCTGAAGCCCCCGCCGACTACCTCCGCCGCGAGTTGAAGCGCCTCGGGATGTCGCAAACCGATCTTGCCTTTGTGCTGGGGGTTCCCCAGCCCAACGTGAGCGCCCTCGTCAACGGCCGGAGAGGCCTGAGCGCAACGATGGCACGCGCGCTCTCCCTCGTTCTGGACGCCGAGCCGGAGCACATCCTCGGCCTGCAGAAGACCTTCGAGCTCCACCAGGAACTCGCACGGGCTGACGAACCGGACTTGGGCATCGGCCGCCGTGCCCACCTGGTCCGCACCTACCCGATCCGCGAAATGGCCAAGCGTGGCTGGATCGGCAACCACCGCGACACGCTCGAGGAGGACGTCGCAACGTTCTTCGAAGTGGACTCCGTCGACGCGGCACCGCGCATGGCCCACGCGGCCCGCAAGACCGGCGTCGGCATCCCCGCCGCACAGCTCGCTTGGCTCTACCGAGCAAAGCAGCTCGCCGAGACGATGGTCAGCCCGGCCTACACGCCCGCGAAGCTGCAGCGAGCCATCGACGAGGAACTCCCTCCGCTTCGGATCACCCCCGAGGAGGCGCGGCGTGTCCCGCGGATTCTCGACGAGTGCGGTGTCCGATTCCTGGTTGTGCAAGGGCTGCCCGGATCGAAAATCGACGGCGCCTGCTTTTGGCTGGACGGCGGGAGCACACCCGTCGTGGCGCTGTCGATGCGCTTCGACCGGATCGACAACTTCTGGTTTGTGCTTCGTCACGAGCTCGAGCACGTGCTCCGCCGCGACGGGGTGGACCTCCCGCTCGAGGCGGTCGCTGTGGACGCCAACCTCGACGGCACCGAGGAAGCCGAAGCGGAGAAGATCGCCAACGCGGCCGCCGCGGACTTCTGCGTGCCCAAGCGCAAGATGGACTCGTTCGTCGCGCGGAAGGGGCCGCGCTTCTCGACGCGAGACGTGCTCGGGTTCGCGCGTGTGCAGGGCGTTCACCCGGGACTCGTCGCCGGGCAGGTCCGCCAGCGCACGAGCAACTACCGCATCTTCTCCAAGATGCTCGTCAAGATTCGCCACGTCATCGTGCAGACGGCAGTGGCCGATGGGTGGGGCGACATCGCCCCGCTGTTCTAGGAGAACGAGAAGTGAACAAGCAAGAGAAGCACCAGACCATCTTCCATCGCTACAGGGAGGTGAACGGGCACGAGCCCGTCGGTACGCACGAGGTCGTGCGGTGGGCCGTGGACGAGGGACTCCTGGATCCGCCCTTGGTCGACCCAATGAAACTCCTCGCCGACGAGATGTCGCGGGCGCTGCGGGCGGAGATGACGGTGGACCCGGACGGTCGGCGGTACCGTCGCAACCACTGCGTCTCGACCCATGGCACCCAGACGTGCTGGGCTGAGATGCTCACGGCGCCTCGCAAGCATATGGTCGCCGCGTTCAATCAGCGTCGGAAGGGCATCGTCGCCGACTGCGTGCAGTTGAGCATCGATGTGGAGGCCTACAACGCCCTCGACGCCGGCGAGCCCGTGCAGATCCCGTTCGACTTCACCGACGACGTGCTTGAGGCTGCGGCCATGCGCGAGCTCGACGCCGCGGAGTAATCGGCCCGCCACGCAAGCTCGTCGAGACGCAGGCCCGAGGGCCCGGGCTGGTGGACTCCCGACGGGTCCCTGGCCACCGCGAGACCTGGACCGAGGTCCGGATGACCTGGCGGGGGACTCAGCGCATCGCGCCAGCGGCAGCGAGCGCCGCGATCGAGGGTAGACCAACCACTCCGCGGGGCCAGATTCAGAGGCTGCGCCGTCTTCTGGTCCTAGGCCCTGGCATCAGCACCCCTCCTGGGGTACGGTGGGGACCTTCGGGGGGTACCAGGTGGCCCCTCCGGTGGGATCTAGTGGCAAAGGAGAAGGCTGTGCTCGTCTACGCGTACTGGAACAACAAGGGGGGGACCGGAAAGACGTCTCTCAACTTCCAAAGCATCTTGCGATATGCCCAGCTCAACGAAGAAGCGCGCATCCTCGCACTCGACCTGTGCCCTCAGGCGAATCTCTCAGAGCTGATGCTCGGGGGACTGGTTGGAAAGGGCAGCCAGAGCTTGCTTCAAGTCCAGGGCCAGAACCCTCGCGCGACCGTTGGCGGCTACTTCCAGATGCGGCTGCCAAACCCGTACACGGTGCCGACCATCGCGCCATCGTCTTTCATTATCCACCCCGCGAACTACAACACTCACGTCCCGGACAACGTCGACCTGCTCGCCGGTGACCCGCTGCTCGAGCTCCAAGCAACGGCGGTTTCGACCCTCGCCAACACGCAGGTGCCTGGGCACAATTCGTGGCTGGCCGTGGTGGACTGGCTCGGCGACTTCCTCGACACGGTTCAGGATGACTACGACGTCGCGTTCATCGACTGCAACCCGAGCTTCTCAATCTATACTCAGATCGCCCTTTCTGTCGCTGATCGCATCGTGCTTCCGGTGATGGCCGACGATTCGTCACGGCGAGCTCTCGAGAACGCCTTCTCGCTCGTGTACGGACTCCACCTGCCGTCAAAAATCTACGCGCAGCACAACTTCTCGACGAGGCTCACGACCGCCGGGCGGTCGCTGCCGAAGGTCCACCTGGTGGTGAAGAACCGACTCACGCAGTATATGGGCCCCGCGTCGGCCTACAGCGCGGTCCTCCAGACGATCGACAAGCGCCTGAAGGGACTGCTGGGATCGCACTCGGATCTCTTCACCTTCAAGAAGGTGAAGAACGGTGTTTGCGAGATGCGTGACTTTGGCACGACGGGTGTCGTCGCGTTCGCACGCGGACAAGCTTTCGCCGACATCGAAGCGAAGCGCCACAACATCAGCGGCCGTAGGGTCACGGTCAAGGAGGAGTACCGCAAGAACGCCGAGATCGCCGTGGATGGCCTGGTGGCTATGCTCTAGGAAATGGGCGAGGGCGCCGGGGGCCTAGGGAGCCGAGCTCGCCGAGGACTTCCACGAGCTCCGCGTCTCGACATGCACCACCGTTTCCGCCTCCGCCCGCGCGACCTCGCGCCCTTCGTCACCGGCGGGAACTCTCGACCCCGACGGCCGTCAACCTGCCGGCGAGGACCACCCGGCCTCGACCAGCGCCTCGAGGAGCTGCGTCCCCGCGTCGACCTTCCGGTGCGGCGGGACCTGCAGGTGCTCGATCGCGCCCGAGAACTCCCGGAGCTCGCGCAGCTTCATCGGCTCCCCGAGCTCGGCCGGGACCCGGCGCGCGATCGAGATGCCGTGCCGCCCCTGGAGCGAGGCGAGCGTCTCGGCGAGCCGGACCCACGTCCGGAGCTGGCCCGGGTAGAAAGCGAGCTGCTCGAGCTCCTCGCCGTGCACGGTCCGAGTGAGTCGGTCCCGCCGACGAACGTCCGCCCGACCCGGGAGTCCGGCGTTGACGACCTCGACTCCGATCGCGCGAGCGTTCACCTGCCCGCGGCCCACGTGCACGCACGCGGTGAGCGCGGGATCGGCGGTCTGCCAGATCGAGGCGTACTCCGCGTCCGGCTCGCAGGCGCCGATCACGAAGTCGATCGCGACCTTCATCTTCGTGCCGTCGGGCCGCTTCCTCGCCTTCATCGCCCGGACCACGTGCCGCCCGTCATCGGTCAGCCAGCGCTTCGTCGCCTCCCCCGCGGTCCAGTGGCCGCAGAGCATGGTGCGGAACGCCGCGCGCGGCCGCGTCCCTCGCTCGCCCGGCCCCCACCAGGCCTCGGGGTCTCGGAGGATCCAGTCGGTCCCCGGGATGATCTCGTCGTCCAGGCGTAGGCCGCGCTCGATCATCCTCGCCTCGTCTCGCGCGAGGGCTCGCCGTGTCGAGCTCGACGGACCGCCTCGATCGCCTCGGGCCGGGTGCCGGGGGCGTAGATCCCGCGGGACACCTCGGCGCGCAGGCCCTCGATCAGGAGCGCTTGGTCGATCGGCTTCTCCCCGCCCCCGATGCGCTCCTCGAGGTCGGGCTCCCACGCGCCGTCGTCGCCGACGCGGACCGGGATCCCCTCGGCGAGACGGCGCGCGTTCGCGATGGCCTCCTCGGGGTCCTGGCCGCCGGTGATCGCGCGAGCGATGTCGGGGGCGAGCGCCGCGAGCAGGCTGCCGATCGCGGTGAGAATCTGGCCGATCATCGTGCACCTCCAACACCGCGCGCGAGCGCGATCACCATCGTGGGGAGCTCCGGGAGGTCGACCCCTAGTGCCCCCGCCACCTCGGCCGCCCGCTGGTAGGCGAGCACGACCCTCGCGCCGAGGGGCAGGAGAGCGCCCAGGAGCTCCTCTCCGCCCCCTGCGAGCCGGGCCGTGTCGAGGGCCTCGATCCAGAGGAGGAGCCCCTCACGCGTCGAGTCCAGCGCCGCGCCGAGGGGGATCCAGCGCGCGTGCTCGAGCCGCAACGCCGCCTCGCGCTCGAGGCCGTGCTGCGGGTGCTCTTCCTCGACCTGGTCGAGAGCGTGGTCTCGGGCCGCGTCGACCGCACCCCCGGCGGTGCCGACCGCGCCTGCGGTGATCGTCGCGCCACGCGCCTGCAGCTGGAGGGCGCCGGGCTCGCACGCGGTGGTCAGCGTCGCCGCCGCGAGGATGCACGCCAGGAGGAGCGCGCCTGCGCCGCCCGGGCCTTGGCTCGAAGGGGTCGGCGGGTCCGGGGGAGGGGGCGGCGGAGGCCAGGCCGGGTTCTTGAGCGACCGTGGCTCGCCGGGGCGCCGCCGGCCACGCTGAAAGACATCGGGGGTCCCGTCGCCATCCTCGTCGCGACCGAGGATCGAGCGCATGAGGCCGAGCACGATCGCGGCGAGGGCGCCGAGCGCACCGACGAGCTCGGCGTGCGACTCGGCCGGGACGCCCAGCGAGGGACCGGCGAGGTAGGCCGCCGCGAGGGCGACGAGGGCGACGATCAGCACGATCGCCGTGGGCCAGGATTGGATTCTCACTTCAGATGCCTTCTCTCGGGGATGCCGACCCGAATCGACCGCGCCGTGGGCATCCCTCCCGAGGACGTCCCGGAGAGCACCGCGCGGCCGATTCCGACCTGCATCACAGAGTGTCGTCAGCCGCCTCCTCGGGCAGCGGCGTCCGGCGAGCGATGGCCTCGAGCTCGCGGATGTCCGTGGTCTCCTCGCCGAAGGGCGCGTCGAGGCGACGGTACTCGAGCAGCTGCACAGCGAGACGCGAGACGCGGGTCTCGACCTCGGCCACCCGTCGATCGCACTCCTCTTTGTCGTGCTTCCGCTCGAGCTCGTGCTGCTCGCGGTCGCGCCGCCGCTGCTCATCGTGCTGGTCCCGGTCGGCTGCGCGCCCCTCCTCGCACGCCTTCGTCTCGGCCTCGACCGTCTCGAGGCGCTCCCAGAGCTTCTCCTCGGTTCGCTGCTCGCGCTCCGCCTCCGTCTTGATGAGCGCAAGCCCGATTCGCTCTTCTTTGACGATCCCAGAGCGCTCCACGGCCGCACGGGCCTTGAACCGGGCGACGGCAGCCTTGCCGACCCAGCCGAGCGCGCCGCCGCCGGCGAGAAGGCCGAGCAGCTCCGGGATCGGGATGTCCATCAGGGGGCCTCCCAGCGCCGAAGCGCGTCGTGCACGATCTCCGTCCAGAGCTCGGCGTCGCAGTGGTGCGGGCACCGGTCCTCGGTGCACGAGCGCGAAGAGAGGAAGTCGGCCGGGTGCGAGATGAGGCAGGCGGGCGACTCGCCCGCGTGCAGCCGCTCGAGGTACTCGGGACCGCCGGCCGCGGCGATCACCCACGCCACGCGGAGCTGGTGGGCGAGCTCGTGGATGATGAGCGAGTGGTGCACGCGCCCGCGCGCGCTCTCGGAGATGTAGATGACGATCGAGGCAGGGGCGCCGGGGCGGCGCTGGATCGTGTTGCTGCACGCCATCACCGGCCGGCCTTGGGGGCTCTTGCACCACGTCGTGATCGTCGCCTGGTCGGCCTCGTAGACGTCGACGCGGCGCGAGACCCACCCCTCGGGCACCTCGCGGCCAGCGTCCGTCCACGCAGCGAGGAGTGCGTCCCGGGCGTCCAGCTCGGAGGGGAGCGGAGCGCGGATGGCGCGGGGGAGGTGGGCGCAGCCGGTGAGCACGAGCAGAGCGAGAGCGGCGAGGATGGTCCGAGACATGGTCATGCTCCGGGGTCCGGTTCGTCCTCGAGCAGCACACGGCAGCCGAGGTTGCCGATGGATGTGTCGAGCGCCGGCCTGTCGATCGATGTCACGCGGTAGCGCGCGAGCGCCTGCGTCGTCAGCGACCCGTCCGCGGCGAGGTTCCAGGGGAGACCGGTGACGGTGTAGTCCGGCAGCCGGCCGCCCGGGCCCAACAGGCGACGTACGCCCGAGAACGGCACCGCGTTGCCTTCGTGGTCGCGCTCGAAACCGGCGCACCGGAACACCGGCCAGCTCCGCAGGTAGAGCAGCACGGCCGCCTCGTCGCGTCGTCGCCACGCCTCACGGACAGGCATCGCCAGGTCTGCCGCTGCCTCAATCGTGGCGAGCACCGCGGGCGGCCCGTAGACCGCAAAGAGCCCGCGGGTGCCGCCGGGGCCCGTGGCTACACGGAGCGCCAGGACGCGGTGCCCGCCCGGAGCGGTGAGCACGTTCCAGCCGGTGTCACCCTGCGGCGAGCGCTCCCAGCCGGCCGGAGCCTCGGGGCCGCCGTCAGCGTGGAGGGTGCGCACGACCAGGAGCGCGCGGGAGAGGTTGAGCGCGGTCATGCTGCCACCGGCTGGCCGATGACGACACTGTGACCGGCCCCAGAAAGAGCCGCTCGACCAACGTAGAGGTTGTTCGATGTGTAGTTTGACCAGTCGTTTCCGTTGGTCGCGTCGGACCCGTCGCCGGTCAGCGCCCCGCTCACACTCAGCTCCGAGCCGGGGAAGTCGACGGTGATCGTCAGGGTCGTGCCCGCATCCCACGTGAGCGTCAGCTCTGCCGGGCCAGTGGAGACATCGGCTCGCAGCGTGAGGACTCCGCCCGACGTAATCGTCAGGGCGTTCCAGTCGACCGCTGTGCCCATGTGGAGCAGCTGAAGCGCCGACCCGTCCGCCGCGAGTTCAGCGCTAGACATCGGAAGATACACCTCCACAGACCACGTCCCGCTCTCCATGGCCGAGAGGGCCCCAGCGGGGAGGGACGCTGTCGGAAATGTGCAGCTATCCACGCCCCTAGTCCCCGTCCCGCCCGACGTGCGGATGTCCGACGAGGCAAACGCGGCGGCCTCGATCTGCGCGCCCCACACGTAGACGTCCGCCGCTCCCGTGGGGACCTGGATCGCCGCGGTCGTCGCACCGGCCACGCTCGCGAGCGAGACGCTGATGCGCTGCCAGGCGTCAGTCAGCGCGATCGTCGTCGTGGGCGAAGAGGTTCCGTCGTCGAGCAAGACCGTGACGTTGCCCGTGTAGGTCGCCTTCCGGACCCACACCGAGAACGTGACGTCACCCGACGAGAGGCCGCTCGCGAGCGTGATCTCCTTGGGCGACCCGCCTCCGGCGCCCTCGATGAGGTCGGCTGTGCTGCTCGACCCGTCCGGAGCGTCGACCTGATCGAGAGTGACCGTCGCGTTGCTCGTGGTCCACGTCGAGAAATCGGCGCTGTCGGTGACAACGTTCGTCCTCGCCCCCTCGATGAGGATCGCCCCATCGACCTGGATCCGCGGGACGTCGGTGCCGGGCCACGGCGTGGTCAGGTCGTACCAGGGCCAGCCGATGCGGGGGTCCTCTGCGGCTGCCTCGCCCACGCGGGTGAACGTCGCGGCGTTGAAGTCGAGGAGGTAGCTGGGTCCACCACCACCCCCCGACGGACCGCGGATCCCCCGACGGATCCCTGCTCCGCCCATCCGACGGGCGTGCGCGGCACCGAGCCACCGCGGCTCGGACCGCAGGCGCTCGCCGAGCTCGTAGTCCGAGATGGCCTGCTCGAGGTCCTCGGGGTGGTGGAGGCGCATCGACATGCAGGCCTCCCTTCAGCTCTTCCAGGCGGTGCCCTTGGCTCCCGACACGGCGGAGAACATCGCTACGTGCGTCACGCCGTCGGGGATGGTGAAGTCCGCGGGGCCAGCCGGGTGGGGCGTGCTCGTCGCGTCGGCCGTCACCGTCTCGTCTCCGGTCCGGAAGCTGAACTCCTTGTTGGAGAGCATGGTGATGTAGTCGCCGGGGACGTACGGGCCGTACCTCACCGAGGTCGTGATGTCGTCGCCGTCACCCTCTCCGACTGCTGGGGCCAGCCGCACGGGCGCGCTGGCACCTGCCGCGTTCTGCTTCGATCCTTCGAGCTCGGCCATGGCCTCCACGATGGCGCGAGCCGATCTGGAGCGGCTACGAATGCATTGGGTTCATTGCAGTGCAGGCGGCGCCCCCGCAGACTCCTCACATGAAGACAGCAACATTTGTGGCCCTGCTCGGCCTCGCGGTCGCTGGCTGCACGGGAGGGGGCGACGTGCACCCGGGCGCGTACTGCGAGGGCGCCGACACGTGGTGTCGTGAGATGGACCCGATGACTGGGATGCTCAGAGGAGGACCCGCACGGTGCGCAGTCGATCGCGAGGAGGGGTGCGACACCACCGGATGCGAGACCTGGGAGGTCTGGGCTCTCACCGGCTGCACGGACGGTATGGTCGACGGGTGCCCAGGTTCCGCCGAGATGCGCTGCGGCCCACGTCCAACACCCAACCGGCAGGTGGAGCCGCACGAACTCTAGGCTTCCTCGGCCACCCGAAGTCCCTGCACCTCGATGTCACCGGTCCCGCTGGTCCGCTGGACAGCGAGCTGCACGGTCTCCCTCGCGCTCGACCCCGGCAAACCGTCGGAGGCCGTCATCACCTCGCAGTCGAGCTCGATGTCGCTGGTGCCGAGCCAGGACCACGAGGTCGACGAGACGGTGAGGGTGTCGGTGTTTGCCGAGCGGCCGGTCGTGATGCGGACGTCCCCCGCCGTCGAGCCGTCGGTGACCCTGGCGTACACGTCCCACTTGCACGACTTGGTGGTGTCCGACCGCTGCCCCTTTCGAGGGAGCGCCGGGACGGGGATCGGAAACGCGTCGGTCCAGCTGCCGGAGTTGAAGACGAGCTTCGGGAACCAGAGCTGCACCAGGTTCCGGAGCGGCTTGGTCGACGCGAGACTGTGGGCAACCTCCGCCGCGCTCTCGTAGCTGTCGTCGACGATGGGCTGGCCGGGTCGCAGCGTTTCGAGGTCGACGCCGAGGTCGGTCGCGTCGAGCTCGAGCACAGCGCGCGGGAGCTCGAAGCAACAGATGGACTCGACCCACACCTTCGCGGTCCCAGCCGTGTGCGCGACCGTGAGGGCGATCTCTCCGGGCGTACTGCTCTTGGACGCGAGGGCCTCCACAAAGAGCCGCCTCGAGATGCCGGTGAGCCCATCAGCGGTCGTAGGGTGCAGCGTGACCACTGACGAGTCGGGGAGCGTGATCGTGCATGTCGCGGCGGTCGGGGGATTCGCCGGGATCTCCTGGCGAAGCACGAAGCCCCAGACGCGGTGAATCGAGCGGCCAGAGGGCACGATGTTGTAGCGGAACGTCTCAGAGCCCCCAGAGGACAGCTCGACGGCGGGGCAGTGGGCGGGGATCACGTGGTGCCCGTGGCCGCGGAGCCAGTGGTAGAGGAGCGCGAGCTCGCGCCAGGTGCGAGCGCGGACCGGCGCGCCCACCTGGATATCCTGGTACCGAGGGTTCGTGCGCTTCCAAGGGACAGTGGCTGCCATCGATCAGGTCCCGATGTACTCGGCGACGCTGAAGCCCCAGAGCTCCGGCGTGCTGCCTGCGTTGAAGGTCTGGGCGAGGGGGTAGATCTCGATCATCGGCGCCTGGATCGTGACGTTCTCTCCGCCGATGTCGGTCTTGGTCCAGAACGCCGACTCGAGCGCGAGGGCTTCGTCGATCAGCGTGCGAGGGAGGTCGAGCACGTAGCTGCCACCGTCGGGGGTGAGCCACGCCGGCGTGCCGG
>Ga0180438_10011661_pt1 | contig 10588 bp, 9 predicted proteins | sample SS_ome_12_FD_132455 | JGI IMG/M metagenome (GOLD analysis project Ga0180438, IMG submission 132455) | Hypersaline lake sediment archaeal communities from the Salton Sea, California, USA - SS_3_D_2 metaG | ecosystem: Environmental > Aquatic > Non-marine Saline and Alkaline > Hypersaline >... | reverse complement strand
TATGAACTAACGCAAATAGCAGTGTTAAGAGGTTCACTTTTCCATATGTGGGTCGAAAAAGAGCTATGTGTTTCTTGCCAGCAAGACTAGTAAGAATTCGATTACACCTCTGCAGGTCGGATAGATATCGATTGGGCAATGTTATCCATGGATGATTATGTTGAAATGCGTGATTGCCTATCTCATGGCCAAACTGGAGAATCGTGCGTACGACTTCAGGATTTTCTTGTGAACGCTCTGCGAGAAGAAAAAATGTAGCCCGTATATTAAAACGCTTGAGAATATCTAAAATCTTTGGAGTCCACTCGCTATCAGCCCCATCGTCAAATGTCAAACATATCATCCCACAAGATTTGATTCTTCTTGTAAATGATAACCGTATGCACACAGTTATAAGGGTAGGTACGAGGAAATATACAAATGCAATAGTAATAATTGAGGCTAATAAATATAGAAGAACATCGCAAAGAATCATAATCTTTACTTCATATCAATACCGAAAACCTCAATCATTAGTAAATGATATTCGCGTTTGGTATCAGTCCCAGTTTTTTTCCAATTCCAATACTCTGTACTATTATAGCTTCTTCGAATCTTCCCCGAATGAATGTACACATAGATGAGCAATATTGTAAAAGCAGAAGGATATATCAACACAACGAAAAAAACACGCCAAGAAGTTCAAGATTGAGGCAGGACGGTTATTTGAGACCAACAACAATAGCGACTAATAGATTTAGCAGGATCTATATTGGCAAAAAAATGTTGAATCGCTGGAATTGGGAACTGCAGAAATAAAACCTCCATGCATTTACTCTTCATGGCAAACCACAAGAAAGATGCGAGAAACCATGATACGCTATCTCATGCCCTGCCTCTACAATTCTCCGCATGATCTCCGGGTACTACTGCTCTCTCGCGTCTAGCACAAAGAAAGTAGCCTTAACTCCCGTACGTTCCAGCATATCCAATATCAATGGAATCACGACCGGATCGGGAGCATCATAAAACACTATAAACACAGGGGGCCCTCCGACACGACCTGCAAAGCCATATACGTGCGCAGAAGCCGAAAATAGTCGGCACACCCAAGTATAGAAATATAAGAGCAACACACGCACTGATAAAAATAAAAAGCACGGTTAATAGCGTCACTGATCCCCTTTGTGTTCCCCCACCGAGCCACGAAAGGCATCCGTTACATGAGCAACCTGACAAATTCAGCAGACCAGAGCTTCTTCTGCATGCCTGCACACTCCGTTTTTTTTGTGCAAGAGATATTGAACCACTATAGGCATACTCATTACCCATATTACTACCACCTTCGATAGCACAAGAATCTGAATATCCCTATCTGTATTCACTACAAAACTTCCTTCATCTTACCACGCTGCAGTAGCCCCGCGGCTAAACACCTATGTGTCATCGCGTAAACGATTCAATATTCCTATAGCCTCTCGGCTAAACAGGAATCTCACCGCCTTTCTACTTCGCCGAGTATTATACGAACCCAGTCGTGAGTACCGCTGTACTAGCGACGCTGCTACCGCGTTGACACATATCCTTACTATTTGATGTGATATCAGAACTATCAAATAAGGTAGTCGTGAAGACACGGCGCCATGCTTACCCCAATACTGGAGACGCGCACGCACTTGTTGAAGGTAGTATGCTACAGGCGCTTTGGAGGAACTGGCTCCACCGTAATGAACGATCTCGGCTTTAGGAAGAAGATAGACCAACCATCCCGCATTCGAAAACCGTCTACAAAGATCTACGTCCTCGCCGTAGAAAAAGAATCGCTCGTCGAAACCACCTACTTCACTCAGCGCAGCCGATCTCATCAACATAAAGCACCCACTTACATACTGAACCCGGATCGGAATACTGCCATTTAGTAGACATCGACGCGATCGGGGAAGAAATACAACCTCCCTTATTGCGTTTGATAGTGTTGGATAGACGCCCCAAGATTTCTGAATACTGCCATCACTGTTCAAGACTTTCGGGCCAACAATTCCAACGGTGACGTTTTCGTCCAGGTAGTGCACCAGCCGCTGCAGACAACCACGGCCTACCAGCACGTCGGAGTTTATAAGACACACGTACCTTCCGCTCGATATCGCAATGCCCACGTTGTTTGCTCGACCAAAGCCACTATTACTCGGCAATTCAATTACATGCACATCTTTGAATTGCTCATGGACCGTACGAGCGGAGCCATCGGAAGAGTTGTTGTCTATAACAAACACTTCGTATTGGAACCCCACTACCTCCTTGATGACCGAAGACAAGCATTTAGAGAGGAGATCCCTCGTATTCCAATTCACTATCACTATGGAAACATCCAATACCGTCACCTACTGTAATTAGACAAATACTTAACCCCATATGTGGCTGCATCACTGTCTACCCAGAAATGTATTCTATGATAGAACATCAGTTTACACAGACGCACCAAAGCGCGATTACCGACTAACACTCCGTATAACAACCTACAAAATAAGTAGCCTGAATGGCTGAGTACCACTTAACTTTCGCACTTTATAGTTTTAGGCTGATGATTCAATGGAATGGAAAACCTCAGAAATAAAACTGTCAAAACTGGCGGTTGTATGAACTTGAATAAAGATCGATGCGATTCGATATCGTTAACCTATAGTCATTCCTTGCCACGTCGAGCACGCATTGGCTTGGGTCGCCAACATAATATGCTTACCAATTTCCTCATTTGTTCACGTCTCAAGAAGTGAATAGAATCCGAGGACACTATGTGACCAGTACGAGTCGCCCACGCACCGATATAACCCCATAGGATACTAACTGATGCAATAAGGGCAGGTCGTTCTCTGAGCCTAAACACACACCTAGCCAACAGAAATACCGGATGGTATCCAAGCCGGTAGTATCCAGCCCCGCGCTTGAAACGAGTTCGTATAACATCTACCACACCTCTTTCACGGTGATGGAAAACCTTCAGCATCGGGTAGGTTCTAACCTTCCACCCAAGACGGCGCGCTTCAATCTCAGCCGCAGAATCGATACATCCGGTGTTGATTTCTCGATAGCCACCGATTTCACGGTAACATTCGGTTCGGAAGAACTGAACTGCTCCTGCAACGCTATCGAGGCTAATATTCTGCCCGACGTACCTATCCTTCACTAGGTCATATATCTGCCCTCCAGCGATACCGAGGTAGGGATCTGCCTCAACCCTACGTACTAGTTCCTCAAAGTAGTGTCGAGACATGGAGACATCAGCATCCAGGATTCCGATGTAGTTGTAGTCGCAATCCACCATGGCCACGTCGATTCCTTTCGCAATAGCCCGCGACTTGGATCCGAAGCTCCGAACATCACCCTTTTTCTCCAGTGTAACCAATTTGATCCATGGAATTATCTTGGAGTGCTGATAAATGATCTCCCGTGTATTGTCAGAAGACCCATCATCAACAATCACCCACCGTAACGGCAGAAGTGACTGGTTCGCTACCGCGGTAATGAGTCGTCCAATGTGCTTTTCCTCATTATGTGCGGACGTAACTAGGCAATACATTTGGTGTAACCGGTATGTTCCCAGCGGTCCTTCGTCCGGTTCGCCTATAATTGCAGTCATTGCACGTTGCTATCTCGCAACGCCAAAACAGACCATAGAGAGCGTATTTAGTTCTGTGTATATGGACATCCATAGCGTTCTGCACCAATAAACCACGCCTGAGTATACTACTCGGTCAGATACACAATCAACTTGATACATTTGCGTGGATCCGCAGTAGGCAATTTGAGTACCGTAATCGACACAAGGCACCCATATTCACGTTATGATAGAGGCCTTTGTCCGCTCCCTGCTGATCAGTAGAGCTCCTCTAACCTGGATTCCGAAATCCCAGCTTAGCGGACCTATATCTCGACAACTTAAAAGTCATATCCACAGGATCTTCGAAGCTGGGTGAAGAGAACGAATATATCAATTTAGTCCCGGACTTCAGCTCAAACGCATTAAAATTGCACTTTATGTGGTGAATCACTCATCGATCACCTACAGATATCAGTTTGGCGTAGTCAAGGACTCTCCTCGACTACTAGACAGATCGTGCAAGATATGTTGATATTGAGGGTATTAGTCTCGCATTCCCGTCATTCATTGACGCGTAAGCCGCTAGGCGCCTTCGGTATTGTTTGAACCTCCTCACTCTCGTATGCACCTATATCCCACGTGATACCTATCGGACGAGGACGGAAGTTCTTATCGAAAGCTGAATCCGGGGATAGGTGGGACATCTCAATACCCGCATCGATACACACGGAAGTGTTGGAAAGTTGCGCTGTGCCTGTCAATAGACTTGGATCGCTTTGGATTCCATGTACATCGTTCCCATATGATTGCCACTGACTCCAGTTCAGTGCAACGCTCCCCCACTGTCCAACAACCGTGGTAGTCGGATGTACCAAGTTGTAATCCACACTAGCCGTCGATGTGGAGTCCGAATCGAAGTAATATGAGTAGCGAAACCCTTCTAAAATGTTATTCTGGAGTACAACCCCAGGTGAGCCGTTTACTACGACCCCTATTTTGGGAGATGTATCGAGGGGATCAACAATCATTGTGTTGTTGTGAACCACATGTCCCCCCCCAATACCAGTTTTTGACAAGTTTCCCTTCATATAAATAAAGGCACTTATATCGAGTGGGGCCGTATACTGAAACACGTTATTGAAAATTTGACAGTTTTCTGTATTGTACTCTAGGTAGATGAAGGCTGTCACACCCGCGCCACTGAAATCTCCTTCAAACGTGTTGTTGTAGATCCTAACATTTCGGACACTTTGCGTCGCATCGGTTGATGGGGATGTCCAAGTATGTATTCCATCCCCATGAACACTCCCGACTAGTTGACTCGTTAGATCATGAATGCGATTGTCTACAATATCCACCTGCTCCATAATTGCGTTCGCAGCCGCTGTAGATAACACAATCCCCATAGCAGCGGAACTTATCTCATTACCCTGTATTACTAGGTCACGGCTGGTGCCACTTCTCGACTGGAGAATATATAAACCAAGCCATGAGTTCGGCGCAACCACACAATTGGCAAATGTCGCGTTACTGACTCCATCCCATTCGATTCCCCTACCATTGTTTCCTACTCCAGCGGTACCATACCCCAAGAATTCGAGCCCCTCCACCTTGAAGTATGATCGCTGATGGGCAACAAGAAGCTGAGTTTCGGATCCCTCCGCATCCAGTAGGGGCTGTTCGAAGGCAGCACCAGCATACCAGGTAGGATCTGAGCGGTATTCATCGCGTGCACCAGATGAACCACTGTAGGATATCGAGAGCGGCAAAACAGATGCGGGCCAACGGACACCGCCCCTAAAAATGAAGATATCGCCCGCCTGATGGCTGTAGGAACCCGAAAACCCCACCATCCCAGGACAACGCTTCCACGGCATTGTCTTTGTTCTCCCATCGTTGCTATCATTGCCCGAATTATAGTCAATAAAGTACGTATCTGGATAGATGTACACGGCAAGTATAAGTGATACAATCGCTATTGCGAGAATCCTATTCATATTCATGTCAAAGACGCCTCCAACGCTAATGGGGTAATCAAATACCCTTCGGCCCCCGATAAAAATATAAGTGCATCAACAGCTGCAACTAATCTCGTCCCCGCACACCTATAACTTTACAGCTTTACAATACACCAAGAACGCAAGGATCGGTAATGTTCCACTCCCTTGAAGCAAGTCATGTACCATATCAGCTCACCAATGCAACTATCCTTCGAAAAACCACATAAAGTCTTTTGACTCAAAAAAATAAAACAACAATAAAAAGCAGTTTTATCCAATTCCTCTCAACTGTCAAGACTATTATATGTACGAAACCGTAATCGACGTTACATGTGTGTCAACTTACATACGTAAAACGTTTGCTACTATCACAAACACTTTATCAGCCCAGGCCAGTATCACAGCCACTATAGTGTCGATGGAGTAGTGAATCGTTTCGAATTCGGAAATTTTGTGGAGATAAATCTAGCTTGGGACCATAATGCAGCTGTTGCTGCAAGCAAAAAATTAACCACACTAACAGACTGATCGAAAAATGATACAGACATACTGGTCGCGGCCACCGCAAACAAAGACGAACCTAGTCCCCAAACGACGGTTGGTGATTTTGGCGGTGTGTCTAAATTCGCTGAGTACCGCACAATACGCCCGACATACTGAAATCCCTTCCACAACTGAGCGATGAAGAGCGTCATCAAAGGCAATCCACCCAATACCCCCATCTTCAAGTAGTAGTTTGTTATATCCGTATGTTGAGCGCTCCAACTCACACCAGTAGGCATCCAGTGCCGTGTGTAATCAGCACCCCAGAATAGCCATTCGCGTAGGTGTACGATGGAGGAACGAATGAGCTCAGCCCGGTGCCACCCAGTGCTGCCACCGGTCAAGTCAATCCGGGCCATCAAGTAGTACGCCGGAGCCTTCATTACAAGCTCTAGAAGTAAATAACCTAACAGCGCAAGCCATCTTATTGATCGCATCCTATACCGAAAGCACCACATGTAAAGTGCGAAAATTCCCGACATTGCGCTTAAGATCGGACCAGTAGATCTTGATGCAACAACCATAACCAAACAAGCTAGACACCCGACTAGCGCAAATACCCGATGCCTCTTCCGAATGGTAAGCATGAGTGGGAGAATTACCGCACCTACAGTTCCAGCGAGTATCGCATGCTGAAACGGACCTTGCGCCCTCACCCTGCCTTCTCGTACGGTGGAGGCTTCAGGTACCCCGCCCAATGCTGAGAAGATGTTTTTACCTGTCATTACCTCGTAAATCATTTCAATGGCCAAAGGGACAAGCATCAATGCCAGCGCCTTTAGTAGAGAAACCAGTTCCTCCTCGGACTGGCAGAACACGCGTGTGAGAAAGTACAATCCACATGTGTCTGCGACAAGTCCTGCACGATATACCAAGGTCTTTCCCGGATCCCAATGTCCTGCACTGGAAAGAAGGTTCCAAAAACCCCACATAAGTACAATCCAGTCAAGACCCACGAATCCCCTTTCAATAGTCTCTCGTTTGTAGATACACCGTAAGCCTCCTACGATTAAAAGCAAGCGAATGGGGGTGAAACTGACTTGTCCAATCTCGACCACCGGGACAAGCGTTGTGTACAGCGCACAAAATAAAATAACAACAAAAGCTCGCCGTCTAGGTAATCCTATGAGCAAGATCGAACTCAATGTAAGAAAAAGTGCAAGCGATGGCGTCATACGGTATTTCCCAACGATACCCTTCCCACAATATTTCCACAGTCTTGAATCCTCAAATTCACCACATAGACGCTTGTAAATTCTGTTCAAAAACTATCAATAATCAAATCTGTCCAGTTCGAATCAGTCGATTGTCCGACGTAGTGTCCGATGATACAGCCTCGATCCACGTCGGGAAATATATGGTGACCGATAATGCACCTTGATAGCTGATCGGCATTTACTCCACGTTGTAGGGTAATCTCTGTATCGTTTATGATCAACAACACCTTAATCATTCCTTACCGGATCATTACTTGAGCCTACCTCGCCAGCTACTTCTTCTTAATTTCACGAGCGGGTACACACGTGAATAACCTGTGAAATATCTCCCGTTGTCTCTGCTTCAAATAGGGGAGATTCATCCTTAACAGATTTGCGATGTCAACCCGCTTTTTATAAGCCTGCAAGGTGGTATCAACTACTTCGGATAGTCTCGAGAAACGTAGATCGATAACCGCGTTACGGACGCCGATGGCGTCGAACACACCATGAAACTTACTGCTGTAGGAGAGTCCGACCGTTGGGATGCCCTGTGACAGGCCTGCAATACATGCGTGCAAGCGTGAACCTATGAAAAAATCACATAGGCCGATGAGTCCTTTGAGCTCGCCGGGGTCACGCTGAACTGATAGTATGTGCAGTCGTTCACCATACGTGCCAACAATAATGCGGTGAATTGTCTCACAGGCCACGAAGTCATTGTTCACACTACTTATGGAACCGAAGTTGTGTGGTATTAGCGCGATACGAACACCAGTGCAATCCATGAGCTTTGTAAGCAGCGCCAATATCGTCACATCATACGGATCTCGGAGGCCAAACATATTACTTCCAGAGTACCCACCATTGAAGAGAAGCCCGCTTATGTTGAGACCGATTAGCGGTTCCTCGTCGCTTTCACGTTTTGGCAAGGGTGGAATAAACCAGTCTCTACTAACCGGTTGCACCGGAAGACTGAAGGCTACATCGGGGCAATAGATTGCTTTCCTACGTACAAGACCTTTCAGCATTAAGTTACGGATTCCGAAACCAGGAATTGCATTTCGTGAGACCACAATAGATGCCGAACGTACAATCCAACCAGCCAGTAACCGTGATGTAATTGATCTGAAGGGACCGTAGCTCTGGGGTAACAAAACCAGTCTCTTTCGCATGAGAATGGCTACGCTCGCAGGAAGAACAGTAACCAGAAATCTTACAAGACCGTAGATATCACTGAAACTATCGCCACCAGCTATATCAGCCACAACATGACATCGTGACAACTCCCTTATCCAACGATTTCTGATAGAAATTCTCCTGTGTATGAAGGGAAATGGGAGCAATCGCCAAATCATTGCGAGTCCCAAAATCCAAAGGGCATGTTCCCCTCGACGAGCCTTAGGAGACAACCGATAGTTCACGACAGGAATGGCTTCCGTCTCACACCCGATGTGTGCCAGTTGGGGACTATCATCGCGACTTCCCACGAATAATGCCACTTGTGCTTCCGGCTGCTCGTATCGTAATAGCCACAAGGTCGAAATAGCCAAAGCAGAGACTCCCATGTTTCCTGTGTTTAAGGCCGCTCCTAAAAGCGCAATTCGAGGGTGTTCGATTTGCTTTTTCTCTGCGAAGATAGCAATATCATTCGTATTCACTTTAGAGACCCCTTTGCCTATCTCGATTTTTGTACATCTGATCTCGGCAGCCCGGAATTAGTTCAACTGGCGGAGCCACTCGCCAAATACAGATAGGCTGAAAAGGAGCTTGTAGTTGTTAGCAGCGCCGGAACGGTGATCGATCAATAACTGACGTACAGCTTCCGGCATGAGAAATTCGTAGAGAGGAGAATTCGAGGCTTCTATCGTGTCACGCGTCCTCTCATCTTGACTCTCCCGATACCACGCGTCGACTACGTCCGCTGCGAAACCCCGTTTGCGACGTTTTAATATCCTAGGATCGAGGTATTGTTGGCATATTACGCGGTGCAGTCTCTTCCCCTTAAAAAATCGCACCTTGAACTTATCTGGGAGACTCTCAACGTACTCAACGATCGTATAATCTAGATAAGGCACACGTAATTCCAGACTATGTGCCATCGACATTTTATCCGTATACATGAGCAACTCATCTGGTAATGAGGCACGCAACTCAAGGTACTGTAGTCCCCCGAGCTCGTCGGTCAAGTCTAACTCAGGCAGCAATTCCGACCAACTTTCGAGTATTGACGTCTCAGAATCATTCGGTAACATGTCGGATCGGAATAGACTAGATATTTTACTGTGCTCCAAAAGCGAAAATACTTGCAGATACCGCTTATTCCTTTCGCTTACGTCGAGGGAGTAGAGACCACGCTTGAGTACTTCCGATCTTGGCAGTTTAGAAATCATCCGTTTCAACCAATACCTTACCCCAACCGGCAACCGTCTCCAGTATCTACCGTAGTGTACTCCGAGGTGTCGTCTGTATCCAGCCATTAATTCATCGGGTCCTTGACCGACGAACGCAACCTTGAGCTCTTCGCTTGCCCTGCGACACACATGATACATTGGTACAATCGAGGCTGATGCAATTGGCTCCTCAAGGATGTTCACAACGCGAGGCAGATCACGTATAAAAGTCGCATGGTCAATCTGCACGGGAATATTCACGGCTCCGAGCAAATGGCCTGTCTGAGCCGCCAAGTGCAGCTCATCGTTTTTGTACTGTCGACCATAACCGACGGAAAATGTCAGCGGACTGTAACCGGCCTTTTTCATCAGTGCTAGTAGTAAAGCGGAATCGATCCCCCCACTGAGAAGCAATCCTACCGGCACATCACTTAAAAGGTGTCGCGTCACAGCATCCTCGTATAGCAATGCAAGTCGTGCGGATGCCTCCGCGAACGAAGGTGCTGGTCGTAACCGAACTGGATGGGATTGCCACCACCGTTCGACCCGAACGTTCCCCCGTTCAACTATCAACTTTGTGCCCGGGGCTAACTTATTAACTCCTCGAAGGATGGTTTTAGGCGAAGGAGTATAACGAAACCGGAGAAACTGATAGAGAGCCAACGGATCTACAACCCCTTTCCCGGAAATGCACTCAAGAAGTGCGCGGATCTCAGAAGCGAAGTTGAGACCATCGCAGTCCAACTGGTAGTATACGATCTTTACACCAAGTCTGTCTCGTGCGATCATTAGCCGTTCGCGCGAACGATCCCAAAGAGCTAGACCAAACATCCCGTTCAATTTATTGAGGATTTCATCTCCCCATTGCTCGTAGCCGTG
>Ga0180438_10011660_pt1 | contig 10588 bp, 11 predicted proteins | sample SS_ome_12_FD_132455 | JGI IMG/M metagenome (GOLD analysis project Ga0180438, IMG submission 132455) | Hypersaline lake sediment archaeal communities from the Salton Sea, California, USA - SS_3_D_2 metaG | ecosystem: Environmental > Aquatic > Non-marine Saline and Alkaline > Hypersaline >... | reverse complement strand
CTACAAGCATGGCGAGTTTGATCTTGAATCTGTCGCAGTGCGCTATAAAACTTATAAATCTTGCTTAACAATTTTTGCAAGAAGAAAATGCATGCAAGAAATTTCTAAAGAAAAGTTATCTATAAAGCTTGCAAAATAATTTAAAGTTTGTTTATCTATCTCTAGAAGTCATGTTTTGATTTCTGCATTCTGATAAGGATTATTGGAGGTTAAAGCAATGCCTGGGAATTATGGTCATGCTTTTTTAAAAAAGCATTTTGTTGCGCAAGATAGGGTTTTAACGTTAGACGGATTGTGTGCAGGGTTTGCAGTTTTTGCAAAAATAATTTTTTTAAGTAGCTTAAACAATTACAATAACTTAACAAAGTTAATTGATAAAATTGCAAATACAGAGCCAAAAGTTTTAGCAAAAGAAATTTCTAATTTAAAGAAATTTTATAAAACAGAAAACATTAAGGGAAGTTTGGCGTTGCTGCCAGGCGATCAAGATATATTAAATGTTTCTATCATGTTTGATATTATATCAATATTCAGTCAGCCTAAAATGTACATTAAACAATTGGGTAAACATATAAGCCAACCCAATATTGATGAGATTTTAGAAGTTATATTGCCAAAGTATTTTGGAAACTTACACAAAGCAGGTGGTCTTACTAAGGTTGGCTCCTTGCCATTAATATTTAATGGTAAAGATGAGGTTTCAAAACAATTTTTAAATTTACTTGCAGACCTTCAAAGTATCAGCAAAAAAGATAAACCATCAAGAATGAGTTTAATCTTTGGCTCAATGGATCATAGAATACATATAGGTTATGACCCCGGCTTAGATAAATGGGTTTTAAGCGACATTAATTTTTTGAGCAAAATAAAAAAAACTTTTGACCATGCTGAAATTGCTAATGCATTATTAACTTGCTTACGTTCTGAAGGTGAAACAGAATCAATAGCATTTAATGTTTCAACTTATGTTGCCTCAGCCAATAAAGACAAATACTTAGCTCAGCAAAAATCATTAACAAAAAAATACAATAAACTTTTCACAATAGAAAATGCAGCTCTAGAAAGATCCCCAGAAGAAAAAACATGGCACGCCAAAAAAACTAATCAAGGTGTTACTTATGCGCACATAGCTGCAAAATTTGGAAATACAAAAATCTTAGACTTAATGAGTCAAAGAAACCCAGGTCTTGTAACTCAGCAAACTGTATTGGGCTATACACCTTTGTATCTTGCAGCATCTCAAAACCAACAAAAATCATTAGAATTTTTAATGGAAGATATTTCTTCTCTAGATTATAAACATTGTGCTGATATTGCGGTTGGTGCTGCTCATTCTTGCAATATTGAGGTTATGAAACAAATTGAAGAAAGGGGTTTTACCTTTAGTGAGGGAGATCTCGCTAGGTTTTTTGAAAAAGCATGTAAAGTTAATGATTTAGTAAAAGCCCAGTTTTGTATAGATTATATGCATTACAAAAAGATTAATATAAATAAACCTTTGCCAATTGGTTACGGTCCTGGTGCTAAAGAACTGCCACCTTTAATAATTGCACAACTAGCAAGACGGCGCTCTATAGTGTTGATGCTTTTAAAGGCCGGTGCTGCCATGCCAGATGAGAAGGGTGCTCCAGAGATTAAGATGGCTATGCGATGAAATTATGACCAGCAAGCTATTTTTTGTTAAAACTTATTTGCTTTTTGGTGCATCTTATGGTTATTTAACCAATCCCTAAGTCTAGAGTGGACAACAATGAAAGAACTACGTTATTTTTTTACTGTAATTATAATATTTGTTTCTTGTTCGGTTTTTGCAAGTAATGCTAAAGATCCATTGCCATCTTGGAATAACAGTACCTCAAAACAGCGAATCATAAAGTTTGTTGAAAGTGTTACCAATATTAAAAGCCAATCATATGTTCCAAAGGCCGAAAGAATTGCCACTTTTGATAATGACGGCACTTTGTGGGTTGAAAAACCGATGTATCCACAAATTTTGTTTTCACTAGACAGAATGCGCGAGTTAGCAGATTTGCACCCAGATTGGCAAACTAATCAACCATATAAAGATATTTTGACAGGTGAATATAAAAATATTTTAAGCAACAATGCTGAAATTATGTTTCAAGAATCAGTTAAAGATATGTCTCCAGAAGGTTACAAATCAATCGCATATAACTGGATCACTGAAAATAAAAATCCCAGATTTAATAAGGCTCATATTGAATTAATTTATCAGCCTATGTTAGAAGTCATGGATTATCTTAGAGCTAATGGTTTTTCCGTCTATATAGTAAGCGGCGGCATTCAGGATTTTATAAGAGCATATGCGCTTCAAGCTTATAAAGTTCCAGATGAAAAAGTTGTAGGTGCTGTCTTTGATACAAATTACAAGGTAACTAAAGATAACGAGCCATATCTAGTCTATGAAAATAAGTTTTTAATAAGATGTAATTATGAGGGTAAGCCGGAAGCTATACATATGTTCATTGGCAAAAAACCAATAATTGCTTTTGGAAATTCAAATGGTGACAAAGCTATGCTTGATTGGACGCAGTCTAATGATCAAAAAGCCTTAATGCTTTTAGTGCATCATGATGACGCAAAGCGTGAATTTGCTTATGATGTTAACTCAAAGGTTGGCACATTTCCAAAGTCGCTTTTCGATCATGCAGAAAAAAATAATTGGCAAATAATAAGCATGAAAGATGACTGGAAAGTAGTTTTCCCTTTTGAGCTTAAAAAAATGAATAAAAAATTACTAGAGGCCCAGCATGAATAGTAGAGAAAGCGAAAGTGATAATTTAATTTTGGTTGACATTGTTGATGATGAGAAAGCAGAAAGTATAACTCATGAAGCCTCACCTCTTGTGGCGCAACCTGTGCCTTCTGAAGAAAAGAAACTTTCTTCTTATGATGTCATGCTTAAATCAATGCAAGAAAAGTTAGGTTCATTAGAGTCTCAACTTGCAAGACAGGATGTTTCTATTAATGCATTAAAAGCTCAAGTTGGCTCATGTGAAGCTAAAATAGATGAATTTAAAAAGCTCGACAGCGATCTTGGGTACGGAAGTTTCAAGTTTGCAAATTATGAAGATCTAACATCCAGCAACAGTAAATTGCTGCGAGTTACTCCTTTAAATGGATCTTATAAAGCAATTGGTGATGACAGTGATGATGCGAGCAACAGCAAGAGATGCTGTGTGATTTTGTAACTTATAGCGTACCTACTACCTGTGTCATTCCCGCGCAGGCGGGAATCTAGACGCTGCAAAAAAACAATGAACTAACAGTATGTTACCGCCGTCCCTCCGCTTTAGAAGATTTAAAGCATTCATCTCAACCAAAATCCTATCTAATTTGCTAGGCATACATATAATGCTATAATCCTGCAAAATAATAATTACATAGATTAAGGATCAATCGTGCCAAAAACTAAAAAAAGAAAAACACCGGCTTCTTCAAATATCAACTTATCTAGTAGTATAGATCATATGCCAGAGGCAAAAGGTGAAACGATGACTCATCGTCGTTTTCCTAAAGAGTTAACGGAAATTATGTTAGGCTACTTAAATGGTGATATAAATCCAATCTCTGAGACTAACAATGAAAACATATCACTTTCAGACCAATATAAAGAATTTAAGCTTTTTGGTCGAAATATTGATGAATTAGTGCGCGATGAAGCAGCTTTAGTTGGTAATTTAATTTTACAAGGTGAAGAAAAAGAAGTAAATCAAGCTATAGATTTAGTAAGAAAAAACCCTTTTCTTTTGCGTTGCAAAGTAGAGGCAACAGATCCTCTAGGCAGGCGTGTAAGAGGCACACCATTACAAATCGCAGCCATGGCAGGTGACTTAGACCTTAAACCTGGTATAACGGATGAAAAAGACCGCGGAATTGTGGAAAGATTAGTTAAAGCTTCTAGCTTATCTGAAGAAGAAGTAGCGGAACAATTAAAATGTGTTACATCAAAGGAAGCTCTTAAAGCGAACGAAACAAGAAATCAGTGCATATTAGTTGCCATCAAAAAATTTGGTAATGCTATTGCAGAAGTTAAAACTGATGACATTAATAACCTTAAAGAAATGCAAGCACGCTGCAAGCCATATATAGATCAGCTTCATGAAGAACTAAAACCAGATACTGAAACTATGACAACAGCGGGTTTCATATTTGACCCCGCAATTTTACAAAAAGCTGCTGAGTGGTTTGAAGAAAATGCTGATAAGAAATTTGGTGGTTGGTTGAATAATAATAGTAATGTATTTTGGGTAAATGGTATTGGGAAATTACAAGCCAGATTATCTTCCCGTGATGCTGAGGTTGTTAGAGCTGGTATTGATCATTTGCTTGAGAATGGGGATGCAGTATCTGTTCGTACATTGAAAAATGATGACAGTAGTTCTTACTTTTTTAATTCAGAGTCGGAGTTGGGTGTTTCGTTTTATATAGGTAGCATGCGAGGCGAGCCCCTCCGGTATCCCGGCGGTGTCTCGGGGGGTGCGTGGGGCGATGTCCCCGCGTGTGGATTCTTATCTCAAACAAAAACAACGGCCTTGCAAAACTTATGCGGCCCGAGACAGCTCACTATCAGAAGAGCCATTGCATAATACTTTAGTGAGTTAAAGCAAAAAACTCATCAGGAATTTTAACAACTTTCTTTAGGTTATAATCATAAAAAGTAACAGTATTAATAGCTCTAGCTACTTCTTTTTGATTATGTTTCTTGGTGAGTTCGTACATAAGGTCTATGCTGGTTGCTGAGGATTGTTCAGCAGCAATTTTGATTTCGAGAGAATCGCCATGAAAAGCTTGGCCCTTGTAGTTAACTACTAGAGTTGTTACAAGCACGCCAATTCCATCAGCGTTGATTTCACTAAGATTATATTCTTTAAAAAACCTAATTCTAGCCTCGTGTAATAAGCTAACTAAAGAATCATTACCCAAGTGGTTGCCATAGTTAATATCACTAATCCTCACTTCAAGATTAGTGATAAACTTAGGGTTTTCAATTGGCGGTATTTTAAATCTTTGCATGATTAAAAACTTTCTTCTTGGCGCTTAGTTAAAACTTCATAGCCAGTTTCTGTTACTAAAATTGTATGCTCCCACTGAGCTGAAAGTGAGTGATCTTTAGTGACAACAGTCCATTGGTCTGGCAGTAGTTTCACGTGTCTTCTCCCAGCGTTTATCATAGGTTCAATAGTAAATATCATCCCAGGTTTGATTTCTTCGCCGGTGCCAGGAATTCCATAGTGCACCACATTTGGTGGCTCGTGAAAGATTTTGCCTATGCCGTGCCCGCAGTATTCTCTAACCACTGTGAAACGGTTTTTTTCAGCATATTTTTGGATTACGGCGCCGATATCGCCAAAATGAGCTCCTGGTTTTATCTGCTCCATGCCAAGATAAAGGCATTCTTGGGTAACTTTAATAAGTCTATCAGCTAAAATTGGCGGTTTGCCAACAACAAACATTTTGCTGGTGTCGCCGTGATAGCCATCTTTTTTGACGGTTACATCTATATTTATGATGTCACCTTTTTTTAAAACTTTTGCTCCAGGTATTCCGTGACATACTTGGTGGTTAACAGAAGTACAAATAGATTTTGGAAAGCCGTTATAGTTGAGTGGCGCTGGAATAGCATCTTGTTTGTTCACAATGTGCTCATGACAAATGCTGTTAAGCTCGTCAGTAGTGGTTCCAGCCTTTACAAATGGTCCTATCATTTCAAGAACTTCTGCTGCAAGTTTGCCAGCAATACGCATTTTTTCAATTTCTTCTGGGGTCTTTATGGTAATTCCTGTCATATCATAAGCTTAATATTGTTGAATTGGATCATATATGGTATAAAGGCCATCCTTGAATGGCAATAAAATATTTATAGTCAGTTAAGTTTTTAATAACCCACACACATATTATAACTTGCTACCGGGTGCCTTTTAGGTTGGTAGTTCAAGAATATGTGGAGGCACAACCCAAACTTTGGAGATAAATCAATATGTTAAGTGTAAATATGCGCGACATGCTTAAGGCCGGTGTTCACTTCGGACATCAAACATGTCATTGGAACCCAAAAATGGGCCCTTATATTTTTGGCTCACGTAATAAAATTCATATCATAAACCTAGAATCAACTTTACCTATGTTTACAGATGCTATGAACTTTATTGGCGGCATTGCAGCTAAAAAAGGTAAAGTATTATTCGTAGGCACCAAAACTGCTGCTCAAGAAATTATCAAAGAGCAAGCTGAGCGTTGTGGCATGCCTTATGTAAATCACCGTTGGTTAGGCGGAATGTTGACCAACTATAAGACAATTCGTCAGTCTATCAAGCGTTTGAAAGATCTAGAGTCTATGTTCGAAAGAAATGCTTTTGGTCGTTTAAACAAAAAAGAAATTCTCAACCTAACAAGAGAAAAAGATAAGCTTGTGCGCAGCCTTGGCGGAATTAAAAACATGGGTGGTTTACCAGACGCTATCTTTGTATTTGATGTTGGCCATGAAAAAATTGCTGTTACAGAGGCAAATAGACTAGGCATCCCAGTTATTGGTGTGGTAGATACCAACAATAACCCTAAAGGAATTTCATACGTTATTCCTGGTAACGATGACTCACTTCGTTCAATCACACTTTACTCAACAGCTGCAGCTGACAGCATTTTAGATGCTAAAATTGCCACAGCGCAAACAGCTGATGATGAGCTTGTTGAAGTTGAAGACGAAATAGAAAGTTCTAAAGTTACTAAAAAAAGTAAGAAAGATAGCAATTAAAACTAATGCCAGCCAAAAACATGGCTGGCAATTAATTAGTAGGAGTGATTTTTAAAATGCAAATTAGCGCAGCACAAGTTAAAGAATTACGTGAACGCACTGGCGCTGGAATGATGGAGTGTAAAAAAGCTCTAATAGCGGCCAAGGGTGATTTGAAAATAGCGGTTGAAGAATTAAGAAAATCAGGCATTGCAAAAGCTGACAAAAAATCAAGCAGAGTTGCAGCCGAAGGAGCTATTATTCAACGCATGAGCAGTGATAATAAAGAAGTTTCAATGATTGAGTTAAACAGTGAAACAGATTTTGTAGCTCGCGATGAAAACTTCTTAGCATTTGCAGATGCATTAGTAGAAACATCTCTAAATGAAAAATTTGCAGATGTAAGTGACCTAGCTGATAAAAACTTATCAGGTCAAGATAAAACCATTGAAGTTTCAAGGCAAGAATTAGTTGCTAAAGTTGGTGAAAACATCAACATTAGACGCTTAGCTTATATCAAGTCAGAGTTTCCACTAGGAAGCTACTTACATGGTAGCCGTATTGGTGTTGTAGTTGAGCTTGATGTTGATAATAAAGATTTAGCTAAAGATATAGCTATGCATATAGCTGCAAGTAAGCCACTAGTAATATCAGGTGAAGAAGTTCCAGAAGCTCTTGTTAATAATGAAAAAGAGATCTTCACAGCTCAAGCTTTAAGCAGCGGCAAACCTCAAGAAATCGTTGAGAAAATGGTTGTCGGAAGAATTAAAAAATTCTTAGACGAAATTAGCTTACTTGGACAGCCTTATGTAAAAGACCCAAGCATGAATGTTGCAAGCTTGCTTAGCAAACATCGCGCTAAGGTTGTTTCTTTTACAAGATTTGAAGTTGGCGAAGGTGTTGAAAAAGAAACAGAAGATTTCGTAGAAGCTGTTATGTCTCAGGTTCAAGGCAATTAATTAAAGCCTAAAAGTTCACAAATTTGTGATGTGCTGTTCCTCTCCTCGGGTTATCTAACCCGAGGCGTTACGACTTACAGTTAGGATGATGGGGGAAGAATTATTATGGATGCTACAAATACAAACCAAATGCTTTATAAAAGAGTTTTACTAAAACTAAGCGGTGAAGCATTTCAAGGAGAGTCACATTCTAGTATTGATTCTCAAAAACTCGAAAAAGTAAGTTATGACATAAAAGAAGTTGTTAGCTCTGGTGTTGAGCTAGCTATAGTTTTAGGTGCTGGTAACTTAGTTCGTGGTGTTGATTTCAAATCTTCACATCTTAGCAGGGTTACAGCTGATCAAATGGGTATGATTGCAACAATTATTAATGGTTTAGCTCTAAAAGACTCTCTTAATAGTTTGTCCATACCAGTCAAATTAATGTCAGCGCTAGAAGTCCCAGGCGTAGTTGAAAAATATAATTCAGAAGCTGCTAAAAATAATCTTACAAGTGGCTTTGTAAATATTTTTGTTGGTGGCACAGGTAATCCTTTAGTTACAACAGACACTGCTGCAGCTTTAAGGGCTGTGGAAATATCAGCTGATATCTTAATGAAGGCTACCAAAGTTAACGGTGTATTTTCTGAAGATCCTATAAAAAATCCTGACGCAAAGCGTTATGAAACTTTAAGTTATAAAGAAGCTATAGAAAAACGTCTAGGTGTTATGGATTTAAGCGCAATAATTATGTGCCAGGATAATAATATGCCATTAAGAGTTTTTAATATGAGCGAACAAAACGCTTTGGTTTCAGCGATAAGTAATAAAGATATTGGTACATTAGTTGAATCAGGAGAAAAAAATGCATAAACATATTAAAGATGCTGAAGTTAGAATGCAAAAAGGCATAGAATCCTTCAAGCAAGCAATGTCAAAACTTCGTACCGGAAGGGCGAACGTTAGTCTTTTGGAGCATGTTAGAGTTGAATATTACGGCAACCCTGTTCCACTAAACCAAGTTGCAAATATTACTGTAGGTGATTCGCGCACATTAATGGTTTCTCCCTGGGAGAAAAAAATGACGCCTGTAATTGAAAAATCAATTATGACAGCAGATCTTGGTTTAAATCCTGTAACTGCTGGTGACGTTATCAGAGTGCCATTACCAGCTATAACAGAAGAGCGTCGTAAAGAATTAATAAAATTAGTTCGCCAAGAAGCTGAAACAGCAAAAATTGGTATTCGAAATATCAGAAGAGATATGAATAATCAATTTAAAGAATTACTTAAGAGTAAAGAAATAGCAGAAGATGAAGAAAGACGTTTGGTAGATTCAAGCCAAAAGTTAACTGACAAATATACAACACAAGTAGACACACTGCTTAGCACTAAAGAAAAGGACTTAATGGAAGTTTAATGACTGAACTTAATATCCCAAAACATCTTGCAATTGTGATGGATGGCAATGGCAGATGGGCAAAAAAACGCAACCTTCCAAGAGTGTCTGGTCATAAGTCAGGGCTTGAGGCTGCGAAACGAACAGTTGAATACTGTGCAAAGCAGGGTGTTGAGTACTTATCTTTATTTGTTTTCAGCAGTGAAAACTGGCGAAGACCAAAAGACGAGGTAAGCTATCTTTTAGATTTATTTATAACTCTCTTAAAGCGCGACACTAAAAAATTACATGAGAAAAATGTTTGTCTTAAAGTAATAGGTGATAAAAGCCAATTTAGTAAAAGCTTACAAGAGCATATAAAGCAATCTGAAGAATTAACTAAAGATAACACTGGCTTAAAGTTAATTCTTGCTGCCGACTATGGTGGTAAATGGGATATATTGCAAGCTGTGCGTAATATAGCAAAAACCCACCAGGATGATGCTGAAATAGAAAAGATAACTTACAATACAATTCAAGATAATTTATCAACAAAGGGTATTCCTGACCCAGACTTATTTATTCGTACAAGCGGTGAAATGCGCATAAGTAACTTTTTTCTCTGGCAGTTGGCTTACACTGAGATGTATTTTACAAATGTTTTGTGGCCTGACTTTGACGAAAAAGAATTAGCTAAAGCTTTTGAGTTTTTCAAATCCCGTGAAAGGCGCTTTGGCTCCACTAGTGAACAATTAGATGCAGAGGGTGGCAGTGCTTAAACTTAGAATATTTACAGCAATAATTTTAGTGCCATTGTTTGTTGCGTTAGTCTTAGGCTTAACAGCAAGGCAATTTTCTTTTTTAATAGGTTTTATATCGATTTGGTGTTCATATGAATGGGCAGCTCTTATGGGTATACAATCTAAGTTTCCAAAAATACTTGCAGCATTGGTGATGTCTCTATTTATGGCATCAACTCTTTATCTTATAGAGGTTCGTTCGTTATCAATCATAAGTGTTTTATATATATCTGCAATATGGTGGTTAATTGCTATACTTTTAGTTATAAGCTATCCAAGATCTAGTAGAGTATGGGGAAAAAGCAAAGTACCTAAAGCATTTATGGGATTAATTACTCTGATACCGTGGTGGATTGCTCTTTCGTTCATACGAATCATTCCAAATGGCGAATATATAGTGTTATTCTTGTTCGTTTTAATTTGGACTGCTGATAGCGGCGCATATTTTGCAGGAAGGCTCTTTGGTAAACATAAACTATTACCAGAAGTTAGCCCTGGAAAAACTTGGGAAGGTTTTTTTGGTGCTATAGTTGCCACAGGTCTTTTAGCAACTCTTACAGCTTTTTTTCTAAAGTTAAATACATATGAGTTTTTTATGTTTATAATGCTAAGCGTTTTAACGGTTGTGATTTCAGTATTTGGTGATTTATTTGAAAGCATGATCAAGCGCCAAGCCGGTGTAAAAGATTCAGGAACAATTTTACCAGGGCATGGTGGG
>Ga0180438_10011659_pt1 | contig 10589 bp, 9 predicted proteins | sample SS_ome_12_FD_132455 | JGI IMG/M metagenome (GOLD analysis project Ga0180438, IMG submission 132455) | Hypersaline lake sediment archaeal communities from the Salton Sea, California, USA - SS_3_D_2 metaG | ecosystem: Environmental > Aquatic > Non-marine Saline and Alkaline > Hypersaline >... | reverse complement strand
TCGTTGAAGCCAATTTTAATGCTGCGCAGACTGCGATCGCAAACATCAACCACCCTGTTCCAGGTGATGGTAGCGGGATCAATGTCGATGCGCGAAACGCCACGCCTCTCGAGCGCATCGTCACTTTGACGGCTTTCGTGATACATACGCGTATCGATTGCAGCCGCAACGAGATTGTGGGCAACACTGATGGCATGGATGTCACCTGTCAAGTGAAGGTTAAAATCCTCCATGGGAATAATTTGACTGTACCCGCCGCCAGCTGCACCACCCTTGATATTGAAGGTAGGTCCCATGCTCGGCTGGCGAATGCAGGCCATAACGTTTTTCCCAAGGTGGGAGCCCATGGCTTGAACAAGACCAAGGGACGTTGTGGTTTTACCTTCACCTAACGGCGTCGGTGTGATGGCAGTGACATCGATGTATTTCCCTTGAGGTCGATCTGCCAATTTCTTGAGGACATTAAGATGTACCTTGGCTTTGTATTTGCCTTGCAGGTCGAGATCATCCTCAGTGAGACCGATTTTCCCAGCGATCTCAAGGATCGGACGGATGTCAGCTTCTTGCGCGATCTCAATGTCCGAGGGAACGGGTCTTCGAATGTTCAGTGGCATCTTTTACTCTCCTTTGGGGGATTTTGTCTGCGGATATATCAATTAGACCAGCATACCCCCCTAGTTTGCACTGACTTTGTAAAAATCACAAGCGACAAACTTCACAAATAGTATTGCCAACCGTACCAATTACAGGCAAAAAAAATCAATTACCACTCTTGAAGAATATTTGAAATTAAGAAAATTCTGGGACGAATGAAGAACCCCGCAACTCACTGCGGGGTTCTTCTACGGATGATCTTTATCCGCAGGATTGAAACTCAGGGGACAACCAGGATAGATCGATCGATTTGTAATATGATTTTTTGAGCCAGATCGTCCAGGAGAAAACCTCGCCACCCCTCCTTACGATGGGCACCAATAATCACCAGATCATATTCTCCATCCTGGGCCTCAGCCAGAATCTCATCAACCACAAAGCCATGCCGGATTTTTGGGTGAGGATGAATTAATGGCTGATCCAGGATCTGAATATTCCGCTCAAGGACATGTCTTTCGGGTGCATCCTCGTGGATCAAGTCTTCCGCTTCCGCCCTGAGTTGCTTTCCAGGAATGCCTGGACCAGCGCTGATTTGCGACATCACATGAAGGATGGTGATCTCCTCCTCATGTTCGGAAAGATCAGCATAGCGCACAGCAAATCGTCCTGGTAGAGAAGAGTCTTCGACGCCACTATCACATAACAGGATCTTACGAATGGGGCGAAAGGGACCTTTCACGATCAACACCGGGCAAGGCGCTTCTCCAACAACCCTGAGCATGCCCGGAGGCTTGAGCAAACGTTTTACAACCCCACCCTTTGTTGGGGAGCCGAGAACGATCAACTCATATTGTCCTGCTTTTGCCTCTTCGATCATTTCTTCAGGGAAATGCCCCATACGTACTTTCGTTTGAATATTGACGATCTCAGGTCGAAGCAGAGCACATGCGGAGTTTAGAGCAGCTTCTGCTTGAGGTCGCTCCGATTCAAGACGGATGACTGTCAGGACCGTTATCATTTGATCCGGCAGCCCAAAAAACTGAGCGCCAAATTTTAGAGCATGATTGGACGTTTCTGAACCATCTGTCGTAAGGAGAACGCGCATGACAAGATGAACTCCAGGTCATCAAACCAGCATTAAGATCACCGGTACGATAAAGATTGAAAACATAAATAAGACCACATTTCTATTATCATCTGTAACCCACTTGACAAAGTCTAACATCCTGCGTTCAAAACGTCGATAAAACAGAAAAAGGATGATGATCGATACCAAACTAATGCTGACCATTTCAACAAGAACCACAGAAAAAGCGGCGGGATTATCCAACAGCACAGCAGCCAATAAAGTATCAATGAAAGTTGTGATATTGGCTCCCATAATATAGGGGATGATATTCTCGCGCCGGACGAAACCCCGCTCGCTCAAGGGCACCAAGATCCCGAGTGAAACACTGACAGACATAGACATCAGGGTTACCACCGAACCCATGATAAACATCACCCAGGGTCGGTAAACAAGGCGAGAGATTCGTCCTACCTGACTTTCTTTAATCTCCATCTGCGGGAGACATCGATCAAAAAGGTTGAAACTCAGGAGGATCATGCCAAAACCCAGGAAAAACAGCGACCATTGAGGGATATGAATGAGAATGAAGCCAACAATCGGGTCATAAATCCTGTCAATAAATGAAAGGAGTTGTGCCCCGGATTGAAGCTGCAATGGATCCAATATGCGAGAATTTAGAATCCCATACCCGATCACCAAACCGATTAAATAAGTGACACCGGTTACAGATAGAGATAACAGCCCCATACTTAAACTCGTCGCTCGATCACGACCTCGCAACACATAAATAAATCCGATGAAGAGCACAATGAATCCAGCACCCAAACGGCTGCCATTGATCATGGTGAAAGCGCTATATTGATCAATTGCTCCGGCATCGAAAAACGCAAGCGCAGCAGCAGCGACAGGTGAACCGCTCATCACAAGATAGGCGAACAACCAACCAAACCCTAAGCTGTTTACCGGATTATTAACAGATAATCCTTCACGGATGAAGGGCGAAATAGCTCTTGCGCCATCCTTCATAAGTGAAATGGCAAAAATAAATAAGGACAAACTACCCAGAAATAGAAGTACTCGGACTGCATGAATCCGCTTCAACACCAATGTTAAAGTATGAAGAATCCTGCCACGACTTCGCAATTCAGTTGATGAGCCTTTCGGGATCGTCACAGAGATATTACTCCTGTCAACCGCAGGCGGGATTCCCTCTGGATTTAAAAGACCGGGCAAGTTATTCTCCATATACTTGGATCGAATCGATTCCCAATTCAAGATGAAGGTTGGGTTCTATCTTATTCTTCCACACCCCCTCGATGAGCTCTTGATGGGCTTCCGACCAACCCCCAAGGTATTCCTCTGTCACAATTTGAACGACCTCAGGGAATAGATCTGTGCTTACTGTCACTGGCCTCAACTGGTACTGAATAAACGTGTTCTGTCCTTCCTCGCTCAAGAGATATTGCATGAATTCATTGGCTGCTGATCTCTCATCGCGTGTGACATTCTTATCCACAATCACAGCAACGGGTTCCGCCATAACAGTACAGGGTGGGATTACAATCGATAAATCCACATGACGAGCTAGAGCCAGGCGAGCATCCTGTTCATAAGTTACCAGAGCATCTCCAACACCAGATTCGAATAACATCAGCGAAGCCCTGGCTGATGGAGCCATAATTTTCACGTTTTTCCAGATGGAGATTAATAATTCTTCAGCATCCACTTCCTTCGTGGTATCAACTTTGCTGCATCCATACTCTGCGAAGATGGCCCATGCACCGGCGCCGGATGATCGGGGATCTGCATGGATCAACTGTAAATCTGGATTTTCCAGATCCATAAAATACCTGATCCCTTTTGGGTTACCAGGACGAGTGACAATCACCATGGGTGTTTTACATACTACAAGCGGTTGATTGTTCTCCTGAACCATCTTTCCCAATTTCAGATACGTCACATGTTGCTTATCACTCAAGATAGCCACATCAGCCGGAGCACCCAATACGATCTGTCCAGCCAGGGTTAATGAAGGGCCAAATATGCCTTCAATCGTAAGATCTCTGCCATACGTAGATTCCCATAGTTTTTCAAATCTTGGGAAGATGCCCTGCGATAATACCTCCTCCTGCGTACTGTATGCGTATATGACGAGATTCACGGATTTCCGGTTGTGTGAGAAGACGGACAGGCAGTAGAACAACAACAATGCCAGTACAGCCGCCACACCCAGGATCCAACTTGCCCGTGTTTGCAAGGTCATTCCCTTCCACTCTTTCTTGAAAACACCTTGTTCTGACATTAAGCTGGATCCTCGTGCCCCTCACCCAATATCGCCTGCCAGGTATGCCCTGGTACGTTCATCTTGAGGGTTGTTAAAGATCTGAGATGCAGGTCCACTTTCAACAAGCTCTCCCATCCAAAGGAAAATGACATCATCTGCCAATCGCCGAGCTTGCCTGAGTAAGTGTGTCACGATTACAACAGTCATCCTCCGCTTCAACTGGACCAACTGCCGCTCAATACGTTGGGCTGATATGGGATCTAAGGCCGATGTGGGCTCATCGCACAACAAAATCTCCGGGTCTGCAGCCAGGGCACGAGCCAGGCACAGACGTTGTTGTTGACCAGTGGAGAGTCGGGAAGCAGGGGATCGGATCCTGTCCCTGACTTCATTCCAAAGACCTGCCTCTTCCAGGTACCGTTCAACCATGCCATCCATTCCACGACGATGGACACGGCTATGGATCCTTGGACCATAGGCGACGTTATCAAAAATGGACATCGGTAGAGGAAAGGGTTTGGGGGCGAGCAATCCTATCCGAGTCCGCACCTCGGTCACATCCACTGTGGGAGCATAGATATTACAACCATCCAGGTTCACACTGCCAGATACACGAACTTGCTCAGTCTCTTCCAACAAGCGATTCAAGCTTTTCAACAATGTTGATTTTCCACACCCAGAAGGCCCAATGATGGCTGTGATGCCCCTGGGATAGATATCCACCGAGATATTCTTCAATGCGTGATGAGATCCGTACCAAACATTCAAATCCCGAATTTGTATTCTTGGTTCCACCATCTGCAATCCCTCATCATCGAACAATATGATCCACAGAGCCTCGGGTCAGAAAGCGAGTGGTGATACTGATAGCAAGCACGATGACTGTCAGGATCAGGGCTGAAGCATAGGCTCGTTCTTGAACAGCTGGATAGGGTGTTCCCAACTGGAAAAACACAGCCAATGGTAGTGAAGCAGCTGGGCTGAAGAGTGAATCTGGTATACGATCCGTATATCCAGCTGTAAACAAAACCGAGGCCGCATCCCCGATACCCCGTCCAAAAGCTAAAAGGATCGCAGTCACAATACCTGGCGAAGCCTGACGGATAATCACACGGATTGCCGTCTCCCATCGAGTAGCACCTAATGCAAAAGAAGATTCCACCATGGGAATTGGCACCATTGCAATCGCTTCATCCATCCCCCTCACCATGATGGGTAATTCAAGAAGGGCTAAAGCGATAATGCCACCCAAGAGCGATGTCCGCATACCCAAAGCCAGCATAATCGCAAAACCGCATATCCCATAGATGATACTTGGGACACCCCAGAGCACATCGAGGGACAATCGGATCAGTGTGGCTACCCTTGAACGAAAAGCATATAGATTGAGGTAGATCGCGATCGGAAGACTCGTGGCAAAAGCCAGAAACGTTGCTCCTCCAGCAAGGTATAACGATCCAACAATAGCATTCAAGATGCCACCCTCTTTACCCAGGTAGTAGCCGCCTGTAGGGACCCGGATTAGCATGTCCAGGTTAAGCGCTGGAAGGCCTTTCCAAACCACTGTTGCCAGGATAAAGAATAAGCTTCCCAAGACGATGACAGCTGATGCGATCATCAGAAGGATGAAGAATCTCTCTTCCAGTCTTTTCCATTTCATACTTATCAGCCCTCACGATGACCTGGTGAGTCTCAGGAGCACCAATCGAGAGATGAGATTGAAGATCAACACAACCAGGAGCAAAATGAACGCCGCACATAATAATGCCGAGTCATACAATGGGATGGACATCATCTCCCCATAATTATTCGCAATCAGCGCGGTCAGCGGGTACCCGGGATCAAATATGGAACCTGGTACTTGGGGGACATTTCCCACCACCATCAGGACTGCCATTGTCTCCCCAAAGGCTCTTGAAAAGCCAAGCACAACTGCTGCAATCATTCCTGGAAGCGCTCGCTTCGTCACGACATGCTTCACCGTTTGCCAGCGCGTGGCACCGAGTGCAAGGGATGCCTCACGTAACCCCTGGGGCACAGCCGATAAGACCTCCGCTGTCATGGCAATAATGACAGGAGTGACCATCACCCCCAACACCAACCCTCCTGCTAATAAACAATATCCTGTGGGATTGTCTGATTGGAAGATGGGAATAAAACCCAGAGTTGTGCTAAGAGTCGGAGCGACGAATTTTCCGATAAAAGGGACAATGGTCAACATGCCCCATACACCGTAAACCACCGAAGGTACACCAGCCAACAAATCAATCAACGGTTTGATCATCCCCCGAATTCTCGGTGTGGCATATTCGGCCAGAAAAATGGCTGTCAATAGGGAAGGAGGCACTGCCAGGATCATGGACAGAGAAGTCACCCATAACGTACCTTGAATGAAGGGATAAAATCCAAAGGAACCTTTAATTGGGTGCCATGTACTTGAGAAAAGCAGCTCTGTTATGGGCTTAATGGTAAGAATAGGTCGTGCTCGCACGAAGAGTGCAATAGCAATGAGTGGGACAAGGATCGCCGCAACCAGGCTGACACCTCCCATAACACGACCAGCCATAAGGTTCTTAACACGACGAGTGAACCCAAAAGGGTGTTTCCTCTTCTCATTCCAACTGAGCAGTTGGGTGATAAACTCGCCCTGAACCATTGCCCCAAAAACCTCTTACTTGATCTTGTCCAATTCTCTATTCAGTTGCTCGCCGCTCAAGCTGATATATCCGACTTCATTGACATAATCCTGACCATCGGTGAGGATCCACTCGATAAACTCCTGGATCCTTCCAGAGGGTTTCCCAAGTGTCACAAGGTTAAGATCACGGGCTGGGGGAGCAGGATAAAAGCCCTCTGTGACTGCGCGCACAGCCTGGCCCTTGGATTCAAACCACTCATCCGGATCTAATTCCCCATTGGCATTGACATCGAGGGGGACAATAAATGCACCCTGGACGGCTCTGCCAGTCGATCCATCAAATGCATAATTCAAGTTATTGAAACCGATTCCATAAGGATCTTTGATCACCGCATCCAATACTCCAGGATCTCCATATACCCCGATTCCAAGCAAATCTTCCTGCTTCTTGCCCAGATATTCAGCGAAGGTAGCTGGCGCACCAGCAGCATCCGAACGGGTGTAAACATGGACAGGATCTTGAATATCCAGATCTCCCACTACTTGTCCCCACGTTGTGATCTCACCCGTTATATAGATGCCATAAAGCACCTCCTGACTCATCCCCTGGGAGCGAAGCTCTTCAAGCACAGGATTGAGTGAATTCACGGTGATAAATACTGCATCTGTCGTAACGGATATCCAAAATGCTCCCTTCTCGATCTCTTCTGGAAAGATCTCTCGAGATACCATCCCGATATCCACAGCGCCAGCCAGGGCATCCGCCATACCTTTCCCAGCCCCACCGGCGGAGATATCGAATTCGACTTCGGGATATTTATTGTGGAATTCTTCAGCCCATCGCACCATCATCGGATACAGGGCCCATGCTCCCGATATGGTAATGGTTTGTTGAGAAACATCACTCATACTCGCTGAGTCTTGCAAGGTGGCGCAATTTGCAATGAGAAGACTTATGACAACCAGAATCATAAGCAGTTTCCAGCCATTCTTTTTCATAACCACCCTCCATGGATAAAAAGAGCCACAGACAGCTCTGCGGCGCTTTCCAAAAGCAGACCTGTCCCTTCCACTTCCTACGGGGTTAGCTGACGGGTTAGGGCGGCAAGGAACCCATCTCGAATGTTCGAGACTCACCCCAAAATCTGGTTCCCCCGCTCGATTTTCAACTGAGTGATCCTAAGACAGTCAAAATCGATTAGGTGACAGAAAGTTTTTATCCAGTTAAAGGTTGCGCAATGAAGATCGGACTCTTCGCAAAATCCAATACAGGATCCAGAACGCAACCTGTAAGCATTCGTTTCAAAGTGTTTTCTGACTCAGCAGCGATTGCGACAAGGTCAAAATCCTCCTTAATCACCTCCTGTTGGATGACCCACTTGGATACACCCTCTATGATATGTAACCTGATATCTATTCCATGGCTCTCAAACCTGGAGATCAGTGATCGTAGATGTACTCCCAACCCACTTTTTCCTTTGAGAATCTCAGGAATTTGTATACTCATTTCAGGTAAACCCTGATACATCCTGGGAACGGATGGCAGAGATACCAACATCGTCACGACTGCTTTGTCGGGTAAAGCCATTTTCAGGATCCAATCCACCGCGACATGGTCTCTGCTCTCACATCCGAGGATCAGCAGGATCTTATCAATCGGCCATCTTGGCTGACGTGCGACCCAGACAGAAGGACGCACATGAACTTTGGCATTCAATCGCCTGGGTCTTACAATAGACCGGATGAGATGAGATTTTACGTTCTCTTCCAGGATAACAAGATTGATCTCATGATCTAATCTCAATACCACACTTGAAATTTCATGATCAACACCAATCACCGTATAGATATTCGATCCTGGAACCTTCAATATAGTACGGATGTAATTTGAATAATCGTTGAAGGTATTCGAGGCATCATCCTTTGTTTTGTAAAAGAGGAGATTTAAATCTTCATTGTGATAGTCAGGCCATAACTCTCCAAGCAACTTATCAATCCAGGATTGATCGCTTTTCACAATATATGGAGTTGCCCCAAAGACTGATCTTACCGCCTCAACTGCAAATGCATTCTCAGGATCTGCCATTGCAATGGTTACTTGATTTTTTTCAACTGCAAGAGGAAGTACATGATAACCAAATGCCAACCTCGGTGGTAATTTCTTCGCAAGCATCATATTCAGTGGGATACCATCAAGTTGTAGCTTCTGGGATGTTCTGCGCCTAGTTGAATCCATCATACAAACCTCCCTGCACTCAGTAAAACATATGGGCATAACAGGGATTGTGACAATCTGGTAACGAATGTGTGATAAAAATGGGGCTTCTACTTTGAGGAGGGGAGGGTCAGGCCATACCCTATCCCTGGAACGGTTTCAATATAACTGGGATCGGTTGGATCCGGTTCAATTTTACTTCGCAGTCGATGGATCACTTGTCGAACCATGTCACGATCCGCACCTTCGACTCCCCAGACATATTCAATGATCTGATTGGTTGTGACGACATGTCCCGAATTCCGGATCAGAATTTCAAGAAGCTTACTCTCTAACTGAGTTAGTTGGACCGGTTTTTGCACACCCACCTGAATTTCCCTGCGATCCTGGTCAAACTTCAAATCCCCTATGTTATAAATGGATGGATGGTGTATCTGATTAACTCGGCGCAACACGGCTCTCGCCCGTGCGATTAATTGTCGAGGGCTGAAAGGCTTGGTAATGTAATCATCCGCTCCAATATCCAGCCCTCGAAGGATATCCTCTTCTTCCCCCCGAACGGTAAGCATAATAATTGGGATCCTGGAAATCTCCCGAATGCTTTCACATACTGAAAATCCATCCAGTGTCGGGAGATTGATATCCAAAAAGATAATGTCAGGGTCTTCCTCTCTCCACCGTTGGAGTGCCATTTCACCATCGAAAGCCTGGATCACGAGAAAACCATCTCGTCTCAACGTGAATGCAATCACATCCGCCAGTGTGGGATCATCTTCTACGACCAATGCTTTCATCTTACATCCATGATCATTCAGACACTTTGTGCAGACCCAACTTGGATGAAGTCGTCTTTCCATTGAAGTTACAGAATATCATGCTTCCAATAGTTGATGGAAAAATCTTCATCAACCCTACTCTACTTGAGAAACGATAGGTTTTCAATCACAAATTGTGAACAACGGTTATCAATGGAGAGAGACTTTTGATTATTGCACAAGAATCTTGGAATCATGATGGAACCGAAAATTTGTCTTGCCCAACCAACTTCAACCCCGGAGAAATTCACAAGCGAGGGAGGGCTGAAGGGATTTCAACCGGGTGAGAAAAAGCTTCTTTTTGATTCCGTCCTTCTCCGAATGCTTAAGAAGATACCGCCCATATTGATCAATTCCATCAAACTACCCAGCCTATTTTGTGTTTTAGCATCAAAAACCTTATAAAAGTAAGGTGAGCAAGAAAGAATCGCAGAAAATAAATTACATTAATCATCCAATCTATTACCATCCTTGAGTCTACAATATAGATATGAGCCTGAATTCAACAGACCAAAGGAAATAAGCGAAACTCCAGAATGGGGTGCGAGGCTAGTTGGGTACCCCACGATTTCAGCTCTTTTGGAGAAGAGAATGCCTGGTGGAATTAAGTGGCTCCTGAGGAACTTATCTTCTCGCTTGATACTTGCCTTCATTTTGGTCATCATGGTGACCACGCTTGCTGCTGGGATTCCAGCATACCTGTTTATCAGGAATGAATTAGATCTGCAGGTCTGGGCTCGTGTCGAAGATGGAAGCCGTGTTACACAGACACTGATGCAATTAGAGGAATCGCGTTTAGTCAATCTGGCAGCATTAACAGCAGAACGCCCTACCCTGAGAGCTATCATACAGGAGGGTGACTCAGCAGAACTTGAAGCTTATTTGCACACTTTCCAAGCCAGTGTAAATCTTGATTTTTTGATTATCCGAGATCCAGATGGAAATATCCTCATCAAAAATTCCCTCCTATCCCC
>Ga0180438_10011657_pt1 | contig 10590 bp, 7 predicted proteins | sample SS_ome_12_FD_132455 | JGI IMG/M metagenome (GOLD analysis project Ga0180438, IMG submission 132455) | Hypersaline lake sediment archaeal communities from the Salton Sea, California, USA - SS_3_D_2 metaG | ecosystem: Environmental > Aquatic > Non-marine Saline and Alkaline > Hypersaline >... | reverse complement strand
GCGGCGGCAACCGCCTTGTCGAGCTGCTTTACCTTGGTGTGTTTGCCGTCGAAGAGCGCCAAGAAGGACGCCTGCGTGCCGGTCGTTCCCTTGACTCCTCGAAACGGCAGCGTCTCGAGCCGATGCTCGATCTCGTGCAGGTCCATCGCGAACTCATAGCACCACAGCGTGGCCCTCTTGCCTACGGTGGTCAACTGCGCCGGCTGATAGTGCGTGAAGCCCAACGTCGGAATCGTGCTGTGCTTTTTTGCGAACTTGCCCAGCAGGTTTATCACCGCCGCGAGCTTGGCCCCGATCAGCTCCAGCGCCTCGCGGATTATTATCAGATCGGCGTTATCGCCGACGTAGCAGCTTGTAGCGCCAAGGTGAATAATCGGTGCGGCCTTGGGCGCCGCGTCGCCGAACGTGTAAACATGCGCCATCACATCGTGGCGGAACCGCTTCTCGTAGCGTGCCGCCTTCTTGAAGTCGATCTCTTCCAGGCGTCTTTCCATCTGCCTTATCTGGCTCTGCTTGATATCCAGCCCGAGTTTCTGCTGCGCCCTGGCCAGTTCCAGCCAGAGCCTGCGCCAAGTGCCGAACTTCTTCTGAGCCCCGAAAAGCTCCGCCATCTCCCTCGAAGCGTTCCTCTCAACGAGAGGACTGGTATACACGTCCGTGTTTCGTGCCATATTTCTCTCCATTCTCGTTGTCATCCCTGCGAAGGCAGGGATCCATGAGTACAACGGCTTCAGTGGATTCTCGCTTTCGCGGGAATGACAATTTGTATCATTCAGTCTTCACTTTGGCTTGGCGTTCAGCGAGCAATTGTTCTATTTCTTCGATATCTTCGGCGCTCAGGTTCCAGTCGGAGGCCGGGGCGGTTTCTTTGATCTGGTCGGGCCTTCTCGCGCCGGCTATTGCGGCGGTAACTTCGGGCCTGCGGAGGATCCAGCTAAGGGCCAACTGGGCGCAGGTTCTGCCGTTTCGCCCGGCAATCGGCTTTAGGCCCTCGACCAGTTCCATTGTGGCGCTGAACTGCGGCTCCTGGAAGTCGCGGTGCCTCTTGCGATGATCGTCGGCAGGCAGGCTCTCAAGTCGTTCGGCGCTGAACTTGCCGGTGAGCAGGCCTCTTTGCATGGGGCTGTATGCGAGGACGCCGATATTGTTCTCGGTGCAATAGCCCAATAACTTGCCCTCGACCTCTCGATGGAGCATGCTGTACGGCGGCTGTAGCGAAGCGACCGGGTGTATCTTCTCGGCACGCTTGATCTGATCGACGCTGAAATTCGATACGCCGATATACTTTACTTTCCCTTCGGCTTTGAGCCTTGTCATTTCCTCCCAGGCCTCTTCCATATCCTCATCGGGATCGGGCCAGTGTATCTGGTACAGGTCGATGGTCTCTACGCCGAGTCTCTTCAAGCTCGCGTGGCATTCATCGCGGACGCTCTGGGCCTTCAGGCAGGTAATTTTCTCCTTCTTCTCGTTCCACAGGATGCCGCACTTGGTCGCGATTATTGGTTTTTCGCTCACCTTTTCGAGGGCGCGGGCGACAAGCTCTTCGCCATGGCCGAGCCCGTAGGCCGGAGCGGTGTCTATCCAGTTTATCCCCACCTCGAGGCCGGCGAGAATAGCCGCGATCCCTTCGTCGTCGTCCTGCGGCCCCCAGCCGTACTCCCACGGTCCGCCCATTGCCCACGTGCCGAGGCCCACGGTCGTAAGCTCCAAGTCCGTGTGTCCCAGTTTTCGAGTTTGCATAATCCACTCTCCAATTCTCAACAGACGCCGACAGGATACTAAGATGTTGACCGTTCATCAATATTTTTGTAGTTATATCCCGTCGTCTATATTGTTTTTGATGTGAAAGTCCGACCGGTTGGCAATCCCATAGGAGTATTTATGCGAAAGACACATTTTACTCAGCGAGTTCTTTTCGGAGTGCTGCTGATCCTTCTGTCCGTTTGTTTCTATGCTATCCACTTTCTCATCTTCAGAGATGCCCACCACATCTTCATTTACCTGCTGGGCGATATCGGGTTCGTCTTTATCGAGGTGCTTCTGGTCACGCTGATCATCCACCACCTGTTGGCCGAGAGAGAAAAACGGGCGATGTTGAAAAAGCTCAACATGGTAATCGGAGCCTTCTCCAGCGAGGTGGCGCTTCCACTGTTGGAGTATTTCTGCGGATTCGACACCAAGACCCGGGAAATTTCAGAGTGTTTGCTCGTAGACAGCAAATGGTCGCCGGAGCACTTCGCGCAGATGCAGTCTGTTCTGAATAATCACGATTACAAGATAGACAGCCGCATTGGCGATCTTGAGGGACTCAAGAAATTCCTCGCCAGTAAGAGGGAATTCCTGCTGAGGCTCCTGGAAAACCCGAATCTCTTGGAACACGAGGAATTCACGGAGCTTCTTTGGGCTGTCTTTCATCTGGCCGAGGAGCTGTCGCTCAGGCCGACCGTCGAGGGATTGCCGGACACCGACTGCGATCATTTGAGCGGCGACATACGGCGGGCGCACCGACTTCTGGTTCGCGAGTGGCTCTCTCACATGGAGCACTTGAAGAGCTACTATCCGTATCTGTTCTCGCTGGCTGTGAGAACGAATCCCTTCGATCCGAACGCTTCAGTGGAGGTGCAATAGCTGCAAGCTTTGCCATCCCCAAGCTCCGCTTGAGGCTGCCACCCGGCGCGCAAGATTGAACCAAGACCTTAGTCGGCTGTTACGACATACGTGCGGCCGGCCTTAGTATCGAACTCTATTACACGCCCGAAGTCCGACGTTGTTGTCTCAGACGCCGGTCCGAACAGGCCCGATTTGAGCTGGACAGGCACATCGGTGCGGACTGCGCATTTACCACCGAGCTTTGAATGGATAACGGCACGGCTGAGTTTGCCGTTGTTCCATTCGATGTCCACCTCGAAACCGCCTCGCGCTTTCAGCCCCTTGACCGAACCGTCGGGCCATGCCGCCGGAAGGGCGGGCAGCAGATGAATCTGGCCGGTATGGCTCTGCAGAAGCGCCTCGGCGATCCCGGCTGTGCCTCCGAAGTTGCCGTCGATCTGGAAGGGCGGATGATTGTCGAAGAGGTTGGTCAGCGTTGATTTGCTAAGCAGGGCCAGGATGTTTTCGTGGACCTTTTCGGCGTTGTGGAGGCGTGCCCAGAAGTTGATGATCCACGCCCGGGACCAGCCGGTATGACCGCCGCCGTTAGCGAGGCGATACTCGAGCGATTTGCGAGCCGCCGCGGCGAGATTGGGCGTGTCATTGACGGTGATCTGCTTGCCGGGGTGCAAAGCGAACAGATGCGAAACGTGCCGATGCCCCGGGCTGGGCTCGGCGAACTCCCGGTTCCATTCGAGCAGCCTGCCGTCCGAGCCGATCTTTGGCCCGGCCAGCTTTTCGCGAGCGGCCTTAATCCGCCGTGTGAAATCATCGTTAATCGAAAGTATCCCAGCGGCTTCTATGCAATTGCTGAACAGATCGTAGATGATCTGCTGGTCCATCGCCGGGCCCATTGTCAGATTCGAGTTCTTGCCGTCGGGCGTGCGGAAGCGATTCTCCGGCGATATCGAAGGGCCGGAAACCAGCTCGCCCGTTTCCGGATGCTCGACGAGATAGTCCAGAAAGAATTCCGCAGCCTCTTTCATCGCCGGGTAAGCCCTGCTTTCGAGAAAATCCTTGTCGTGAGTGAATGCGTAGTGTTCCCAGAGATGCCGGCAGCACCATGCGGCGCCGGTGGGCCACATGCCGTAACCAACGTTCCCGATCGGACTGGTCCAGAACCATGCGTCGGTCGTGTGGTGTGCGACGAAGCCGCGGCAGCCGTAGACTTCTTTGGCGGTCTTTCTTCCGCGCGGGCGCAGGTTGTCCACGAGATCGAAGAACGGCTCGTGACATTCCGAAAGGTTGCACACTTCCGCGGGCCAGTAGTTCATCTGGATGTTTATGTTGATGTGGTAATCGCAATTCCACGGCGCCTTGATGTGAGGGTTCCACAGACCCTGAAGGTTGGCGGGCATGCACCCGGGTCGCGAACTGGAGATCAACAGGTAACGGCCGAACTGAAAGTGAAGAGCGCACAGATCGGGATCGTCAGCACCTTCCTTCATAGCCGCCAGACGCTCGTCCGTAGGCTTGTCCGCCACTTCGGTCGTGCCGAGATCGAGGGTCACCCTTCGGAACAGACGCCTGTGCTCTTCGATATGGGAACGTTGTAGTCTGCGATATTTCTTTTTCGAGGCTCCGGCCAGGTACTCGTCGCACAGCCGCCTCGGATCGTCGCCGCGATAATCGGTGCCTGCGACGATCAGCAACGTCGCGGCGTTGGCGTTTTCCACGCGCAGGCCTTCATCTGTCGCGATCAGTCTGCCGCCTTCGGGAATGATCTTCAACTGGGTCTCGAAATTGACCCCCTTGTGCCGGCCCTCCTGCGTGGCCTGGCCGATCATTACGATTCGGTCTGGAGCGATTGTCTCGACTTCAAAATCCGCCGGCCGCGACAAACTCGCATCGAACGTGATTTGTCGACGCTTGTCACACGAGAGTCTCACGACGATACACTGATCGACGGGGCTGGCGAAGACCTCGCGAGTGAAGGTTGCCTCGCCGGACCGATAGCTAACTGTGGCGATTGCCGTGTCGAGATCGAGCTGCCGGCGATAGTCTGTTACGTCCGGGCCGTTCGGGAAGCGGAGCTTGAGATCGCCGAGTGTCTGATAGCCGCGGACGAGCCGCTCGCCCATGAACTCCCGCTGCATTATCTTCTGGCCCTCGACATACTTACCTTCGAAGAGCAGCCGGCGGGCCTCGGCCAAATGCTCGTACGCGCCGGTGCGGTCGCGCTCGATTGGCTTGCCGGCCCAGACGGTATCTTCGTTGAGCTGCAACTGCTCGGTCTCTACCGTGCCGAAGACCATCGCTCCGAGTCGCCCGTTACCAACCGGAAGCGCCTCGGTCCACGTCGCGGCCGGCTCGTCGTACCACAACTTCAGGCTTTCCCATCTCAGTTGGCTACGGCCGGGCGAGTGGGCGCCGGGCGTTGAGCATCCAGCTACAAATAACATCGCTACAACTGCTGTTTTCAAATACCTCATGCTGTTTCTCTCGGTTTGCTGCGATTGGTCTTGTCAATCAGCCAGGATTACATATTCTCGATTCGGCTTTGTCTCGAACTCAACGACATCGTCCTCGATTCTCGTGGCTTCCACCGGCTTGCCCCCGGAAGTCACCCCGATAGGCGAGGCCGAGCGGATTCTGCACTCGTTGCCAAGCCTCGAACGGATGACGCCGCCGGCGAGTTTGCCGTCGGCCCATTTAATATCCACCTCGAAACCGCCGCGGGCGCGCAGACCCTTGATATAGCCGGTCGCCCAGGCCGAGGGCAGGGCCGGAATCAAATGCAGCTCGTCGAGGTGGCTTTGCAGGAGCATCTCGGCGATTCCCGCCGTTCCGCCGAAATTGCCATCGATCTGGAACGGTGGATGCGCGTCGAACATATTGGGATACATCCGCCCCGGCGTCAGCAGGCTGCTGAGCATCTTATAGGAGTGGTCGCCGTCCTCGAAACGCGCCCAGAAGTTGACCTTCCAGGCCATCGACCAGCCCGTGCCGCCGTCGCCTCGCATTTCGAGCGACTTTTTCGCCGCGGCGAAAAGCTCAGGGGTGCGGCGGCGCGATATTTCCTTGCCCGGGTGCAGGCCGAACAGGTGAGAGACGTGCCGGTGTTGGTTCTTCGGGTTGTCCTTGTCTTCGAGCCACTCCTGGAGCTGGCCGTACTGGCCGATCTGATTCGGCGCGATTCGGCCCCGCAGCTCGGTGAGCTTGGCGCGGAAATCTTCATCGACATCGAGTATCTCGGAAGCCTTGATGCAGTTGGTGAACAAATCGCGAACGATCTGATGGTCCATCGTCGGGCCCGCGACCAGGCCGCCGTTCTCAGGCGAGTTGGACGGCGTGCTTATCAGCCAGCCGGTCTTCGGATCCTCGATGAGGAAATCGACGAAGAACGTCGCGGCGCCTTTCATCAGAGGATAAGCGCGATCCTTTAGAAACTCCTTGTCCCCGGTAAAGGCGTAATGCTCCCAAAGGTCCTGACAGAGCCATGCGCCTCCGGTGACCCAGATGCCGTGGTTGGAAGCATTTATCGGCGCCGTGCCCCGCCACAGATCGGTATTGTGGTGCAGGACCCAGCCCCGGCAATCGTAGTGTGCCTTTGCAGTCTTGGCTCCGGATATCGCGACGTCATCAAGCATATCGAAAAGCGGCTCGTGACATTCGGACAGGCCGGTCACCTCGACGGGCCAGTAATTCATCTCGGTGTTGATGTTGACCGTCCACTTGCTCTCCCAGGGCGGGCTGGTTTTGTCGTTCCAGATTCCCTGGAGATTCGCCGGCTGCGAGCCGGGGCGCGAGCTTGCGATCATCAGATAGCGGCCGTACTGGAAGTAAAGCTCCATAAGCTCGGGATCGGTTTGCTCGGAAAATTTCTTTATCCGCTCGTCGGTGGGCTGATCGGTTGCATCCCCCGTGCCGACCTCGAATGCAGCCCGGCGGAAAAGCTTGCGGTGGTCGCCCACGTGCCTCTTGCATAACTTGTCGTAGCTCTTGCCGCCGACCGCTCTGATAGTCCGGCGACAGGCATCTGCGGGATCGCCGGAAACGTCCCGGAAGTTCTTGTAGCTCGTCGCGGCGGCAAGAACAAGAGTCACCGAGTCGGCGCCCTTTACGTCCAGACCGTCGTCGGTAAGTTCCGCCACGCCGCCGCGGGTCTTCCAGCCCAGCCGGGCTTCGAACTTCAAAACGCTCGGCTTTGTGGTTTTTGATCGCTTGTCAAAATACTCGCGCAGACCTCCTCTTAGAGCCAGAGTGTTGTCGGCGACCAATGTCTCGGCGCCCGGGTGCGGACTATTCAATTTTGCCGTAAATGTCAATTGTCCCGGCTTGTCGCAACTCAATCGGACGACAATCACCTGATCGGGAAAGCTCGAGAAAACTTCGCGGGTGAAAGTCGCATCGCCGACGCGGTAGCTGACGGTCGCAATGGCTGAATCGATATCCAACTGGCGGCGATAATCGCTGTTTTCGGCATGGCCGGGGAAATCCATAAGCAAATCGCCAAACGGCTGATATTTCTGCTGCCGCAGCGGCACGCTCATCATATGCTCAGCGGCAAGGTTCTGGGCCTCGCGTTGCTTGCCCTCGAAGAGCAGCTTGCGGACGGTCGGCAGGTATTGTGCCGCTCCTTCGTGGTGATATTCATGAGGCTCACCGGTCCAGAGCGTATCATCGTTAAACTGAAGCCGTTCCTGTGCCGGGCCGCCGAAGATCATCGCCCCCAAACGCCCGTTGCCGACCGGCAGCGCTTCGGTCCACTCTTTTGCCGGCTGCAAGTACCAAAGTCTCATGCTGCCCCAGCTCTCTCCATCCAGGCGGCTGCCGGCAGGGCGCACCATGCTGCATCCCGCCGGGATAATGGCAAAAGAGCACAAGATCATGAGGCACAGGGCCAGAGGCAATACGATGGACGAGCGGCGATTGACGAGGGATGACGGTTGTATCGTCTGGCGTGCCTTGTTTCTCAGGTCATGGCTAATCAGTTCGGAGTTCATGTTAAGCTCTCCTCTTCTTTAGTTTATACTCAGGGCTGTTCGCAGACGGCCGTCTTCGTAATTCACGCTTTCGACCACTCGCTTGAACGTCTTTTCTGCCTGGTCGGCATCTCCGGTGATTTCAACAACCTCGATATCAAGCTGCCAGTCTTCTGAAAGAACCGCCGTACCGAGGAATGCCGTAAAGGGCGACTCCTGCCCCGTGATTTGCACCCAATCAAAGACAAGCGTATCCGTTACAATCTGATCAATCGTTACAATCACACCTTCATACTTGCGAGCTTTTTGCTCCAGCGAACTCGCTCCGGCTGCCGGCTGGTATCGGCAGATTACTCTGGCGGTAGCTTTACCCGGCCCTCCTGAGAAGCTGCTTTCCAAAACGGCGGTATTTATTCCTACAGTCGTCCATCTTTCCTGTCTCTGCCAGCCGTTTCCTGTTGGCACGGCTACCGAGATGCCGGTGCCAGGCAACGGGACTGGATCCGAAAGTACCAGATTAGACTTGAGGCCCACAACGATTCGAGCCGTCAGAAGAGACAAGGCAAAAAGGCCCAGAAGGGCAATTTTATCAACCCCAAGTTTCCTTATGTCGTAGGTTTTGTTCATAAACGCATCAAAAACAAACATATACAAAGAACCAATCCCGCGCACCGGGATAGCTTCCCGAACCCTGTATTTTGCACTGTAGCTCAAAATTTTGCAAATGCATTTTGTTTGCGCCCTAATCATTCATATATTTTTAGTGAGTTCCCTGAGAACGAGGTGGATTCCGGGACGGTCCCGGTGCTGTGACAGAAACCTTGGAATGTATGGAACAGGGGGAGGTTGACGATGAACGAAGTAATGACGCCGGGAGGAGTCGATTCACGAAAGGCCTTGCAGGCTGCAATCGATGAGAAAATACCGGCCATCATGTCCTATTTGTCGAAGAACAAATGGCACGTGGCGAAAGTCCTGCTGACCGATTTGGCCGAGGACCAACTCAAAGTCGAGAGCACCAGCTCGGGGGATAGAAAGCGTCCTATAAATATAAGAATGGATCAGCCCGTCGGCATATCGTTCAAGTACGGCTACGGCAAGTTCGTATTCGACACGGTTGTACAGGGGCTTGAGCCATCTTCCAATCCGGACGCACATCGCGAGCATGGGGGAACGGTGGTTCTTTCGGTGCCGGACAAAATCGAGATCATCCAGCGTAGAAGCTATTTCCGAGTCAACGTTCCCGAATCGCTCAAGGTCCAGGTCCTGTTGTGGCACCGAACGGGGAGCCTCAAAGAGCAGCACAGCCTGCACGATTCGGCCGACGAAATGAAAAACTGCTGCCACGGCAGGCTCATCGACGTCTCCGCGGGTGGCGCGCAGGTGGCCGTGCCGCAACCGGAGGGTTCGGCCGGAATAGATTTCAAGAAGGGCCAGTTTGTCGGCGTGCGGTTCACTCCTATGCCTTACGAGACGCCGGTATTGCTCAGCGCTCAGATAAGAAACATCCTGCCCACGGCCGACGGCAGGAGCGCTGCTCTGGGATTGCAGATTGTGGGCCTGGAAGCAAGCGCCGAAGGCAGAGAAGTCCTTGCCAGACTAACCGGCATAGTCGAAAAGTATTATCAGATGAACCAATCCGATTCCAGGAAGCAACCTGTTGAGCCGGTCGCAAGCCCGGCTTAAACTAAGATCTATTCGGATTCTTCCGGTTTTTCTGCGGTGCTTAACGGCGAATTAGCAGTCGGGGATGAGACCAATATCTCGTCGCTCCGGCTCGGCCAGGGGCTGAATCTCGACAGGAACTTCGAAACGGGCATTCTGAAATATAGCCATTTCACAAAGCTGCTCGCGGCAAAGCCGCAGAAAATCAGCACGAGAGCTATCTGTCTGCTCAGGAAAACGAAAAAAGCCAGCAGCAGGAGCACCCGTATGAAGTGTCCGAACGGTTTCTTGCCTTTGAAATACTGATTCAGCACGTGCGGATATCGAAGCCTGCTAACCATCAGGATTGCGATACCAAGAGCCAGGAACGGCAGAACGTAAATGGCTGCGTTGACGATAGGGAGCGTCTCTTCGTAATAGCTCAGCGTCTCCTGGTGGAGTATCACCAGGCTGACGATCACTCCGGCGGCCGCCGGCGTCGGCAGGCCCATGAAACTCATGTGGGCGGATTCATCCTCGGCATTTTCCACGTTGAATCTCGCCAATCGGATAACCGCACAGATCAGGTAAGCTGCGGCGGCCAGCCAGATGAAACGATGAAGAGCGCTTTCCCCGGCGGAACTCAGCAGTTCCAGCTTGAATTCGACGATCTTCAACATCAGGAACATCGGTGCCGCTCCGAAGCTGATTACGTCGCAAAGGCTGTCGAGCTGGCCGCCAAAGCTGGATGTGCTCTTGACCTTCCGAGCCAGTCGGCCGTCCAGCATATCGGCGATCATCGCCAGCAGGATCACGTAGCCGGACATCGCGAAATAGGACTTCTGCTCGCCTTGAGCAACTCCCGCAACCGCCTGCTCGGCGCCCTTGCTTGCAAGGATAATCGCTGCGAAGCCGCATACGCCGTTGAGAATTGTAACCAGCGAGGGCAGGACGGTGATGTACTTTAACCTTTGCCGCCGCACCCGCCTCAGCAGGCCCTTTTTAGCAGTATCAGTCTTTGGTTTCCGCGTTCTCGGCATCTCTTTCCACGTATTCAATCAGCGGCGTTAGTCCCGCTACGACCTTATCGCCAATTTTAACCAGACACTTGATTTCGTATTGCGTATTGCGCGATGCGTATTGCGTATTCGGCGATGCGCCGGACAGAATCGGCACGTACAGTTCGGTTCTCGAGCCGAATTTTATCATTCCGAATCTTTCGCCGCCAGTCAATTCCTGACCCTCGGCAGCAGTGCAGACGATTCGCCGGGCGATCGCCCCGCTGATTTGCCGGACAAAAAGCTTGTCCTCCGGGCTGTCGGCCCGGACAAGTCCCAGGTTGTTGGACTCATTGACGCGCCCGGATTCCGGG